>Ga0268298_10000879_pt1 | contig 37451 bp, 32 predicted proteins | sample WWTPWeurt_MetaG_FD_194462 | JGI IMG/M metagenome (GOLD analysis project Ga0268298, IMG submission 194462) | Activated sludge microbial communities from WWTP in Nijmegen, Gelderland, Netherland - WWTP Weurt | ecosystem: Engineered > WWTP > Aerobic digester > Activated sludge | place...
AGGCCGGCACCTCGGCGGCGGCCAGCGTCGCCAGCACCGCGGCCTCGTCGTGCTGCGCCACCCAGGCGTCGATCAGCGCGTACAACTCCTCGCGACGCGCGTCGCGGCCGGCGTTGTCGGCGAGCGTCGGGTCCTCGGCGAGGTCTTCGCGCCCCATCGCGCGCATCAGGCGGCGGAAGATCGCGTCGCCGTTGGCGCCGATGGTGATGTGGCGGCCGTCGCGGGTGGTGTGGGTGTTGGACGGTGTGATGCCGGGCATGATGTTGCCGGTGCGCTCGCGCACGAAGCCGAACACGTCGAACTCGGGCACCAGCGACTCCATCATCGCGAACACCGCCTCGTAGAGCGCGACATCCACCACCTGGCCCTGGCCGCCATTCACCTCCTTATGGCGCAGCGCCATCAGCGCCCCGAGCGCACCCCACAGCGCGGCGATCGAGTCGCCGATCGAGATCCCGGTCTTGACCGGCGGACGGTCGGGGAAACCGGTCACGTAGCGCAGCCCGCCCATCGACTCGCCGATCGCGCCGAAGCCCGGCTGCTGCGCCATCGGCCCGCTCTGCCCGAAACCGGACAGGCGCACCATGACCAGACCGGGGTGGATCTTCGACAGCGCCTCCCAACCCAGGCCGAGCTTGTCGAGCACGCCGGGGCGGAAGTTCTCCACCACGATGTCGGCCTCGGCGACCAGCCGGCGCACCACCTCGACGCCGTCCGGGTGCTTGAGGTTGACCGTCACCGACTTCTTGTTGCGCGCCTGCAGGTACCACCACAGCGAGGTGCCCTCGTAGAGCTTGCGCCACTTGCGCAGCGGGTCGCCGCCGTCGGGCGCTTCGATCTTGATCACCTCGGCGCCGAACTCGGCGAGGATGCGGGCGGCGAAGGGGCCGGCGATGAGCGTGCCGAGCTCGACGACCTTGATGCCGGCGAGGGGTTTGGTGGGCGTGGTCATGGTGGGGGGGCGGTGAAGGGGATGGGGGCATTATCCCAGTGTCGGCAGGAAGATCCTCGCATCGCGTCGCCGAGCCGGAGCGGGCGATAATCGAAATCTCATTCAACAAGCCCGTCGAACCCGATGTCCTCCCTCGACCGCCGCCAGTTCTCCCCCTCCGCCGCGCGCAACCGCGACCCCATCCTCGCCGTGCTGCAGCGCGTGCTGCCGGGCGCGGGTCTGGTGCTGGAGCTGGGCAGCGGCACCGGCGAGCATGCGGTGCATTTCGCCCGCCACCTGCCCGCGCTGCGCTGGCAGCCGAGCGACGCCGACCCCGCGGCGCTGGCCTCGATCACGGACTGGGTGGCGCACAGCGGGCTGCCCAACCTGCCGCCGCCGCTGTGCTTCGACCTCGCCGCCACCCCCTGGCCGGTCGCCGCCGCGGACGCCATCGTGGCGATCAACGTGCTGCATTACTCGCCCTGGGAGAGCACGCCGGCGCTGTTTGCGGGCGCGGCGGCGGTCGTGCCGGAAGGCGGCGTGGTGGTGTGCTACGGCCCGTATCGCCGCGGCGGCGCCCACACCGCGCCGAGCAACGCCGACTTCGACGAGTGGCTGCGCAGCGTCGATGCGCGCTTCGCGGTGCGCGACCTCGAGGCGGTGGAGACCGAGGCCCGGCGTTGTGGCTTCGGGCTGGAGGCGGTGGTCGACATGCCGGCGAACAACTTCAGCCTGGTCTTCCGTCGCGGTGGGGGGCTCGGCGTGCGCGCATGATGTGCGCGGCCGGCGCATCGGCGACAATCGATGCTGCCGCGTTTCCACGCCCCTGAACCGTTCCCGAGGCTCTCATGCCCATCTTCTGGCGACCGCAATTCCGCATTGGCCACGACGACATCGACGCCGACCACCGCTACCTGATCCTGCTCATCAACACGGTGGAGCTCGTGCTGCGCTTTCCGGACGACCCGCGCAATGTCGAGCTGGCGCTGACCGAGCTGCGACGCTACGCAGAGGATCACTTCGAGCGCGAGGAGCGCATCCAGATCGCCTACGGCTACCTCCACCTCGACCAGCACAAGCTCGAACACCGCGCCTTGCTGGCCGAGCTCGACATCCTCGTGCAGCGCATCCACGCCACGCTCGAGGATTCCGATGGCGGGGTGGAAGGTGTCAAGGCGCAGAGCGGCGAGATCACCGCCTTTCTGCGCAAATGGCTGGTGGATCACGTGATGAAGTCGGACATGCAGCTCGTGCCGCTGTTCCGCAAGCCGGTCGTGCGTTAGGAGCTCCGCTTTGAGCGAGCAGCCCTCGATGGATGGAGAAGATCATGGTGCGGGCGGCTGTTGCGGCACGTGCGGTGGCGCGGCGCCCAAGCCGCGGCTGCAGCCGCTGGCGGCCGCCGAGGCGCGCACGCGCAGCGTGTTTCGCATCCCCGGCATGGACTGCCCGTCCGAGGAGCAGATGATCCGCCTGCGCCTGGCCGAGGCGCCGGTGGCGGCGCTGGCGTTCGACCTCGCCGGGCGGCGGCTGACGGTGGAGCACGACGGCGACCCGCAGGCGATCCTCGCCCGTCTCGTCCCGCTGGGTTACGGCGCCGAGCTGGCGGAGTCGCATACGCTCGCCGCCGATGAGGCCGCGCCCGCCGCGCCCGCCGACGACGCGGCCGAGGCCCGCGTGCTGTGGATCCTGCTGGCGCTCAATGCCGTGATGTTCGTGGTTGAACTCGGCGCCGGCATCTGGGCGCGCTCGGCCGGCCTGGTTGCCGACGCGATGGACATGTTCGCCGACGCCGCCGTCTATGGCGTCGCGCTTTACGCGGTGGGACGGGCCGCGCGCTACAAGCTGGGTGCCGCGCGCCTGGCGGGGGGGCTGCAGCTGGTGCTGGCCCTTGGCGCGCTTGCCGAGGTCGTGCGTCGCATCGTCGGCGATGCCACGCCGGAACCGATCGGCATGATGGGCATCGCGCTGCTCGCGCTCGCCGCCAACGTCGCCTGCCTGGTGCTGATCGCCCGCCATCGCGAGGGCGGCGTGCACATGAAGGCGAGCTACATCTTCTCGGCCAACGACGTCGTCGCCAACCTCGGCGTGATCGTCGCCGGCGTGCTGGTGGCGTGGACCGGCAGCGCGTGGCCGGACTGGATCATCGGCCTGGTGATCGGCGCGGTGGTGCTGACGGGCGCGGTGCGCATCCTGCGACTTGGGTGAACGCCACCGGGGGGCCGGTACGCCATCGGCAGTGCGCGATCGTCGGCCGGGCCCCGTCGATGCGGGGGCATGCGCCTGCGCCTGATGACGCCGGCTCCGAGCATCCTGCAAGACCCGATCAACTTCTGTGAAAGCCGACATGAACGAAGCGAAAGACGTTGAGCACAGCCCCTGGGCGGTCTTCCTGATCTTCCTGCGCCTGGGCCTCACCTCGTTTGGCGGGCCGGTGGCGCACCTGGGCTATTTTCACGCCGAGTTCGTCGCGCGCCGGCACTGGCTGGGCGAACGCGCCTATGCCGACCTGGTGGCGCTGTGCCAGTTCCTGCCCGGGCCGGCGAGCAGCCAGGTGGGCATGGCGATCGGCCTGCAGCGTGCCGGCTACGCCGGCGCCTTCGCGGCGTGGGCGGGTTTCACGCTGCCCTCGGCGATCGCGCTGATCCTCTTCGCGCTCGGCCTCGCCCGCCATGGCGACGCGCTGCCGCCGGGCGTGCTGCACGGGCTGAAGGTGGTGGCGGTGGCGGTGGTGACGCAGGCGGTGTGGGGCATGGCGGGCAAGCTCTGCATCGGCCGCGCCCGCATCACACTGATGGTGCTCGCGGCGTGCATGGTGCTGGCGCTGCCGACGGCGTGGACCCAGGTCGGGGTGATCGCGCTCGCGGGGCTGGCCGGGCTGGCGGTGTTCAGAGCGCAGGCGGAGGCCGGGGTGCGCGAGCCCTCGGCGGCGACGCGGCGCGCGGCTTCCTCGGGCGCGCGTGCGGGGGACCTCGGGCCGCTTCCGAGTGTGTCGGTGCCACTTGCGGGCGTGTCCGAGCCGGACTCGGGGGTCTTGGGGGCGAATACGGGTGCGCCGGGGCCGCGCTCGGGGTGGCTGTGGCTGGCGGCCTTCTTCGCGCCGCTCGCCGCCCTGCCGCTGCTCGCCGCGCTGCAGCCCGATGGCTGGCTGGCGCGCGTGGATGCCTTCTACCGTTCGGGCGCGCTGGTGTTCGGCGGCGGGCACGTCGTGCTGCCGCTGCTGCAGGCCGAGGTGGTACCGACGGGCTGGGTGGACGGGGAGGCCTTCCTCGCCGGATATGGCGCGGCGCAGGCGGTGCCGGGGCCGCTGTTCACCTTTGCCGCCTTCCTCGGTGCCGCGGCGCAGGGGGGCTACGGCGGCTGGGTGGGGGGGATCGTGTGCCTGCTCGCGGTCTTCGCGCCGTCCTTCCTGCTGGTGGCGGGGGCGCTGCCGTTCTGGGAGCGCCTGCGCGGGGATGCGCGCATGCAGGCCGCGCTCGCCGGCATCAACGCGGCGGTGGTGGGCTTGCTGCTGGCTGCGCTGTATCAGCCGGTGTGGACCAGCGCGATCCACCGCCCGCAGGATTTCGCGCTCGGCCTCGTGGCGCTGGTCGCGCTGATGTCGTGGAAGTGGCCGCCCTGGCTGGTCGTGGCGGCGTGCGGGGTGGCGGGCGGGGTGCTGGGGGGGCTGGCCGCGTAGCGCGGGACCGAGAGCCCGATCGCGACTTGCGTCGCTCCCACGAGAGGCCCGCAACGCCCGGGGTGGAGTCGTTCCCACGAGAAGCCCGCAACGCCTGAGGTGGAATGTAGGAGCGACGCAAGTCGCGATTGCGGCTGTCGTCGCTCCTGCGAGATATCCGTAACGCCCCGGGTGGGATGTGGGAGCGACGCAAGTCGCGATCGCGGCGGTGGAAGGCGCGCGGCGACAATCGCGCGCGCAAACGCTCGCCGCCGTCCTGCGCGGCCCCGGCGGGCTCCTCAGTCCTTGGCGTCCTCGTCCAGCATGCGCTTGAGGTAGTCCGGCACGCCCGACAGCACCAGGGTGTCGGTGGCGCGGTCGTAGTGCACGGCGCCGGAATGCAGGCCGCTGCGCTCGAACTCCAGCTTCCAGTTCTCCGCGCTGGCGCTGAAGCGTACCAGCGGGCGGATGGCGCGCCGGTTGGGCACGAAGCCGGGGGCGATCTTGGTCTCCTCGGCGCGCAGCAACGCGTCCAGGCGCTCGGGCTGTTCGGGGAAGACCTCGCGCGCGAGCTCCTCGAACACCACCGGTGCGCCGGCCTCGCCGAGGGTGTCGAGGTAGTCGTGGGCGCGCTCGAGCACGGTGTCGCGGGTGGCGGGGGCGAGGCGCTCGGTGTCGACGAAGCGGTCGAGGGTGGCGACCAGCTTCTTGGTCTCCTGCAGCGCCACCATCACGTCGCTGCAACCGAGCACGCGCTTGAACCAGGCGCCGCCCTTGCCGCGTCCGCGCAGGAAGCCGAGGTAGCGCTCGTCGCCGCGCCGCCAGCCGGCGAGGTCGACGCGCCCGGCGGCGTGCAGCGCGGAGAAGTCCACATGGGTGCAGTCGAGCGGTGCGAGGTCGCCGCCGATCGCCACCCCGTCGCTGCTGCCGAGCAGCGCCACCCACAGGCTGTCGCCCTCGCCCTCGCGGATGCGCGCGAGCACGAGATGGCCGCCTTCTTCCAGCTCTTCCTCGTCGGCGATCGCCTGCACGCGCTCGGCGAGCTGGCGGGAGAGGGCGGTGAAGTCGAGGGTCTCGTCGACGAGGTGCTCGCGCAGCCAGCGCGCGAGCGGGAAGCGCTCCTCGTCCTCCTCGAAGCGGCCGAAGCCCTTGGCGCTGCGGCTCTCGTACTGCGCGCACAGGCGCTCGGCCAGGCGCAGCGTCGCCGCGTCGAGCGCGCAGGGCGCCTCGCGCAGCACCAGGCGCGAGGGTGCGCCGGGCTCGCGCACCAGGGCGTGGAGGATCAGATGGGTGACGACGTGTTCGACGGTGCGCATGGGGCGGACTCGGGCGGGGCGGGGGGCGGGGGGCGGGGGGCGATTCTGCCACGTGTGTCGCCGTGTCGAGTCATGATCGCGACTTGCGTCGCTCCTACGAGAATCATATTGCCGCCGCGGCGTGGGCCGGCCCGTGGGAGCGACGCAAGTCGCGAAAGGGCGGCGCACGGTGGGCGCGAGCTTTTTCACGGTCGGGCGAGGCGTTTGGCTGCCAGAATGAGCCATGTCCATCACGCCCGATCCGGGCAAGGGGAGGTTCTCATGGAAACGACGCGTACCAAGCTGCGCGGGGTGAACCTGGGTAGCTGGCTGCTGCTGGAGAAGTGGATGGTGCCCAGCCTGTTCGAGGGCCTGGAGGCGACCGACGAGACCACCTGGTGCGCCGAGCTCGGTCCCGCCGCGGCCGAGCGCCTGCGCCGGCACTGGGCGAGCTTCGTGACCCGCGAGGACTTCGCCTGGATCGCCGCACGTGGCCTCAACGCGGTGCGTATCCCGATCGGGCACTGGATCTTCGGCCCTGACTACCCCTACCACCCCAAGTACGGCACCCACCGCCACCCCTTCGTCACCGGCGGCATCGAGGTGCTCGACCGCGCCCTCGACTGGGCGCAGGAGTTCGGCCTGCGCGTGATCATCGACCTGCACGCCGCGCCCGGCTGTCAGAACGGCTTCGATAACGGCGGCATCAAGGACGTGGTGGAGTGGCATACGAAGAAGGAATACCTCGAGCACTCGCTCGCCGTGCTCGAGCGCCTGGCCGAGCGCTACCGCGCGCACCCGGCGCTGCACGGCATCGAGCTGCTCAACGAGCCGCGCTGGGACGTGCCGACCGACTACCTGAAGTCCTACTACCTCGAGGCCTACGCGCGCATCCGCAAGCACTGCGCGCCGGAGACGGTGGCGGTGGTGTTCCATGACGGCTTCCGCAGCTTCCGCGAGTACCTCGGCTTCATGCAGGCGCCGGCCTTCCGCAACGTGGTGTTCGACTATCACCGCTACCAGTGCTTCGAGCGCGGCGACATCGACATGGACATCCACGGCCACATCCGCAAGGCGGCGGTGGACTGGCGCGAGGAAGCCGACGCGATCAACGCCGAGCTCGGCCTGCCGGCGGTGTGCGGCGAGTGGAGCCTGGGGCTGGACCTGAAGGTGGTGTCGCTGTGGGCCGAGGGGCCGTTCAACCACGCCCTCGAGCACATGGACGACTTCCAGCAGGACGTGGCCAGCCGCGCCTACGGCGACAGCCAGCTGATGACCTTCGAGCGCCTGGCGGGCTGGTTCTTCTGGAGCTACAAGACCGAGACCACGCCGGCCTGGTGCTTGCGCGAATGCGTGGAGCGCGGCTGGCTGCCCTCACGCTTCGGGTAGGGAGGGCGTTTCCGGCCGCGCCGCGGGCGCGGTCGGCGGCTGCAGGCCCGGGCGCGGGCGCTGCAGCAGCAGCCGGCGCTCGAAGAAGTGGTTCTGGCGCGCGCGCCGGCTGATCACCAGCAGGGTCGAGCTGGGCAGCTCGTGGTGCAGCAGCTCCAGGGTGTCGACCTCTTCCTTGGGCGCGAGCGCGTCGGTGGCCTCCTCGATGAAGATCCACCCCGGCTGGTGCAGGAACACGCGTGCGACGCCCAGGCGCTGCTGGATGCGCAGCGGCAGCTCGCGCCCCCAGTCCTCCTGGGTGTCGAGCTTGGGGGCCAGCCAGGCGATGCCGGCGCATTCGAGCGCACGCTCGAGCACGGCGTCGGCGTGGCGGTCGGCGTCGTCGGGATAGCTCAGCACCATGCGCAGGCTGCCCGCGGGCAGGAAGGGCTGGCGCGGCACGAACATCAGGTCGCGTCCGAGCGGCAGCCTCACCTCCCCGCTGCCCCACGGCCACAGCCCGGCCACCGCCTTGAACAGGCTCACGGTGACCGCAGGGTCGCCGCAGATCAGCACGCGCTCGCCGCGGCGCACGCGCAGGTCGAAGTCGTCGAGGAGGATCTCGCCCGACGGTGTCTGCAGGCGCAGCCGGCGCAGCTCGAGCTCGGGGTGGGGCGAGCTGCACACCGCGATGCGCTCGCGGCCGCGGCTGCGGGCTTCGGCGCGCTCGAGCGCGAGCATGTCCTCGTAGAGGCTGGCGACGCGGTCGATCGAGGCGCGGCAGCGCGCCAGCTCGCCGAGGTTGTCGATCGGCCACGACAGCGCCGTGGTCAGGCGCTGGAAGGCCTGTGCCGCCTGCATCAGCACGCCCAGCGTCATCGCCCCGGCGATGTACTGCGGCGCGGCGATCAGGATGGGGAACACCGGCAGCAGGGTGCCGTAGCCGGTGGAGAAGGACACGATGCCGAGGTAGGCCAGGGTCTGCCGGTTCCAGCCCCGCCCGACGTCGTCGAACAGACGCGCCGCCTCGCGGCGCTCGTGCGGCTCGCCGTGCATCATCGCGATCGGCTCGGCGTGCTCGCGCGCGCGCGCCAGCCCGAAGCGCAGGTTGGCCTCGACGGTCTGCAGGCGGTTGGTGGCGCGGATCAGCGGGCGACCGAGCATGAGCCCGAGCGCCGCGCCCACGCCCGCATACAGGAAGGCGGCGAGCACCATGTAGCCGTGCACCGCGATCGAGGTCCCCGGCAGCGGCGCGCTGCCCGAGACGCGCAGCAGGATGTCGATGAAGCTGCCCAGGATCAGCAGCGCGAACAGCAGCGAGTGGGCGAGCGAGACCGCCACGTCGGTGGCGATGCGGATGTCCTCGGCGATGCGGCCGTCGGGGTTGTCGTGCTCGCCGGCGGTGAACTGCAGGCGGTACAGGTGGCCGTGCGCCAGCCAGTGCTCGAGCAGCAGGTCGGTGAGCCAGCGCCGCCAGTCGAGCTGCAGCCGGCGCTTGACGTGCATGTGCAGCGCGGTCACCCCCATGGTGAGCGCGAAGATCAGCACGAAGACCCCTACCAGCTTCATCAGCTCGGACAGCGCACGCTCCTCGAGTGCGTCGAAGAGGTCGCGGTTCCAGTAGCTCACCCAGATCGCCAGCCCGACCTGCGCCATCGTCAGCAGCGCCAGCGCCAGCACCGTCCCGCGCACCTGCCACTTGCGCTCGCAGTTCCAGTATCCCCCCGCCAGCAGCAGGAAGCGCCGCCCGCCGTCACGGTGGGGCGGCCGGCGGTGGGGCTGCTTGGGAAGGGAGGCGGCGTGGGTGGAGGACATGGAGCAATCATGCCTCGTTACGGGGCGTTCGTCCGTGGAGGAAGACGCGGTTTGCCTGCGGACGGACAGGTGGTTCCGCCGTGGCGGAATGTCGGCGCCGTCGAGCCCACTCTTCAGTCTTTGCGAAGGGCCGGTTTCGCCTCAGGTCCTGCTGTCCTTGGGCGGCTAGGCCTGGAGGATGCCTTGCCGTAGACTTGCCGCAACGCATCCGTCCGGATGGGCGGTCATACTCGTTCAGGATTCCCCCCGTGCTGTCTCTCAACAAACCCAAGCTCGACAACCTCGCCAACGAGATCTGGAAGTCCGCCGAGCGCCTGCGTGGCAAGTTCAAGGCCTACGAGTACCAGAACGTCATCCTGCCGATCATCGTCATCCGCCGGCTGGAGTGCGTGCTCATCCAATGGCGCAAGAAGATGCGCGAGGAAGTGCTCGCCAAGCGCCCGGAGCTGGAAGCGAAGCCGATCGAACTCGACCGGCTGGTGAAGAAGCTGGAGATCACCCAGGCGCATTTTTCCAACGGCACCGACCACACCCTGGAAAGCCTCGCCGAAGAAGACCCGATGCTGCTGGAAGACAACTTCCGCGCCTACCTGAACGGTTTCTCCCGGAACGTCCGCGACATTCTCGACCACTTCAACTACCACACCACCGTTACCCAACTGGTCAAGAACAACCGGCTCGCGCCCATCCTCAACCAGTACAAGAGCCTGACGCTCGGCCCGGACCAGCTCTCCAATCTGGAGATGGGCTACATCTACGAAGAGTTGCTGCGGCGCTTCTCGGAACAGAGCGGCGAGGAGGCCGGGGAGCATTTCACCCCGCGCGAAGTCATCCGCCTGATGGTGGAGCTGCTCGACATCCCCACGCCCACCCGTCACACCGCCATCTACGACCCCGCCTGCGGCACCGGCGGCATGCTGTCGGTGGCGAAGGAGCATCTGCTCGACCGCGCCCGGACCGAAGCCGAAAGGCAGCAGGTGGAAAGCTACGTCACCCTGCACGGTCAGGAGCTGTCGCCGACCAACTACGCCATCTGCCGTGCCGACCTGCTCATCAAGGAAGACAAGGAGGCGCGTGTCTTCCTCGGCAATTCGCTGATTCCGCACAACCCGAGCAGCAAGGAGCCCGGCGACCAGCTGGCCGGCTCGCACGACCGTTTCGACTTCATGCTCAGCAACCCGCCCTTCGGCGTGACCTGGGGCGGCAAGGACCGTTACGAGGACGAGGCACGCCGCTATGCCGCGACCCGCTACCGCGCCGGCATGCCGCGCACCAACGACGGCGCGCTGCTGTTCCTGCAGACCATGCTGGCCAAGATGAAGCCGGTGGATGCGGCCAGCGGTCAGGGCGGCAGCCGGATCGCGATCATCTTCAACGGCTCGCCGCTGTCCAACGGCGACTGCGGCCAGGGCGAGAGCGAGATCCGCCGCTGGATACTCGAGAACGACTGGCTCGACGCCATCGTGATGCTGCCCGATCAGCTCTTCTACAACACCGGCATCTACACCTACGTCTGGCTGCTGCGCAACGAAAAGCCCGCCAGCCACCGCGGGCGGGTGATGCTGATCGATGCGCGCCAGCAGTTCGAGAAGGAGCCCAAGGCCTTCGGCAACAAGCGCAACCGCATCGCCGACGTCCATCGCCAGTGGATCGAAACCCGCTACCGGGACGGCTGGGCGGAGCGCTTCGAGGATGACGACGTCAAGCTCTATCACACCACCGACTTTGCCTACCACAAGGTCAGCGTGGTGTTCTGGCAGACCGATGCCGACGATCGGCCCGCCATCGTCACCGAGTCCTACCAGAAGGCCTTCACCGCCGCCAACATGGCGAAGGAGCAGGCTTTTTACGACAGTGAACTGCAGTTTGCCGTGCAGGCGCGACACGGCGACAGGACGGTGGAGATCCGCTTCAGCCTGAATCCGGACGACAGCTTCGCTACCGTCTGGGGCGATGCGGTGCGCAAGGCCTTCGCCGCCGAACTGGCCGAGCTCACCAAGGACATCGCGGAGGCGCGCGAGCGCAACAAGGCGACCAAAGCCTTCATCGACGGGCTGGCGCTGCAGGTCACCTGGACCCATCGTCATTACGTCGCCGACGAGGAATACATCCCCTTCGACCCCGCCGGCGAGCCGGACGAGTACATCGCCGCCTTCCTCGAACGCGAGATCGCCAAGCCCATCCTCCGCTGGCAGGACAGCCCGCAACTGGGCTACGAGATCCTGCCCAACAAGTATTTCTACCGCTACCAGCCGCCGAGGCCGGCGAGCGAGTTGCTGGCGGAGTTCTGGGCGCTGGAGAAGGAGGCGGAGGGGATGCTGCAACGGGTTGGCGGCAAATGATTATTCACGGAAAGCAGTGCGTTAGTGCATTTGGCCCTCTGCCCGAGGGCTGGGGCTTGGATCGCATTCGGGACCGCTTAGGTCCAATAATTGGTGGGGAGTGGGGAGAGGACCCAGCTTCGCACGATCAGGGACTTGAAGTTCCTGTGGTGCGTGTCTCTGATATTGATGGGATAGACATCAACCCAGATAACTTGACGATTCGTCGAGTTGCTGAGTCCAAGCTGTCTGGGCGGCTTATCGGGACAAGCTCGCTAGTCATTGAAAAATCGGGAGGCGGCGAGAAGCAGTCGGTAGGCCGTGTTGTCTTAGGACGAAATCTAACGTTCGACGCGATCAGCTCCAACTTCATGGCGAAGACGGACTGTGGGCCGACGCTCCACAGTCTCTACGCCGCATACCTGTTTCAGGCGGCATATTGTTCTAAGTTGAATGAGGCGAATATCCAGCAAACAACGGGTATTCAGAATCTGCGGGTTACTGACTACCTGAACACTGAGGTTGGGATTCCTCCCTTGCATGAACAGGTCCGAATCGCCGGTTACCTCGACGCTAGTTGCACCGTCATCGACGCAACTGTCGCGGCCAAGCGCAAGCAGATCGAGACGCTGGACGCCCTGCGGGCCGCGACCCTGCAACGGGTCATCACCCGGGGGCTGATGCCTGAAGGGCCGTTGGTCGAAACCCGAAACGCCTGGCTTGAACGGATTCCCGCCGGTTGGTCTCTGGTGCAGCTCAAACGCCTGGCGCAGGTACATGGCGGACTGACGCTCGGAAAATCCTACGAGGGGCTGGAAGTGGTCGAGTACCCCTATCTGCGTGTGGCGAACGTGCAGGACGGGCACCTCGATCTGACGGATGTCACAAGCTTGGAGGTGCCGCCGGCCGTGGCAGAAGGGGTGATGTTGCGGCCTGGGGATGTGCTGATGACCGAAGGCGGCGATCTGGACAAGCTCGGGCGCGGTACGGTGTGGGAGGGACAGATTGCACCCTGCCTGCATCAAAACCACGTTTTTGCCGTGCGCTGCTTCCCGCACAAGCTGTTGCCGCATTTTCTGGCCTACGTCACCGCCTCCCGATACGGCCGCGATTACTTCGAGGCGACCGGCAAACGCACCACTAATCTTGCCGCCACCAATGCGACGAAGGTCGGAGCGTTCTACATCCCCTTGCCGCCGCTGCCAGAGCAGAAGGCGCTGGTCGAGGATCTCGACACGGAGATCGGCCGTCTCAAGGCCATTCAGGAGGTCATCGGGAGGCAGATCGACACCCTGGCCGCCTACCGCAAGTCCCTGATCCATGAATGCGTCACCGGCCAGCGGCGCATCTCCGAGGCCGACCTTGCCCGCGTCGGCGCACGGTTGCCCGAGGCGGAGGCCTGCGCATGAGCGAGGAACGCCGCGTCATCGTCATTGCCGGGCCGAACGGCGCCGGCAAATCCACCTTCGCGCGGGAGTTCCTGCCCAACGAGGGCGACTGCCCGGTGTTCGTCAATGCCGACCTGATCGCCGCCGGCCTGTCGCCCTTCGCGCCCGAGAAGGCCGCCATCCGCGCCGGGCGGCTGATGCTGGAAGAGTTGCATCGGCATGCGGCGGCAGGCGAGAGTTTTGCCTTCGAGACCACGCTGTCGGGCCGAGGCTATGCGGCCTTGATCCAGGCCTGGCAGGCCGCCGGTTACCGGGTGCATCTGGTCTTCCTGCGCCTGCCCACGGTGGAGATGGCCGTGGAGCGGGTGGCGGCGCGGGTGGCCCAGGGCGGCCACGACATTCCCCCGCAGGTGATCGCCCGCCGCTTCATCAAGGGTTGGCGCAATTTTGAACAGCTCTATCGAGGCCTGGTCGACACCTGGCAGGTGTTCGACAACGCAGGAGAGGTCGCCGTGCTGCTGGAAGAGGGAGAACGAACATGAACGAAACCGCTAAACCGCAATGCGCGCCGCTGTCCGGCGTGGCCGAGGCCTTGCGGCGTGCAGCCCTGCGCGCCCGCGAGCTGGCCCGGCAGACCCACACGCCGGTGGTGGTCTATCGCAACGGCAAGGTGCAGAGCCAGATCCCGGACGCGAGCGCCGCGGGTGGAGGAGCGGAACCGAGACAGGGCTGAGCAATGTCGACGCCCGAGCTCCTGTTCCAGCAGCACATCGCCGATTTTCTCGAGCGCGAACACGGTTACGAACGCCTGGGCAAGGACGCGGCCATCGACCCCACCGACGTGTGGATGGCCGATGTGCTGTGGGCTTTCGTGGTGGACACGCAGCCGGAGGCGGTCGAGACCCTGCGGGCGCAGTACGGTTCGGCGGCGCGGGACGAGTTCTTCCGCGCCTTGCGGGACGAATTGCGGCACACGCCCTTGTGGATGATCCTGCGCCACGGACTGATGGTCCGGGGCGCGAGCTTCCGGCTGTATTACCCCAGGCCGCGCTCGGCCGAGAGCGCCGCGGCGCCGCATTACGCGCGCAACCATCTGGCCTTTTTTCGGGGCTTCCGCTTCGGCCCCAGGAACGAGGAAGTCGACCTGGTGCTGTTTCTCAACGGCCTGCCGGTCGTGCTGCTGGAGCTGAAGCATGAGGCGGGCGCGCAGGGCTGGAACGTGCACGATGCGGTGGCCCAGTTCGCCCGGCGCGATCACGCCCGGAGCATCTTCCGGCTGCCCTTCCTGTTCATCGCCGCCGACACCTCCGAGGTGAAGGTCGCCACCGATCCGCGCCGGGAGGAGCACTTCCGCTGGTTCAACACCGGCCTCGCCAACCAGCACCTCCATGCCGGCGAATACCCGGTGGAGTTCCTCTACCGGGAGGTTTTGAGCAAGGACAGCCTGCTGGAGGCGCTTGCGTTCTTCCTGGTGCATGTGCCGGCCCGCGAGGCGGACGGGGACAAGCCGGCGCGGCCGGCATTCTCCATCTTTCCGCGCTACCACCAGGCGCGCATGGTGCGGCGGGTGGCGGAGGAGGCGTTGGCGCGCTTCGTCGAGCATTGCGACATCGGGCGCAAGTTCCTCATCAACCATTCCGCCGGCAGCGGCAAGACGCTCTCCATCTGCTGGCTGGCGGATCGCCTGCACGGACTCTTCAAGCCGGGCAGCAACGAGAAGCTGGTCGATCGGGTGATCGTGCTCACCGACCGCAAGGCGCTGGACAAGAACATCCGGGACGAACTGGCCAACTTCGCGCACCTCGCCGATGTGGTGGGGTTCGCGAGGAGCGCGGCCGAACTCGAGCGCTTCCTCACGCGGCAGACCTCGATCATCGTGTCGACGCAGCAGAAGTTCGCCTGGCTGCTGGAGCGCATCGAGAACGACCCGAAGCTGAAGCAGCAACGGGTGGCCTTCCTGATCGACGAGGCACATCGCTCGCAGGAGGGGCAGATGGGCGCGGCGATCCGCCTGCCGTTCCGCGACCCGCAGCAGCCGGATGCGGAAGACTCCGCCGACGAGGACGAAGAGGACAAGCTGGCGCGCATCATCCGCGCGCACGACGGCAATCAGCTCTTCGTGGCCTTCACCGCCACGCCTTCGGCGGCGACGGTGCAACTGTTCGGCGCTGCCTTCGACACCTACTCCGAGGCCGAGGCCATCGAGGAGGGCTACATCGTCGATGTCGCCAGCAGCATCATCGCCTACAAGACCTTGTTCAACCTGCATTGCCCGATTGCCCGGCCGGAGCAGACCTTTCCGCAGGGTGTGCTGGCCAAGGCGCTGCTGAACGTGGCCTTCCAGGATGAGGAGCTGATCCAGTACAAGGCCGAGGTGATGCTGCGCATCTTCGAGGACAAGGTGAAGCCGCTCGTCGGTGGCCGTGCCAAGGCGATGATCGTCGCTACCTCGCGGCTGGCCGGGCTGCGTTACTTCGAGATCCTGCGCGAGAAGCTGAAGGAGCGCGCGGCCGGGTACAAGGTGCTGTATGCCTTCTCTGACTTCGTGCATCCGGTCAGCGGGGCGATGGTGACCGAGCACGAGGTGAATGGGCTGGGCGCCGGGGAACTGATCGAGGATCGCTTCGAGGGTGACGATTACCGCCTGCTGGTGGTGGCCAACAAGTTTCAGACCGGTTTCGACCAGCCCTTGCTGGCGGGGATGTTCCTCGACAAGGCGGTGGCCGACCGCAACGCGGTGCAGACGGTTTCACGCTTGAACCGTTGCCATGAGGGCAAGGGCGAGGTGGTGGTCGTGGACTTCACCAACAACGCTGCTGAGATCGTGAAGGCGTTTGCCAAGTACCGGCAAGGCACGCCGTATGCGCCCAGCGAGCCCGATCAGGATCAATGCGTCCGGCTGTATCAGGAAATTCTGGATGCGAAGGTCTTCAATCAGGACGATGCCAGGGCCTTCTGCCTGTTGCTGGAGGGCAAGGACGATGCGGCGATCCAGGCCCAGGTGCAGCAGTTGCGGCTGCGCTTCCAGTTTGCGGTCGCCGAACCGGAGCAACGCAGATCCTATGTTCACCTGCTGGGGAAGTTCGTCGGCAGCTATCGCTTTCTGAACTGCTTCTTTGCTTACGGCTACGCGTTGCGCGAGTTCGTGGATTTTGCCGAGGTGGTGGGGCCGCAGCTCATCAAGGCTGGTGCGGTGTCGGAGCTGATGAAGCAGGTGCGGGCGACTACGGTGGTGCGGGCCAGCGTGCAGGAAGCGGGGGTGGTCGGGCTGCAGGCGGGCGGCGGCAGAAAGATGTCGGGCGGACGTGGTGGTGCTGGCGGTTCGCCACCGGCTCGGGTGAGCATCGACGAGATGCTCGACAAGTTTCGTCAGCAGTTTCCGATTTCGGAAGAGGAGGCTCTGTTCATCCGCCAAGTCACGGAGGAGAAGGCCGGGGACCCAGGCATTCGCGCCACGGTACTGGGTCACCAGGGTGACCCGATCTATCTCGGCGAGGTTTTCCGCAAGCAGGTCAAGGCGCTGATCCAGGCCCGCTACGGAGAACTCGGGCGTTACGACGAACTCACGGACGAGAAATACACCGACGAGGGCGCCATCTTCGACATCATGGCGGTGACGGTGATCGGACAGCACTCGGCAGTGGGGCGGCCCCTCTGATCGGCGCAGGGCGCCGACTTCCGAGCCCCCGCGCAGCGGGGCTCCCGCTGCGCCTCCATTCCCGCCCAAAACCCGGCGATGGACCCGATCCGCGGATCAAAAGCAAAAAGGCCGACGCAAGGTCGGCCTTTTTGCTTGATTTTGGTGGTGGTGATGGGCGGAATCGAACCGCCGACCTATGGGTTATGAATCCATCGCTCTAACCGTCTGAGCTACATCACCAACAGAGCGCGCGAATATAGCGGGTCAGCGGCGGGGTCGTCAAGCCTCGGCGCTCATCGATTGAGCAGCGTGCCGGGCTCGGGCGGCGCTCGTGGGCGCGGGCTTGCCCGCGAAATGAGGCCGTGTCACCGCCCGTTCGCGGGCAAGCCTGCGCCCACAAGGCTGCACGGGGCGGGCGGCGAGTGCTTGCAGGGGCGCGGCTTTCCGCCGGTGGAACGCTTGATTTATAAGGCTTTTGCATTGACATCCCCGGGGCGATGGACGATCATCGGCGCCCTGTTCCCTACCGTTCCGGATCTTTCCGGCCCGTCCTTGCGCCCGCATTTCCTCTCCGTCCTGCTGGCCGGTCTCTCCGGCCTCGCGTCCTCCGTGGCCTTTGCTGCCTTGCCGCGGCCGATTCCCGACGACGCGGCGCGGGTGAAGATGACGTTTTCCTCGGCCAGCGTGGTGCAGGTCAAGGATGCCACGCTGCAACTCAGCCCCGGCGCGCAGATCCGCGATACCCACAACCGCATCGTGCTGCCCTCGCATGTGTCTGGCGAGTACGTGGTGCGCATGCTGGTCGACCGCAACGGCCAGGTGCATCGGGTGTGGATCCTCACCCCGGAAGAGGCTGCGGCGCCGATGCCCAAGGCGCCGTCCCGGCCTTGATGGATGCCGCGATGCCCGCCCGACCTGCCGCAAGGCCTTGCCTCACATTCCCTGATAGATGAAGAAACTCTACATCCGCACCTTCGGGTGCCAGATGAACGAGTACGACTCCGACAAGATGGCGGACGTGCTCGGCGCTCACGAAGAACTGGTCAAGACCGACAACCCGGAAGAGGCCGACGTGATCCTCTTCAACACCTGTTCGGTGCGCGAGAAGGCGCAGGAGCGGGTGTTCCACGATCTCGGCCGCGTGCGTCTGCTCAAGCAGAAGAAGCCCGGGCTGATCATCGGTGTGGGCGGCTGCGTGGCCAGCCAGGAAGGCGAGGCCATCGTCAAGCGCGCGCCCTATGTGGACGTGGTGTTCGGCCCGCAGACCCTGCACCGCCTGCCGAGCCTGATCGCGGCGCGCAAGCAGAGCGGGCGCTCGCAGGTGGATATCTCCTTCCCCGAGATCGAGAAGTTCGACGCCATGCCGCCGGCGCGCGTCGAGGGCGCGAGCGCCTTCGTGTCGATCATGGAAGGCTGCTCGAAGTACTGCACCTTCTGCGTCGTGCCCTATACCCGCGGTGACGAGGTGTCGCGCCCGCTCGAGGACGTGCTCGCCGAGATCGCCGGTCTCGCGGCACAGGGCGTCAAGGAGGTGACGCTGCTCGGCCAGAACGTCAACGCCTGGCGTGGCGTGCTCTCGCGCGAGGACGGCGAGCAGGGCGCCGACGTTGGCGACTTCGCCTTCCTTCTGGAATGCGTGGCCGAGATCCCCGGCATCGAGCGCATCCGCTACACCACCTCGCACCCACGCGAGATGACGCAGCGTCTGATCGACTGCTACGCGAAGCTTCCCAAGCTGGTGTCGCAGCTGCACCTGCCGGTGCAGTCGGGCTCGGACCGCGTGCTGGCGGCGATGAAGCGCGGCTACTCGGTGCTCGAGTTCAAGTCCGTGGTGCGCAAGCTGCGTGCGGCGCGGCCGGATCTTTCCCTGACCTCGGACTTCATCGTCGGCTTCCCCGGCGAGACCGAGGAGGACTTCGAGAAGACCATGAAGCTGATCGACGACGTCGGCTTCGACGGCTCCTTCAGCTTCGTCTACAGCTCGCGTCCCGGCACCCCTGCCGCCGACCTCGAAGACCCGGTGGCGCAGGAGACCAAGCTCGCCTGGCTCGCCCGCCTGCAAAAGCGCATCGACGAGCAGTACCAGGCCAACAGCGAGGCCATGGTCGGCACGGTGCAGCGCATCCTGGTCGAGGGCGCGGCGAAGAAGAACGCCGAGGCCGAGATGATGGGCCGCAGCGACAACAACCGCGTGGTCAACTTCCCCTCCGACTCGCCCGTCCGCGACCGCCTCGTCGGCCAGTTCGTGGAGGTGCGCATCACCGCAGCCCTGCCGCACAGCCTGCGCGGCGAAATCCTCACCCGGGAATCCTGAATGGCGAAAATCCTGGAAGTCTTCTTCGAGCCGGTGGATAACGCCCGGCTGGCCAAGCTGTGCGGCGTGCTCGACGAGAACCTGCGCCAGATCGAGAACGCCTTCGACATCACCGTGAGCCGGCGTGCCGAACACTTCACGCTGCAGGGCCACCCCGCGCAGGTGCTGCGCGGCGAGATGGCGCTCAAGCATTTTTACGCGCTCGCCGACAAGGACCTGTCGCGCGACGAGGTCCAGCTCGGCCTCATCGAGATCGCCAACAAGGGCGAGGCGGCGCAGCCCGCGCCGGTGCTGATGACGCGCCGTACGGAGCTCCACGGCCGCACGCCGCGCCAGGTCGACTACCTGCGCAACATCCAGGACTTCGACATCACCTTCGGCATCGGCCCGGCCGGCACGGGCAAGACCTATCTCGCGGTGGCGAGCGCGGTCGACGCCTTCGAGCGCGACCTCGTCGAGCGCATCATCCTCACCCGCCCGGCGGTCGAGGCCGGCGAGCGCCTGGGCTTCCTGCCCGGCGACCTGGCGCAGAAGGTCGACCCCTACCTGCGCCCGCTCTACGACGCGCTCTACGACCTGATGGGCTTCGACCGCGTCGGCAAGCTCTTCGAGCGCGGCAGCATCGAGATCGCGCCGCTCGCCTTCATGCGCGGGCGCACGCTCAACAATGCCTTCATCATCCTCGACGAGGCGCAGAACACGACCCCCGAGCAGATGAAGATGTTCCTCACCCGCATCGGCTTCGGCGCCAAGGCGGTGGTCACCGGCGACCTCACCCAGATCGACCTGGCACGCGGCCAGCGCAGCGGTCTCAAGGAGGCGCGCGCGGTGCTGGCGGGGGTGCGCGGCATCGCGTTCACCGAATTCAGCAAGGAAGACGTGGTGCGTCATCCGCTTGTCGCGCGCATCGTCGAAGCTTACGACCTCGAGGCTGCGCGCCTCGAGCGCGAGAAGGCCGCGGCCCGCGCCGCGCGCCAGCAGCCGCACCCGCAGGAGCAGGAAGCCGAAGATGGCGAATAAGACCAACAGGATCGACAAGACGAACCAGGCGGCCGCGCGCAAGTCGGCCGGCACCTGGCCCAGGATCATCGCCGTCGATGCCGACGGCAAGGCTGCGCGCATCCGCGCCGAGCGCCTGGAGATCGAGCTCGGCGACGGTCGCAAGCTGCTGCTCGCCTTCCCCGAGAAGGCCTGGGGCGACCTCGAGATCGAGGCCGAGACCGACGACGACAACGCGGTGCCGATGCTGTCGCTGCAGCCCGGTGCCTGCAACCTGATGACCCTGCGCGTGGATGTGCACCACGACATGAGCTTCGTCGAGCCGCTCGCGCTGCCCGCGGGCGAGCATCCGCCGGTGCTGAAGCTGCAGGTGCAGAAGGCGGTCGAGGGCGAGGACAAGGCCAACTGCCCCAAGAAGAACCACATCCGGCGCTGGGCCGCGGCGGCGCTGCGCGCCAGCGCCCAGGTCACGGTGCGCCTGGTGGGCGAGGCCGAGGGGTGCGCACTCAACCGCGACTACCGCGGCAAGGACTACGCCACCAACGTGCTGACCTTCGCCTACGCCGAGGGCGAGGACCTGCCCGGCCTGCCCGCGGCGGCCGCAGACGTGCCGCTCGCCGGCGACCTGGTGCTGTGCGTTCCGGTGGTGGTGCGCGAGGCCGCCGCCCAGGGCAAGACCCTGGAGGCGCACTTCGCCCACCTCGTCGTGCATGGCATGCTGCACCTGCAGGGTTACGATCACGAGAACGAGACCGAGGCGGCCGAGATGGAAGCGCTCGAGACCGCGATCCTGCGCGAGCTCGGCTATGCCGACCCCTACGCCTTGAGCGCCTGAAGCGGAGACACCGACCCCCAAAATGGACAGTTCCCCCAAACCCTCCTTACTCGAGCGACTTTCGGCCCTTCTCTCGCGCGAACCGGAAGATCGCGATGAACTCCTCGCGCTGCTGCACTCGGCCTTCGACCGCAACCTGATCGACGCCGACGCCCTCACCATCATCGAAGGCGCCCTGCAGATGTCCGACATGCAGGTGCGCGACGTGATGGTCCCGCGCGCCCAGATGGACTGCGTGCATCTGGACGACCCGATCGACACGATCGCCAACTTCGCGATCGACACCGCCCACTCGCGCTTCCCCGCGATCGGCGACGGCAAGGACGACGTCGTCGGCATCCTGCTCGCCAAGGACCTGCTGCGCTACTTCGCCGGGCGCGAGTTCGACCTGCGCGACATGCTGCGCCCCGCAGTCTTCGTGCCCGAATCCAAGCGTCTCAACGTGCTGCTGCGCGAGTTCCGCGTGTCGCGCAACCACATGGCGATCGTGGTCGACGAGTACGGCGGCGTGGCCGGCCTGGTCACCATCGAGGACGTGCTCGAGCAGATCGTCGGCGACATCGAGGACGAGTACGACTTCGACGAGGTCGGCGACAACATCCGTCTCGACCACAGCGGCCGCTACCGCGTGAAGGCGACCACCGAGATCGAGGACTTCAACGAGGCCTTCGCCACCCACTTCAGCGACGAGGAATACGACACCGTCGGTGGCCTGGTGATCCGCCATTTCGGCCGCCTGCCCAAGCGTGGCGAGGCGGTGGAGCTCGAAGGCCTGAAGATCCAGGTGCTGCGCGCCGACAGCCGGCGCGTGTACACGCTGATCGTCGAGCGCCTGCCGCAGCCGCTGTCCGAACAGGCGTGATGCGGCGCGCCTGGCTGGCCGCGCTGCTCGCCGGCGGCGCGACGGTGTTCGCCTTCGCGCCCTTCGGGCTGTTCCCGCTCGCTTTCCTCGGCCTCGGCGTGCTCGTCTGGCTGCTCGCCGGCGCGGCGCGCGCGCGCGAGGGCTTCGCGCTCGGCTTCGCGTGGGGCTTCGGTGCCTTCGCCGCCGGAGTGTCCTGGCTCTACGTCGCGCTCGAGCGCTACGGTGGCGTGCCCGCGCCGGTTGCCGCGCTGGCGATCGCGCTGTTCTGCGCCTACCTCGCGCTCTATCCGGCGCTCGCCGGGGCGGCCTTCGTCGCGCTGGGCGGCGAGCGCGTGGCAGGCGCTCCGGTGCGCGCAGCGGCGCTCTTCGGCGCGCTCTGGCTGGGCTCCGAATGGCTGCGCGGCGTGCTCTTCACCGGCTTCCCCTGGCTTGCGATCGGCTATGCGCAGACGCCGCCCAGCCCGCTTGCCGGCCTGCTGCCGGTGCTCGGCGTGTATGGCGTGGGGGCGCTGAGCGCCTTCGTCGCCGCGCTGTGCGCATTCGCGCTGCGGGCGGGCGGCGTGCGCGTGCTGCTCGCCTGGCGCCCGGCGTTGGCGCTGTGCGCTCCCTTCGCCGCCGGCTTCGCGCTGCTCGGCCATGCCTGGACCCAGCCGGTCGGCGCGCCCTTGAAGGTGGCGCTGGTGCAGACCGATTTCGCGCAGAGCCTCAAATGGGATCCGGCGCGCTTCGAGGAGGTGCTGCGGGTCAACCTCGAGCTCGCGCGCGACGCCTTCGGGCAGGCGCAGCCGCCTGCGCTGGTGGTGCTGCCCGAGACCACCGTGCCGACCCTGCTCGACCGCCTGCCCGCTGGCTATCTCGAAGCCTTCGCCGGCCTCGCCGCCGCGTCCGGCGCCGACCTGGTGATGGGCGCCTTCCGCCGCGACGCCGAGGAGCGCATCTACAACGCCGCGATCAGCCTCGGCAGCGCGCCCGTGCAGCTCTACGCCAAGCAGCACCTGGTGCCCTTCGGCGAATATTCACCGCCGCTGTTCGGCTGGTTCTACGCGCTGGCGCAGATTCCGATGTCCGACCAGACCCGCGGCGCGCCCGACCAGGCGCCGATGCGCTTCGGCGCGCAGCAGGTCGCGCTCAACATCTGCTACGAGGACCTCTTCGGCGCCGAGCTGATCCGCGCGCTGCCTGCGGCCACGCTGATGCTCAACCTCTCCAACCTGGCCTGGTACGGCGACTCGCTCGCCCAGCCGCAACACCTGCAGATCGCCCGCGTGCGCGCGCTCGAGACCGGTCGTCCGATGCTGCGCGCCACCAACACCGGCATGACCGCGGTGGTGCAGCCCGACGGCAGCGTCGCCGCCGTGCTGCCCGCATTCGCGCGCGGCGTGCTCCATGCCGAGGTGCGCGGCCACCAGGGCATGACTCCTTATGCGCGCTGGGGCGATCGCCTCGCGCTCCTCGCCGCCGCGATCCCGATCGTCCTCGCACTCCTCGCCGCCGCCGCGGCACGCCCGCGCCGGACCGAAGCCCGGTAAAATCATCGTTTTTGCGTGCGCTGCGCAGCCCGGAGGCTGCCCGAGACCATGACCACCGAATCCCGACTCGTGAAACCGACCTTCCAGCAAGTCATCCTCACGCTCCAGCACTTCTGGGGCGAGCGCGGCTGCGTGCTGCTGCAGCCCTACGACCTCGAGGTGGGCGCCGGCACCAGCCACACCGCCACCTTCCTGCGTGCGATCGGCCCCGAGCCCTGGAACGCCGCCTATGTGCAGCCCTCGCGCCGCCCCAAGGACGGCCGCTACGGCGAGAACCCCAACCGCCTGCAGCATTACTACCAGTTCCAGGTGGTGCTGAAGCCCTCGCCGCTGAACATCCAGGAGCTCTACCTCGACAGCCTGCGCGCGCTCGGCATCGACCCGACGGTGCACGACATCCGCTTCGTCGAGGACGACTGGGAGAACCCCACCCTGGGCGCCTGGGGACTGGGCTGGGAAGTCTGGCTGGACGGCATGGAGGTCACCCAGTTCACCTACTTCCAGCAGGTTGGCGGCCTCGATTGCAAGCCGGTGCTGGGCGAGATCACCTACGGCATCGAGCGCCTGGCGATGTACCTGCAGGGCGTGGAGAACGTCTATGACCTGGTGTGGTCTGTCGCGCCGGACGGTCGCAAGGTCACCTACGGCGACGTTTACCACCAGAACGAGGTCGAGCAATCGACGTTCAACTTCGAGCACAGCAACGTCGACTTCCTGTTCTCGCTATTCAACAACTACGAGTCCGAGGCCAGGCGCGTGATGGAGGTCGGGCTGGCACTGCCGGCCTACGAGATGGTGCTCAAGGCCGCCCACACCTTCAACCTGCTCGACGCCCGCGGCGCGATCTCGGTGACCGAGCGCGCCGCCTACATCGGCCGCATCCGCAACCTCTCGCGCGCGGTCGCCCAGGCCTATTTCGAATCCCGCGAAGCCCTCGGCTTCCCGATGCTGAATGCTGAAAAGGAGGCCGCGTGATGACCGTTGCGACCCTGCTCGTCGAACTGCTCACCGAAGAACTGCCGCCCAAGGCCCTGCCGCGCCTGGGCGAGACCTTCGCCACCAGGATCGCCGAGGGCCTGAAAGCCAAGGGACTGGCGCCTGTCGACGCCGCCTTCCGCAGTTTCGCCAGTCCGCGCCGGCTGGCGGTGACCGTGGCGCAGGTGGCTGCCGAGGCCGCCGCGAAGGAGGTCACCGAAAAGCTGATGCCCGTGTCCGTGGCGCTCGACGCCGAGGGCAAGCCCACCCCGGCGTTGCTGAAGAAGATGGAAGCGAAGGGCATCGCCGCCGAGGCCGTCGCCCGCTTCGAGCGCCGCCTGGACGGGAAGGCCGAGGCCTTGTTCCACACCGCCATGGTGCCGGGCGCGAAGCTCGCCGATGTGCTGTCGGGGGTCGTGCAGGACGCCATCAAGGCGCTGCCCATCCCCAAGGTCATGCGCTGGGGCGATGGCGACGCCACCTTCGTGCGCCCGGTGCACAAGCTCACCCTGCTGCACGGCGCCGAGGTGGTGCCGGGCCGCGTGCTGGATCTGGATTCCGGCCGTACCTCCCGCGGCCACCGCTTCATGAGCCGCGGCGACCTCTCCATCGCCACCGCCGACGCCTACGAGCCCACGCTGCTCGCCGAGGGCAAGGTCATCCCGAACTTCGCCGAGCGTCGCGCCGACATCGAGCGCCAGCTGCTCGCCGAGGCCGCGAAGCAGGGTGCGCTGCTCAATGAATACGCCGACCTGCTCGACGAGGTCGCCGCGCTGGTCGAACACCCGACGGTGTACGTGGGCGAGTTCGAGGCCGAGTTCCTCGCCGTGCCGCAGGAGTGCCTGATCCTGACCATGCGCGCCAACCAGAAGTATTTCCCGCTCTTCGATGGCGCCGGCAAGCTGCTCAATCGTTTCCTGATCGTCTCCAACATGCAGGTGGCCGACCCGATCAACATCGTCGCCGGCAACGCCCGCGTGGTGCGCCCGCGCCTGTCGGACGCGCGCTTCTTCTTCGAGCAGGACAAGAAGCAGAAGCTCGAGGCCCGCCTGCCGCGCCTGGCGCCGGTGGTCTATCACAACAAGCTCGGCAGCCAGCTCGAACGCGTCGAGCGCCTCGAGGCGCTGGCCGGTGCGATCGCTGCACAGCTGCACGGCGACGTCGCCGCGGCGAAGCGTGCCGCGCGCCTGGCCAAGGCCGACCTCGTCACCGACATGGTCGGCGAGTTCCCCGAGCTGCAGGGCATCATGGGACGCTACTACGCGCTCGCCGACGGCGAGGGCGAGGTGGTGGCCGACGCCATCCAGGCCCACTACCAGCCGCGCTTCGCCGGCGACGCACTGCCCGCCGGTAACGTCGCCGCCGCGGTGGCGCTGGCCGACAAGCTCGACGCCCTGGTCGGCTTCTTCGGTATCGGCATGGTGCCCACCGGCGACAAGGATCCGTTCGCGCTGCGCCGCGCCGCGCTCGGCGTGCTGCGCATCCTCATGGAAGCGCCGCTGCCGCTCGAGCTGCCCAGGCTGATCGACACCGCGGCTGCCGGCTTCAAGCCCGGCCTGCTGACGGCCGAAGGCTTCGCCGCGCAGCTGCAGGACTTCATGTACGAGCGTCTGAAGAACCTGCTACGGGAGACGGGCCGTGACGGCGCCGTGATCGACGCCGTGCTGGCGCTGAGACCCGCGCGCATCGACCTGGTGCCGGCCAAGCTCGCCGCGGTGGAGGCCTTCCGCGCGCTGCCCGAGGCCGAGGCCCTGGCCGCGGCCAACAAGCGCATCGTCAACATCCTCAAGAAGGCCGAAGGCGCGCCGGGCGAGCCCGACCTCGCGCTGCTGCAGGAAGCTGCCGAGAAGGCGCTCTTCCGTCAGGTGGTCGAGGTGGCGCCGCTGGTGCGTTCGCACGTCGCCAACGAGGACTACACGGATGCGCTGCGGGCACTCGCCGGACTGCGCGCAGCGGTGGACCAGTTCTTCGAAGACGTCATGGTGATGGCGGAGGAGCCGCTGACCCGTGCCAACCGCATCGCGCTGCTGGCCCAGCTCGCCGGCCTGATGAACCAGGTGGCGGACATCTCGCGCCTGTCGGCCTGATCGTCATAGCCCCCGCGGCGTGCGTCGCCGCGGGCTTCGCCCCCGCAAGGAGCCCGTGATGAAGCTCATCATTCTCGACCGCGACGGCGTGATCAACGTCGACTCGGGGCAGTACATCAAGTCGCCCGAGGAGTGGAAGCCGATCCCCGGCGCGCTGGAGGCGATCGCACGGCTCAACCAGTGGGGCTGGCGGGTGGTGGTGGCGACCAATCAGTCCGGCATCGGCCGTGGGCTGTTCGGCATGGACACGCTCAACGCCATCAACGACCGCATGGTCAGGAGCCTCGCCCAGGCGGGCGGGCGGCTCGACGGCATCTTCTTCTGTCCGCACGCGGCCGACTCCACCTGCGACTGCCGCAAGCCCAAGCCGGGCATGCTGCTGCAGATCGCCGAGCGCTTCAACGTCGAGCTCGCCGACGTGCCCTGCGTCGGCGACGGCCTGCGCGACCTCCAGGCCGCCGCGGCGGCTGGCGCGCAGCCCTGGCTGGTGCTCACCGGAAAGGGCGAAGCCACGCGCGCGAGCGGCGAGCTTCCGCCCGGTACGCTGGTGTATCCCGACCTCGATGCGGTCGCCGCCGCGCTGACCGCCTGAGCGGCGCGGCGCGACAGCGCTGCCGCATCCCTCACGCACTCTTCACCGGACGAGAATCGTGCATCTGCTCCGCTCCATCCTGTTCGCACTCGCGCTTACCGTGATCACGGTGCCCTACGCGTTCTTCGCCACCCTCATCTTCTGGCTGCCGCCGATGACCCGGCACCGGCTGATCACGAGCTGGGTGCCGATCATGATGTGGGTGATCCGCCACGTGCTCGGCATCCGCTACCGCGTGATCGGCGCCGAGAACATCCCGGCCGGTCCCGCGGTGGTGCTGTCCAAGCACCAGTCGGCATGGGAGACGATCGCGCTGCAGGTGATCTTTCCGCCGCTGTGTTACGTGCTCAAGCGCGAGCTGCTGCGCGTGCCCTTCTTCGGCTGGGCGCTGGGCAGGATCCCGGGCATCGCCATCGACCGCTCCGCGGGCAAGGACGCGCTCACCCAGGTGGTGGAGCAGGGCCGCGAGCGCCTCAAGGAGGGCCTGTGGGTGGTGGTCTTCCCCGAGGGCACGCGGGTGGCGCCGGGTGCGACGCTGCGCTACAAGCCCGGCGGGGCCATCCTCGCCAAGCGCGCGGGCGTCCCCGTGGTGCCGGTGGCGCACAACGCGGGCGAGTTCTGGAGGCGCAACGCCTTCATCAAGCGCCCGGGCGAGATCGTCGTCAGCATCGGCCCGGTGATCGACGTCAAGGGTGCCAAGGCCACCGATGTGAACGAGCAGGCGGAGGCCTGGATCGAAGGCGAGATGCGCCGGCTGTTCCCGCATCTCTATCGCGAAGAGGCGGGCATGCCTCCGGCCGCGGGCGATGCCGCGGCGGAAGACGAGGGGAACTGAGCGCGTTCTCGCCCGGTCTCCCGCATAGGCCGCCGGGGCGGCCCCAGACATCGGGAGAGGGACGATGGGTGAAGAAATCCGCGCACTCGGCGAGGACGAGATCCTCGCCAGCCTTGCGGCGGGGCTGCCGCACTGGCGCCTCGAGGCCGGCGCCCTGGTGCGCGACTACCGCACCGGCGGCTGGAAGGCGACACTGATGGTGGCCGGTGTGGTCGGGCACCTGGCCGAGGCGGCTTGGCATCATCCCGAGCTGGAGCTGTGCTGGGACCGGGTGCGGGTGCGCCTGTCCACGCATTCGCCGCGCGGCATCACCGCACGCGATTTCGCGCTCGCGCGCAAGATCGAGGAGGTCGTGCACTGGCAGCCCGCACGCGAGGGCGGGGCGCTGGAAGGCACGCCGAACGCGGACGACCGCTTCCGTTACATCCGCTACGACTGAAGCGGCGTGCGTGCGTTTTTGCTGCAGTCCGCGCCCTGCCGCGTCACCAGCCGGTAGACGCAAAAAGGCCCCGCATGCGGGGCCTTTTTGTCAGACGGTGCCGGAGGAAGCTTAGGCAGCCTTCTTGGCGGTGGTCTTGGCGGTGGTGCTGACGGCCTTGACGGTGGCGTTGGTCGCGGCAGCCACGTTGGCTTCGGCGATCTCGGCGACCTGCTTGGCGGCCTTGCTCATGCTGTCGTAGGCGCTGTTGGCGGCGGCGATGGCCGACTTGACAGCGGCGACGGCGACGTCCGAACCGGCGGGAGCCGACTTGGCAGCCTTGTCGAGCGCGGTGGCGACGCCCTTGTTGAGCTCGGCGACCTGACCTTCGAAGACCTTCGACATCTCTTCCTGGCTCTGCGACGAGATCTCGTAGACGCTGCGGGCGTAGGCGACGGCCTTCTCGACGATCGGCTGGGCCAGCGAAACCTGCAGGTTCACCAGCTCCTGCACGTCCTTGGCAGCCAGCAGGGCCTTGGTGTTGGCCACGCCGTCTTCCAGCAGCGAACGGGCGGTGTTCAGGTTCAGGGCGGCGAGGCGCTCGGCGCTGGCGAAGGCGGTGTTGGCCAGGGTCAGCAGGGTCTCGATGTTGGCCTTGTTGGCGGCGGTGAACTGCTCGGGGGTGACGAAGTTGCTCATGTGGATCTCCTTGGAAAGTGTGGGTGCATCAACATCGCTCGGGTAGCTGCGATGTTGCGTTGCAGCATGGTTCGGATTATACGGACCCGATCGAGGCTGTCAAGCATATTTTGGTGCATCGCAACATCCCGGATTGATTGAAGGAATCAATCACTTGCGCCTGGACGCCATTTCGTCCGGTGAAGGGTTCGGGGTGTTGCATTGCACGGCGGGCGAGTACGCCGAAGCAGTGTGCCGGGCACGGGTTGCAGGCGCATGACGTCTTCCCGCGGGTAAACGCAAGCGGCCGGCTGGACGCCGGCCGCGGTGCGGATCGAGCGCGGGACGATCAGTCGTGGCGGAAGTTCGCCTTGCGCTTCTCGACGAAGGCCGCCATGCCTTCCTTCTGGTCGTTGAGCGCGAACGCGGAGTGGAAGACGCGGCGCTCGAACAGCAGGCCCTCGTTGAGGCTGCTCTCGAAGGCGCGGTTGATCGATTCCTTGATCATCATGACCACCGGCAGCGAGTAGCCGGCGATGGTTTCCGCGGTGGCGAGCGCGTCCTCGAGCAGCTTGTCGGCCGGCACCACGCGCGCGACCAGGCCGGCGCGCTCGGCTTCGACCGCGTCCATCATGCGTCCGGTCAGGCACAGCTCCATCGCCTTCGCCTTGCCCACCGCGCGCGGCAGGCGCTGCGTGCCGCCCGCGCCGGGCAGGGTGCCGAGCTTGACTTCCGGCTGGCCGAACTTCGCGGTGTCCGCGGCGATGATGATGTCGCACATCATCGCCAGCTCGCTGCCGCCGCCGAGCGCAAAGCCCGCCACCGCGGCGATCACCGGCTTGCGGCAGGTCTTCACGCGCTCCCAATTGCGCGTGATGTACTCGCTCTTGTAGGCATCCATGTAGGAGAAGTTCGCCATCGCCCCGATGTCGGCGCCTGCGGCGAAGGCCTTCTCCGAGCCGGTGATGACGATGGCACCGATGCCATCGTCGGACTCGAAGTCGTTGAGGGCGGCGGTGATCTCGTTCACCACCTGATCGTTGAGCGCGTTGAGCGCCTTGGGGCGGTTGAGGGTGATGAGGCCGACACGGCCGCGTTTCTCGGCGAGGATCATCTCGAAGCTCATGCTGTCTCCTTCCTGGTTATCCGATCGTGGGGGGGAATCATTGTCCGCCGGAGGGCTGTCCGTCGGACTTGGGCTGGATCACCGCGCGCACCCGGCCCGCGGGCGCACCCTGGCGGCTGCCCGGGGCGTTGGTGGCGAGATAGTTCTCGGTGATCGCGTCGTACTCGATGTAGTGGCCGCTGACCTGGTCGCCGCCGCTGCTCACCTTGGCGCGGTTGAAGAGCCTGGCCTTCTCGGTCCGGCTGTCGTACTCGATGCGTTCGGCCTCGCCTTCGACGTATTCGGCGCTGCCGTCGCGGCGCTGGCGGAAGGTGGCCAAGCCCTTGCCGGCTGCGGTGGCGACGCCGTTCTGGAAGCCGGCGGCGTCCTGCGTCACGACCAGCTTGTCGCCGCGGATGGTGAGCGTGCCCTGGGTCAGGACCACGCTGCCCTCGAAGATGTGCACCTTGTTGCGGTCGTCCACCGTGAGGCGGTCGGCCTCGATGTTGACCGGCTGGTCGCGGTCGGCCTTCTCGGCGAGCGCCGGGGTGGTGACGGCGGCGAGCAGCGCGGCCACGGTAGCGAGGAGGATTCGCTTCATGAGGGGGATCCTTGGCGGCGGGGTGGCATCGTCGTGCTGACCTCGCCGATGAGTTCGAGCGTGCCGAACAGGTTGTCCGCGCGCATGCCCTTGGCCGTCGCGCGCCCGGCGCCGCGGGTCATCAGGACCGGCGAGTCGGTGTGCGCGCGCTGGGCGTCCGGCCACACCGCGAGCGTCTCCGAGTCGAGTGCGAGCGGCAGCGCCCCGGCCTGGCCCGGACGCCGCACGCGCACTTCGCCGGTGAGGTCCACCTGCTCGCCACCGGGCGAGACGTCGGCCGCGCGCGCGGTGATCGTGGTCGTGCCTTCCGCGCCGTGCAGCTGCAGGCGGGGCGTGTGCAGCCGGGTGATGTCGCCGACGGGGAAATGCTCCAGGCGTTCGGCCACCAGCTCGTAGCGCTGCGCACCGTCGGCGCCGAAGCCGACCACGCGGGTGTCGTGGGCGATGAAGTCCGGACCGGTCTGCTCGATGCTCGCCGCCGGATCGTCGATCCGGGTGATGCGCTCGAGCCACACCGATCCGCCCGCCAGCAGCGCGAGGGCGAAGACCGGATACAGGCGCCAGGTGTCGACCCGCATTCAGATGACCTTCGCGAGCATCAGGTCGTGGGTGGTGAGCGCACCGGCGAGCCGGCCGGCGTCGTCGAGCACCAGGAGCTGGCTGATGCGCATGTTCTCCATCGTCGCGGCGGCCTCGGCCGCGAGCGCGCCGGGCGCGATGCTGCGCGGACTGCGCGTCATGACCTCGCTGACGCGCGCGCTGCGCACGTCGCAGCCCTTCTCCAGCGCGCGCCGCAGGTCGCCGTCGGTGAAGATGCCCACGGGCACCTCGTCGGCGTCGACCACCGCGGTCATGCCCATGCCGCCGGCGGTCATCGCCAGCAAGGCCTGGGTGAGGGGGGCGTCGCTGCCCACGCGCGGGACCGCCGGCGCGGGACGCATGACGTCGCCGACGTGGGTCAGCAGCCGGCGACCGAGCGCGCCGCCGGGGTGGGAGCGGGCGAAATCCTCGGCGGCGAAGCCGCGGGCGTCGAGCAGCGCGACCGCGAGCGCGTCGCCGAGCGCGAGCGCCGCCGTGGTGCTCGCGGTGGGCGCGAGGTTGAGCGGGCAGGCCTCCTCGGCCACGCCGGCGTCCAGATGCGCATCGGCCTCGCGTGCGAGCGGCGAGTCCGGCTTGCCGGTCATCGCGATCAGGCGGGCGCCCTGGCGCTTGACCAGGGGCACGATGGTGAGCAGCTCCTCGCTGGAGCCGGAGTTCGACAGTGCGATCACCACGTCTTCCGGGGTGATCATGCCGAGATCGCCGTGTGCGGCCTCGGCGGCATGCACGAAGTAGGCCGGGGTGCCGGTGCTGGCGAGCGTGGCGGCGAGCTTGCGGCCGATGTGGCCCGACTTGCCAACGCCGGTGACGATCACCCGGCCATGGCGCGCGAGGATGATCTCGACCGCGCGCTCGAATTCCTCGCCGATGCGCGCCCCGAGCGCGGCCACGGCGTCTGCCTCGATGCGCAGCACGCGGCGGGCGAGGGCGACGGCTCGGCTTTCGCCCGAAGCGGAAATTGGGTCCATGGATTCGATGCTTTAAACTGGCGCGGAAGGGAGACCGGTGGCTCGACGGGATGACGGCGCGCCGTTGCCGGCAAGCTCCCGATCGAGCGGATTGTATACCAAACACCCGCGCCGCCGCCCGGCAGCGCTGGCGCCACACGCGGCCGGGCTTCCATGCTGAATACCCTCGAATTCGTGGTCCTGCTGCTGGCCGCCGCCGTGGTGATGGTGGCCCTCTTCCGCAGCATGAACCTGCCGCCGGTGCTCGCCTACCTGCTCGTCGGCGCGCTCGGCGGGCCGCATGCGCTCGACCTGATGCAGGAGTCCGCCGGCGCGCGCCACCTCGCCGAGTTCGGCGTGGTGTTCCTGATGTTCTCGATCGGGCTGGAGTTCTCGCTCGGGCGCCTGATGGCGATGAAGCGCATCGTGTTCGGGCTCGGACTCGCCCAGGTGCTGACGACGATCGCGCTCGCCACCCTGCTCGGTCGCCTCGGCGGGCTGGGCTGGATCACCAGCTTCGCGCTCGGCGGCACGCTGGCGATGTCGTCCACCGCGATCCTCTCCAAGCTGCTCGCCGACCGCATGGAGCTCGACAGCCGTCATGGCCGCGAGGTGATCGGCGTGCTGCTGTTCCAGGACATCGCGGTGGTGCCGCTGCTGATCCTGCTGCCGGCGCTGTCGCGCCCGGCCGAGGAGATGATGTTCACCCTCGGCCTGGCGGCCTTCAAGGTGGTCTTCCTGCTCTCGCTGGTGCTGGTCTTCGGCCAGCGCCTGATGCGCTGGTGGTTCACCGTGATGGCGCGGCGGCGCTCGGGCGAGCTCTTCATGCTCAACGTGCTGCTGATCACGCTCGGGCTGGCCTGGCTGTCCGAGCGGGTCGGGCTGTCGCTCGCGCTCGGCGCCTTCCTTGCCGGCATGCTGATCTCGGAGACCGAGTACCGCTACCAGGTGGAAGAGGACATCAAGCCCTTCCGCGACGTGCTGCTCGGGCTCTTCTTCGTCACCGTCGGCATGTTGCTCGACGTCGCCGAGATCGTGCGCAACCTGCCGGCGGTGCTCGGCCTGCTCGGCGCGCTGCTGGTGCTCAAGTTCGGGCTGGTGTTCGCGGCCTCGCGCGTGTTCGGTTCGCCGGCGGGCACGGCGATGCGCTCCGGGCTGTGGTTGTGCGCGGGCGGCGAGTTCGGTTTCGTCCTGCTGTCGCAGATCCTCGACCTCGGGCTGATGCCCTACGGCCTCGCCCAGGCCGCGGTGGCCGCGCTGGTGCTGTCGATGCTGGTCGCGCCGCTGATCGTGCAGGTGAGCGACCGCCTGGTCATGCGCTTCGTCGCCTCGGAATGGTTGCTGCGCTCGATGGAGCTCACCCGGGTGGCGGCGCAGTCGCTCAACACCGAGCGCCACATCATCGTGTGCGGCTACGGACGCAGCGGCCAGTACCTGGCGCGCTTCCTCGAGCAGGAGAACGTCGCCTACGTCGCGCTCGACCTCGACCCGGAGCGCGTGCGCGAGGCGGGCGCGGCCGGGGACACCGTGGTGTACGGCGACGCGGCGCGGCGCGAGACCCTGGTCGCCGCCGGCATCCAGCGCGCGAGCGCGCTGGTGGTGTCCTTCGACGCGCTGGAGGCGGCGCTGCGGGTGATCCATCACGCCCACGCGCTGCGTCCCGGCCTGCCGGTGGTGGTGCGCGCCGGCGACGAGGCCGACCTGGAGAAGCTTGCCCAGGCGGGGGCGGCCGAGGTGGTGCCCGAGGCCTTCGAGGCCAGCATCATGCTCGCCTCGCACGCGCTCGCGCTCACCGGGGTGCCGCTCAGTCGCGTGGTGCGGCGCATCCGCGAGATCCGCAGCCAGCGCTATGCGCTGATGCGCGGCTTCTTCCAGGGCAGCAGCGATGCGGGCGATGCGGGCGCCGGCGCGGAGGCGCGCCTGCGCTCGGTGATCGTCCCGGAGGGCGCGGCGGGAGTCGGGCGCAGCATCGGCGAACTCGGGCTGGAGGAGTTCGGCGTGGCGGTGTCGGCAGTGCGTCGGCGCGGCATCCGCGCGCTCTCGCCGGGTGCCGAGACACGCATCCAGAGCGGTGACGTGATCGTGCTGCTCGGCGTCCCCGGCGGCCTGGAAGCCGCCGAGGAGCGCCTGCTGGGTGGCTGAGCCGCCCCCGCTCCGCACGCCTCACGCCTCACAGATTCGAACACACCGTGTGCGCGTTCGCTTCGAGCAGCCGGTTGGCCGCGGAGATCGCCACCAGCCCGGTGTCGCCGGGTGTGCCGGCACGCAGCGAGCCGGCCGCGGGGTCGCCGTCGTCGAGCGCGATGTCGATCTGTGTGACCAGCTTGCCGGGCACGTTGTCCGAGCACACCACCAGGCTGCCCGGCAGGCCGAGCACGCTGCCACCGCGCTGCACGCCGAGCCGGCCACCGAGTGCGTTGCGCGGCAGGAAGCCGGCGTCGGCGGTGTCGGTGCTGCCGGTGGCGATGCCGGCCAGGCGCAGGTGCTGCCAGAGGCGGACGGACTCGGTGTCGGCGCCCGCATCCCAGGTGCCGTCGATCACGCCGTTGCCGTTGCCGGCCACGGTGCAGCCGCTGCCGCCGGAGCAGAGATGGCGGACGGCGGCGGGGTCGTCGCCGGGGAGGGCGCGGAAGCGGTCCTGATAGGCATGGACCATCGCCGGCACGCTGCGCAGGTCCTGGGCGAGGTTCTTGACACGGGCACTGTCGATCAGCGCCTGCCCCTTCATGACCCCGCCGAGCAGCAGGCCGACGACGAGCAGCACGATCGCGATCTCGACGAGGGTGAATCCGGTTTGCGGTTTCTTTTGCATGGTTTGTCTCCCGGGTGATGTGGCAGTGGTGATGGAAAGGGCTTTGTGCGGATGCGCGGCCGGGATCACAGCCGCCCGGCCTGGGCGAGACGGGCGATCAGCAGCGGGCGCCCGAGCCAGGCGAGCAGATCGTCGAAATCGGCGCCCGGTTCGCCGGCCTGGTAGCTCGGGGTGGCGCTGGCGTGGCTGGTGTTGTCGCCGTCGGCGTGCAGGTTGGCGCCGGTCGACCACACGATCGCGACCGCCTGCGAGTCGGTCGTGGTGATGCGCCGCCCGTCGTGATCGCGGATCTGCAGGCGCGCGCCGGGTGTGGTGGCGGCGCCGATCGGCGCCACGCTGAAGGCGGGGTCGACGCGGTAGCGCCAGTACCCCGTCCAGTCGTCGGCGGCGGAGTGGCGGTCGCGGCCCCAGGCGTCGGTCGCCGGCATCGCCAGGCTGCGCCAGGGCAGCACGCCCTCGCGCGCGAGGTTGCAGGGCGGGCCGTCCTCGAGCCCGTAGCCAGGGCTGGCGGGATCGGTTTCGGTGCTCGGGCAGGGCAGGCGGCCGTGGATGATGGCGAAGCCGGTAAGCGCGAGCTGGATGTCGTGCAGACGCTCGAGCGTGGCGTTGCGGTCGCGCGCCTCCAGCCGGCTCGCCACCGGGACCAGCAGGCTGCCGCCAAGCAGGGCGAGGATCACCAGCACCATGGCGAGCTCGACCAGCGTGAAGCCGCGCGCGGGAGCGCTCGAATGCGCGGGCTTGTGCATGCGAGCGGGAGGCGGGGTCAGGGCAGGCATCGGACAACGTCCGCGCTGGCGGGGCGATCGGGCGCGGTGACGCGGAAGTGCGCCGCACCCTCGAACTCGGGATTGCCCAGGCGTAGCGCGGCGACGTTCCGGCCCTCGAACCAGGCCGCCGGATCGGCGCGCTCGGCAGCGGTGGTTCGCAGTTGGCGCTCGGGGCCGCTGCGGATGCGCTCGCCCCCGAATGCCAGCACCGCCCGGCAGCGCTCGCCGGGTGCCGCGGGCCGCGTCACGCCGATGCAGGCGCTGCCGTCGGGGCAGGCGGCGAAGCGGATCTGCTCGTGCCAGTCGTCGATGAGCGGACGTTGTGCGGCGGCGATGCCCAGGGTCTCCGCCGTGGGCAGCACACCCACCGCGAGCGTGCCGAGCGGGCGGGCGTGGCGTGCGAGCCATTCGGTGCGGCTCGCCGCAAGCCGGCCGGCAAGCGCGTTCGCGCTGCGGGCGAGGAGCGCATCGAGATGGCTGGCGTGGTCGCGGCGCCGACGCAGTGCGTCGAAGACGTCGTCGATCCCGATCCAGGTGGCGAGGTCGTTCGGCGCCTCGTCGTCGAGGGTGGCCGGGTGGAGGGTGATCTCGATCACCCCGCTGCCTGCGCGCGCATGGCCGGGGTCGAGGTAGTGCGAAAGGTCGGCTGCGGCCGAGTCGCTGCCTGTGCAGCTCGTGCCCCGGGTGGGCGGACGGATCTGGCTGCTGCGTGGCGGCCCGGGGCTGAACACGATCGCCACCGCCATGCCGTCGCCGGACGCTGCCTGAAGGCTGCGCCCGGCGGGATCGAGCAGGCCGAACTGGCCCGGGCTGTCCCAGTTCAACGCCGCCGGCTTGGGGTTGTGCTTGACGCTGCCGGCGACCGCGTACCACAGGCATTCGCCCCAGCCGTCGCGCAGCTCGGGCAGGCCGAGGGTGCGCCAGGGCAGGCGCCCGATCGCGGCGGTGCCGCGCGCACCGCAGGCGCCGATCGGGGTGGAGCCGGTGTTGCCGGCATCCGGACAGGGCAGGAAACCGTAGCCCTCTCCGGGGTGGGTCTCGGCGTAGCTGATCGCGTAGCCGATCAGCGCGGCGCGTGCGGTGGCGAGCACCTCGACGCTGCGCGCGTGGGCGAGCGCGTGGGCGCGGGCGCGCAGTTCGCCGCCGGCGAGCAGGCCGCCCGCCGCGAGCAGGGTGAGCACCAGCAGGGCGGCGATCAGGGCCTGACCGCGGATCGCGCCGGGTCGCCGGGAATGCATCACCCGCGCGGACACGCGAGCGGAGTGCGGATCCCGCTGGCGCCGCCGCTCCCGGCAGGGCAGGCGGGCCCTCCGGATCATGGCCGCGCTCCGCGCATGTCGACACCGGGCCTCGCAGCGCTGTCGGCGGGGCCCGCTGCACGATCTGCGGGTGCCGCATCGTCGCGCTCGGGGTAGGCCTGCCCAGGCCCGGCCGTGACCGTTGCGACGGCGGTCGGCACGAGCTCTCCGCTGCGTAGCTGCGTGCGCCGGCCGGCCGCCGCTACTACCGCGGCGTCGCCTGCGATCGGGTGCAGGCCGAGTGCGCGCGCGGACTGCCAGGTTCCCTCCACCCAGAGCAGGATCTCGCCATCCGGGCGACGCAGGACGCCGTCGATGCGCCTGGCGATAGGCCCGGGCGGCGGGCTGGAGGCAGGCGGACAGGCTGCCGGTGCAGGCTCGGCCGGTGCCGGCGCTGGGGTCGGAAGAGGCGGTGGCGCTGCATCGAGGGCGGCGAGCGCGGCGCGTTCGGCCTCGCGCGCGGCGAGTTCCGCCTCCTCGGCCGCAAGCGCGGCGGCACGCGCCGCACGGGCGCGCTCGGTCGCGGCCAGTGCTGCGGCCTCGACCTGCGCCTGGTGGTCCATCCAGACGAGGGCTCCCAGGATCGTCGAGGCGGCGAGCGCGAGCGCGCCGAGCACGCGTCTTTCGGGCAGCCTGGGCCAGCGCCGTGCGCCGGCTGCGAGCGGCCAGCCGATCGTCGTGGGGGCGTGGCGCAGGGCGAGCAGCAAATGGGCGTCGTAGCTGTTCGGGAGTCCGCAGCCCGCGAGCGTGTCGGCGGCGGCGACGCCGATCGGAGGCAGTGTGG
>Ga0268298_10000880_pt1 | contig 37427 bp, 24 predicted proteins | sample WWTPWeurt_MetaG_FD_194462 | JGI IMG/M metagenome (GOLD analysis project Ga0268298, IMG submission 194462) | Activated sludge microbial communities from WWTP in Nijmegen, Gelderland, Netherland - WWTP Weurt | ecosystem: Engineered > WWTP > Aerobic digester > Activated sludge | place...
TGCTTTTATTATTGAAGCATACCAAAAGGGTTACACCAATTATCCAGCCGCAAATGGAGTGCCTGAACTACGGAATGCGCTTTCCGGGTTTATTCAAGAAAAATTAGGCCTGGACTATTCGCCGGAGGAAATTTTGATTTCGGGTGGCTCAAGGCCTTTAATCTATGCCACATACCGAACCATTGTAGACGAAGGAGACACCGTTATATACGCTGTACCTTCCTGGAATAACAACCATTATTGCCATCTTTCCGGAGCAAAAAAAGTTGAGCTCGAAGTTGGACAAGAGCAGAATTTCATGCCACACGCCGAAGATTTAAAACCACATTTATCTGAAGCCGTATTGTTGGCATTATGTTCTCCTCAAAATCCAACCGGGACAGTGTTTGATAAAAATACACTTCTTGAAATATGTCAGCTGGTTCTGGAAGAAAATCAGCGACGTAAAGGCAATCGTAAACCACTCTATATATTGTATGATCAGATCTACTGGCAATTGTGCTTTGGTGAACTCGAACATGTTGACCCTGTGAGTTTGGTGCCGGAATTGAGAGATTATGTCATTTATATTGATGGACTTTCTAAAGTTTATGCAGCCACTGGCATACGCGTAGGATGGAGTTTTGGCCCCATAGAAATAATGAATAAAATGAGGGCAATTTTGTCACATGTGGGCGCCTGGGCTCCAAAAGCAGAGCAGATGGCGACTGCATGGTTTTTGAAAAAAGATGGTGCGTCTCAACACTATCTAAATTGGTTCAAGCCTGAAATTGAATTCCGCCTCAAATCATTGTACAATGGACTTTCTTCTTTAAGCAAACAAGGATATCCGATTGAGGTGATTGAACCTCAGGGTGCAATATACCTTACTGTCAGAATTCCATGGAAAAACAAATTGGTCCAAGAAGGAGAGATACTGTCTCAACAAAAAGATGTTACCCGTTATTTATTAGATACCTGCAAGGTAGCGTTGGTTCCTTTTAAAGCATTTGGATCCTCCGATGAATCGGAGTGGTACAGACTCTCGGTTGGCACTCTACGTAAGGAAGATATTCCTACCATCTTGAATCAGATTAAAGAGGGAATGGATCAATTTGTATCTTTAAATAAATAAGTGAATTAAAATTTAAAACTTTATGTCAAGAGCCAAATTTGCAGTAATCATGGCGGGAGGAGTAGGAAGCAGGTTTTGGCCATCAAGTCGTAATCAAAAACCAAAACAATTCCTGGACATACTTGGAACCGGAAAATCTCTGCTTCAAATGACTTTTGATCGTTTATGTAAAATAACCTCTCCGGAATGCATATTGGTGGTCACGCACAAAGACTATTATGCTCTTGTTCAGGATCAGTTGCCTTTGATATCTGAAAAAAATATACTTACAGAACCAGAACGAAAGAATACTGCACCATGTGTTTTATATGCAGCACATGTAATCCGGGAAATTTCTCCAAATGCGGATATGCTCATTGCTCCCGCAGATCATCTAATATTAAATGAATTTCAATTTATCAAAGATGTAGCTGAAGGATTTTCCTTTCTGGCAAAAAACAATGCAATACTTACCATGGGCATACAAGCTTCCAGACCGGACACAGGTTATGGATATATTCAATTGAATGAAAGTGGTATGATCTCTGATGAAATTTATCCCGTAAAGCGATTTGTGGAAAAGCCAGATCACAATACTGCTCTTGAATATCTGAACAGTGGAAATTATGTTTGGAATAGTGGCATGTTTCTCTGGAACACACAAACTATTCTTGAAGCTTTTGACCAACATGCTCCTTCAATGGCATGTCTCTTTAGCCCATTTGACAGAAATAATATTGAAGCAGTTTATTCCAAATGTGAAAGCATCTCCATTGACTACGCCATCATGGAAAAATCCAACCAGGTCTATGTCAAGAGTGTGGACTTTGGCTGGAGTGATCTTGGGACCTGGGGTTCATTGTACACCTTACTTCCCCATGACAAATTTGGTAATTCTGTAAACAATGACCAACATATTTTGGTAGACTCAGAAGATTGCATCATCCATAATGAGACCAATCAAATCATAGCAATACAAGGATTGAAAAATTTCATTATTGTCAACACTCCGGACGCGTTACTGATTTGCGACAAAAACGACGAGCAAAAAATAAAACAAATTACAGCAGAGGTTGGAATCAAATTTGGCAATCATAAAACCTAGTATAAAGCTAAATTCTCAAACTATTTTAGAATGGGATTCAATAGGCAGTTTCCTATGTAGATATTGCATCTGCTAAAATTATCTAGGCTCTAAATTGTAGCAACTAAAAGGAACTCCATGACCTATACAATCCTACAATAGAACCTTACCATTAAATACTTACACCACCCGGACTGTCAGTGGACTCAAATTCTCATCCACCTCCCTACTTTTAAAGTTTATTCAAATCATTTATGGGTCCAAATTTTAGGTTAAATCAAAAAAAATTTTAATTAAAACCTTGATTTTATCATTGTTTCCGTATATTCGTTAACTGGGAGCGGTGGTCCGAAAATTGTTCCTGAGTGCAAATGTGTTCAATATGGTCGTTATTAAAACTCAAGTATGAAAAGTTTGTGTAAACTTTTGCTGAGCGTAATGTTGATTCATTCGAATCTTTTTAGTCAGCCCATAAATGAATTTGCCGCAAAAAGTTACCTGAGAACGGGTAATTCCGATGGCTACATTAGTCCTTTTATCGATGTGGTTGGTTCTTCCATGAATTCCTCTGGTTTTTCCTATTTGTATGATTCCATTCAAAAGTTTCATATTTATGTCGGTCTGAATGTTACTTCTGCTTTCATTCCAGGAAGCATGCAAAGTTTTGATGGCGTTACAGAGGAGCCTTTTTCCCCTGAGATCACAGTTGCTAACGCGCCCACCGTTTTCGGTAGCAATTCTGCTTTAACCGCTGTTGATCAGACCGGAAATGCTTATGTGTTTCCGGGTGGCTTTGGAATAAATCGAGTGAATTTACTTTTTCCGTCCCTGCAAATCGGCAACTTCTTTAATACAAATTTGAGCTTTAGGTTTTTAGCTCTGGATTTTGGTGGAGATCTAAAGAGCATCAAATTATTTGGTGGGGGTATTCAACATTTCATCAGTCCATATTGGGGTGCAAAGGACTATTTTGTTGGCGTAGGAGCCAGTTATAATCAAATTAAAATAGGCGAATATTTAACCGGAAACAGTATCCTGGCCCAAGTGAATGCCGGACAACAAAAAGGTATTTTTAATTATTATGGATTTGCCGCTTATCAAAAGAATAAATATGAGTTCTTTTATGCGGATGCGGAGAACGGCGATGGATCAGTAGTCTATGAAGGGGATCAGCCGATACGTTTTGGATTGGGAGGTGGAATCCAGCTTTGGAAATTTTACTTACATGCAGAAGGTTCAGGATTTAAGCCAGTTGTTGCTTCTGTCGGATTTGGATTAAGATTTAAATAATGATATTTAATTTCAGCTAAAAATGAAAAATATATTAACCTTAATAATAACGATTTTCCTCTTTTCAGGATGTGAAGAAACTAAAAAAGTCAAACTAGAATTTACCAGCAATCCAAACATCAATGAATTAGGTGAATTTACAAAAACCGGTGTTTTGATTGCAAAGTCAATTAGTAAATCTGATATTATTAATAAATTGAACCTTGACTCTGACGTTGAACTAACGAAGTTAATTATTACACGTGCTTTTGCTGAGGTTCACTTAAATGATGTCAAGGCAGACAGTGTGTTATTTGACCTGTATTGTGATGCCATTCCCTTATTGTCCGTTTACAAAGGATCTGTAGCAGTCAAGCAGGGCTTTTTCGAATTCAATCCGCAGACAAAAAAGGTAAATCTTTTAGGCGTATCTCTGACCTTGACAGACTTATTAAACACTCAATTAGATCAGGTGATAACCAATGGTAAGATCATTAGATTCAGAGCAGTAGGTAGAACATTTCCTACAGGTTCTGAGGTTAACGGCACTGCAAATTTGCAAATAGAATTTGCAGCGACTTATCTTAAGTGCGTGGAATGGCCGGATATTTTAATTTCAGAAAGTGAGAATCATGGTGCCTGTAATTAAAATTTTCGCAATGTGATAAAGTGACTTTTAAGGATCAACTGTATAAGTTTAACCTCTCCATGTAATGGTCTTGTGCAGTATTGGTTTGTTCTTGAGTTTAAGTTCAAGTATCAATAATTCAGAAGAAATTAAATTCAAGCGGATATCGGTTTCCTTACCAAAGTATAATCTCTTTCCATCAGCTGCAAGTACCTGAATAAATTCCACCATTTCATTGGTAGTTATCTTAAGCGTGTTGCCTATTTGTACTATTGTGTACAATGAAGGTTTTTCGTTAAGTTGGTTGGTTTGTGAACTCAGTTTGAATTTACCTTCCATCAAACGAACAGTTCCATCCGCATTATCAGACCATGAAACCAGGATTTTATTCGAATGAAATGCAACATCGGGGTGGGTTTGATTCCCATTTTGATCTGCATTAATTCTAAAAGAGTTTTTTAAAAGATCTGTGGAAATACCTGTAGAGTGGGTAAAATAAATATCGTTGTTGTTGTCGGCTTCTTGCCAAACCATAGCAACTGTGTCTTTGCTTCCGGCCATCCTTGGATAATTCTGACTTAGACCTCTACCCTTCTGGTGATCCATACTCATTACTTGTTCCAGTTTATTTGTAGCAATATTATAACTGGAATAAAAAACCTTCGGTGGATTTACTCTTCCACTCATCCAGCAAGTATGGAGTATATCTTCATTAAAAAAGCCATCCCCACCTGTTGAGGGACATGAAAAAATAACCCAATCTTTATTATCCAGCTCCGTATGGATGTTAAAATTTACCCCGCGGTTCTCAGAAATTGCAACTGCCATATTTCTTACATTGCCCCGGTTGTTTCTGTAAAATACAGCCAAGCGATTTGCATCTGATTCCATCGCTACAGGGCAACAATCGCAGGCTTCACCAAATTGCGGCTCAACCAATTCACGGAAACCATCAAAATCATTTCCAAAATTTTCAGAACGGATACTGACATAATGTGGCTCTGACCAATCTTTGTTAAATCTCATGTAACTAACAATAGGTTGGTGATTAATATCCACAGATACACCGGGAAACCGACAATAGAATGTGTCCGGATTAACTATCGGAATAGGTAAGTTGAAATTTTTGCCATAGTCTTCCGAACGCATGAGGTAAATTTTACCGGACTCTGCAGGATCAGTTTTAAAAATTATATAGACAAAGTTGTCCCTTCCTGCCAATTCAGTACTCGCCCAATCATTTATGAAAGGTTGAAGGCCATTTAGATTTGGTGTAAAAATATTGGATACTTTTCCATTTTCCAAAAGTACATATTGTATTCTTTTGGTCACAAGCTGTCCCCACAGGACCATTGCATGATCCTGATCTAAAAAAATAGTTCTGGGCCTGACATTGGAGCCAGTTTTCGCAGGGTTAATTTTGATCTCCGGCGACCAGATTAATTCCTGTGCATGGATAAGATTAAACAGCAATAGTAGAAATGGAATGAATTTTAATTGGCGCATATTCTGGACATTTAGAATCTAAAGATACTCATAGTCCAAGTCTGAATTCTTCTTCCTGAACGCATTAACATCCAAGGAACCAATTGAATGCTAAAGATGATCTCAGATTACTCCCTCGCCTAAGAAAAAAATGATGGAAAAATTAAAAATCCAGATTTAAGGAAAAATAATGGGAATACAATCCCGCACCCGTATTACCTATGTTGGTCAAAGCATAATCCAGCCCTATTTTTCCAAATTTAAGACCCAAGCCTCCGGACGGTTGCACACTGAATTCCTCTTTACCGGGACTTTCATCAGACAAAATAGTTTGAAAATTAGAAGCACCAAATCGGATATAAACTTTTTGTTTAAAGTCGAGCTCAAAGCCAAGTTTTGGGTCTGCTACAAATTTATCACTGCTAATTAGCGCAGCAAGCGTTCCGTTGGTTGAAAATTCAATATCCAATGCAGTTGTAAGTCCTACATTGTTGCTTAAACGCCAATTGTAGGCTAAACCAGTGATCAATTTAGGAAGTGTATATTCAACAGAACTTACAGGCACGTCATTTCCCGTAAGTAATAAAGTTGCTTTTTCATCATCAGAAAAACTGAATTTATATGCGTTGAAAGTCGTCGTAATGTCTCTGCCCATTAGGCTAAAACTTAATCTGTCTCTTCTATAAAGTATTCCTGCATCTATTCCAAATCCCCAGGCAGATGCAAATGTTCCAAATGCTCTGTGAATAACTTTAGCATTCAATCCCAATGCCCACGGACCATCCTTTAATTTTCTGCCGTAGGAGACCAATAAAGCGTAATCGGCTACACTAAATGTACTCAATCGGTCATAATCGATACTGCCATCGGGAGCCCTTAACCGCAGTGTGTTCGGGATATCATCAATCCCCATTCTAATCAGACTCAAAGACCCAAAAGACCTGCCTTCTGAATCTAATTTCTTTCCAAAGGCGACAAAATCATAGTTTCCAATTCCGGCAAACCACTCTGCATGCTGAGCCCCCACCTGAAAATTAACAGGTACATGTACCAACCCTGCAGGATTCCAATATCCGGAATTTATCGAAAAGGAGCTCGAACTCACTGCTCCTCCCATGGCCATTCCTCTTGCCCCTACACCCACATTGAGAAAGTCATTACTGAATTTTGGTGCCTGACCAAAAAGTACAATACTGGACCAAAGGGGCAAAATTAAAAGTGGCAGTTTCTTCATATTTATAGACAATGGAAGCACAAATATATAATAAAAATAAATAATATATAATAACTTATATATATCTAACGATATTCAGCCCTTTTATAGTGTTTGATTGAAAATCTTTAAGGATTAAGTCTGACTTACAATATTATCAGAATATTCGGAGAGTTTAAATCCCTTTTAATTTAGATCAATATCCCCTTCCCCGACAGTTTTGTGCATCATAAAAGCCTTCAAGAAATCATCTAATCCGCCATTTAAAACCGCATCCGTATTCCCGGTCTGAAAACCGGTTCTATGGTCTTTGACCCTCCGGTCGTCCAATACGTAGGAACGGATCTGGGACCCCCATTCATTTTTCATTTTAGTGGATTCCAGTTTTTCTTTTTCTTCAAATTGCCGTTGCAATTCCCTTTCGTATAATCTGGATTTAAGCATTTGCAATGCTTTTTCCCTGTTTTGGTGCTGAGACCTTTCTTGTTGGCATTCAACTACAATTCCACTGGGTAAATGCCTTACCCTTACCGCGGATTCCGTTTTATTTACGTGTTGACCTCCTGCGCCGCTTGATCTAAAAGTATCCCATTCCAGATCTGCTACATTAATCTCCACCTCAATGCGATCATCTACTAAAGGATGGACAAAAACGGAAGAAAAAGAGGTCATTCGCTTACCCTGTGCGTTAAACGGACTCACACGCACAAGTCTATGTACACCATTCTCTCCCTTCAACATACCATAAGCGTAGTCACCCTGAATTTCGAGTTCCGCGGTTTTTATACCGGCCACATCCCCATCTTGTTTGTTGACCACTGTAACCTTAAAGCCACTTTTTTCCGCCCACATCTGGTACATTCTGAATAACATTGCAGACCAATCACAAGCTTCAGTTCCTCCTGCTCCAGAGTTTATTTCTACCAGACAGCTCAATTCGTCTTCGGGTTTATTTAATGTGGAGAAAAACTCAATGTCCTCCACAAGCTTGATGCACTCATCATATTTGTGATCCAGTTCTTCTTCTGAAACCTCGCCTGCGTCAAAAAATTCCAACAAAACTTCCAAATCATCCAGGTGTGACTTGGCATTCATGTAAGAAGAAATCCACTTTTTGTGCGATTTGATTTCTTTCATGATCATTTCTGCCTTATGACCATTAGACCAGAAATCCGGGTCCAGGGTTTGTTGTTCTTTATCTTCTAGTTCGAGGAGTTTCTTATCGACGTCAAAGAAACCTCCTTAACTCACCGAGCCGCGCTTTAAGCTCTTTTAATTGATCTAAAGTCATTAAAAGGTGATTTTACAGGTTAACAATAAAAATTGCCCCGGGTTTGTTCCCGAGGCAATTCAATATAATTTAGATAAATATTATTTAACACCATTCAGTTCTACATAAAAAACCAAATCTGATTTTGCAGGAATTGTTGGTGGAGACCCTGCTTCTCCATAAGCCAAAGCGTAAGGAATAAAGAAAGTTGCTTTAGATCCAATAGGAAGTAAGGAAACACCTTCATCCCATCCTTTAATAACCTGTCCCTGACCAATAGGAAAGCTAAACTCCTGACCTCTTGACCATGAATCATCGAATCTTGTACCGTCCATTAAGGATCCATAATAATTTACGGATACCAATTTACCTATTTCCGGTTTTTCTCCGGAACCTGTGGTATGTACGATATATTTTAAGCCGGATGCAGTGGTGATTACCTGATCTTTATTTTTGCCACTTTTAAAATCTTCAATGGTCATTTTGATGCTCTTTTCAATTTCCGGAACCAAAGCTTGTGAAGCAGCAATTTTTTCATTGCGCTCTTTTGCTTCTACTTCCATGTCGGCAGCATACTCGGCTTCAGTTTTGATGTCCACCAATTTAACATCGTATTCCAATTGAGAAATGTCCGGAATGCCAATCTGTTTTTTTACATTTTCATCAATTACATGAGATACGGTTGCACTATCTCCTTTGGACATGTTAATCAATAGTTCCAGTATCGGCTGGCTTTTAGTGAGATCATCGGTTTTTTCAATTTTTGGTAACTTGAATTTGATTACCGGTGCCTGCATAGCAGAATTAAAAACTACTGAGTCTTTAGCTCTAACCATATAGGTAAAATAGACATAATCTCCCTCCTTGGCATTTGGACCAGTTTCATCCTGGATGATGGTATATTTATGCCCATTGATTGTCGATTTTACGGATCCACCTTTTTTGCAGGCAACATTACCCAGCAAAATGGTAAGACATAATAACAGCAAATTTGATTTCATATTTAATTGTTTTGTTTAATTTAATTGATTGGCAAAGACATATCCGGGAAAAATGTCTTTAATTTTTTTGATGGTTTCTTCAAGACTTAGTCTGGAAGCTCCACCGGAAGCATTGCGGTGTCCTCCCCCGTTAAAATGCTCTCTGCAAATAGCTTGGACGGAAAAATCTCCCTTAGATCTCATGCTTAGCTTTACAATGGAAGGTTGATTCATGATGAGGATACCAACCTTGATACTTTTGAGCATCATTAAGTAATTGATAATACCTTCTGTATCTCCCCGCTGGATATCAAAATTCCTGTAATCCTCCCTGTTTAAATAAATGATACCCAAATTCCATTCAGGAATAAGTTCCATTCTGTTGTGCAAACAATGGCCTAATAATTTCAGATACTTATCGGGTTGGCTGTTGTTTACCAATTCCTGAATATGGGTATCGTCAAGTCCACCTTCTTTAAGTTCTGCCATTAATCTGAACACTTCGGCTGAGGTAGAATGGTGGAATGAACCTGTGTCCGTCATTATTCCAGTATACAAGCAATCGGCAATCAATCTTGAGATTGGTTTCGATGGTTCAAGCTGTTTGATGATGTGGTAGACAATTTCGGACGTTGAACTGTAGCTGGTATTGGAAAACACCAGGTCTGCAAAGGGTTCCGGATCCAGGTGGTGATCAATCAACACTTTAGGAACCGTGGACGCATGTACCTTCAACCCCATTTTATCAATTCGATCCAGTGAATTAAAGTCCAGACAAAATATTATTTGAGCCTTCTGGATCGCATTTTCAGCAACAGAAGGAGTCAAATCATAAATGATAATTTCTTCAGATTGGGGCATCCACTCGAAAGCCAAAGGATACTCACTTGGAAAAAGAACACTGGTCTTATGCCCTTTTCCCTGAAGATAAAGACTTAAGGCCAGGCAAGATCCAATTGCATCTCCATCCGGATTCCTGTGAGAAAGCAACACAATTTCCTTTGGAAATGCCAATAATTCTGATAATTTGCTAAGATCCTCCATATAATCAGGACAAAAGTGAGTAGAATTTATGAAAATATTATTGAACAGAATGTTAAGATGTCGATAAAAAATTTGGGAGATATTAGCTTTGCGCCTCTTAAACAATAGAAAATGGCAAGTAACAGAACCTTTACAATGATCAAACCGGATGCTGTAGAATCTGGTTATATTGGTGGAATACTGGATAAAATCTGCAGCGCAGGTTTTAAAATAGTAGCCATGAAATACACCAGGCTATCCAGGGATAAAGCAGCTGAATTTTATGCGGTACATAGTGAACGACCATTTTATGGCGAACTGGTAGATTTTATGTCCAGAGGTCCTATTGTTGCAGCTATTCTGGAAAAAGAAAATGCGGTTGAAGATTTTAGAAAGCTAATTGGCGCTACAAACCCTGCCAACGCCGAACCGGGTACTATTCGAGCTCAGTTTGCTAAAAGTGTTGGAGAAAATGCTGTTCACGGTTCAGATTCCGATGAAAATGCGGCCATAGAAGGTGCATTTCACTTTGCCGGAGTAGAGATTTTTTAAACACTTAGCGTTAAAAAATTCTTCAGATTTTCTTTACGAAGGAGAATCTATCGGATAGGATTCATTGGGTAAAAACCGCTGTAAACCCATTCTGCAGGCCCACTGAGTATTACGTTGGTCGCGATCTTGCCTTCGAGGTGCAATGAAACAGTTAATGTCCCTCCCTCAGATTCGATGGTTTGGACTATGTCACCCTGCACCCCATTTTTCACAGCATAGAAATAAGCGGATGCAGTTATCCCTGTTCCACAGGACAGAGTCTTGTCTTCAACACCCCGTTCGTAGGTGGCTATTTGGATGAATCCATTGTTATTACTGACAAAATTAATATTGGCGCCCTCCGTTGAAAAATCATATCTAAGCTTTTTTCCTTGCGTAAAAACATCCACCATGGATGGATTCGGAACTTCGCGGATCAAGTGTGGAGAACCACTTTGGATCAAAGGTCCAAAAGGGGTTTGTTCATAATTTTGGATATCCTGCATTTTCACGGAAACGAAATTATCTTTAATCCAAGCAGAATGAGGACCATCTGCTGCTATAAAATTTAAAGTTTTTAAATTAAGTTTTTGCGCTACATAGGAAGAAGCACAACGACTACCATTGCCACAGAAGGTAGAAAATCTACCATCAGAATTGAGATACTTCATACGGAAGTCATACCCATCTTCTTTACATACGGCAATCAATCCATCCGCACCAATTCCAAATCTTCGATCGCACATCCGTTCGATGAATTCATGTTGATGGAGATCAAGAAATTCAAATTCGAAAAAATCCAAAATAATAAAATCGTTACCTGTACCCTGGAATTTTTCAAATGGTAAATTTTCAATTTTCATGAATAAAAAAATGACATTAATAATTAACTGAAAATGTAGAATAAAATCAAATTTCTGATTTCAATTTATAATTTTTCAAAAGATTCAAAATACTGAGGTGCATTGGTCTTAACTGCAAGGCATCCTGTAGGCCGAACCATCCAATTCCTTCAATGTCTTCTTCAATCTGTGGAATTGGTGGTGCTACTCCCTGATAGCTCATTAAGTACCATTTTGTTTTTTTCAGGCATCTTGTGTAAGATTTATCTCTAAAAAAATGGAGCGTCATTTCGAATTTACCATCCAAACTAAGATTTTGCAAACCTGTTTCCTCCTGACACTCTCTTAATGCTGCATCTTTAAATTTTTCCTGAGGATCCAATTTACCTTTTGGTAAATCCCAAAAACCTTTTCTGAATATCATTAAAATCTTATTGTCCAAATTCTTGATGATACCCCCTCCGGCAGGAATGATCAACAACAAGCTGCAGATATCTTCGTACAACTGCTTCAAATCCTTGGAAAACAGGACAACATTACTAAAACGGTTTGATTTTTCCAGAATGTCCATAAACTGGAACAGATTCTTTTTAATCCCCATATAAGGCATCACCAGGGTAGAGGAATCGGTTTGGTAATTTGACAATTCCGCCTCGGAAAGAAGCACCAATAATCGGTCATTTATATAAATTTCGTACATTTGGCGCGTTTTCGACATAGGTTAAATCATGAATTTGGCAAACAACATAGCAGACAGATTGATGCAAATTAACGCAATTAAGTTAAATGCTCAAAATCCCTTTACATGGGCTTCCGGTCTGAGATCACCTATTTATTGTGATAACAGGCTGATCCTTTCATTTCCGGAGGTCAGAAAAATTGTTGTTGCTGCATTAGCCAGAGAAGCTTTGAGCTTTGAGAGCATGAATGCCATTGCCGGGGTAGCCACCGCCGGTATAGCCTGGGGGGGCTTGGTGGCAGACCGCCTCGAACTTCCATTCTGCTATGTACGGAACAAACCAAAAGAACATGGCATGAAAAACCTCATTGAGGGACAATTGCCTGAAAATTCAAAAGTTCTGGTAATAGAGGATCTCATCTCAACCGGAGGCAGTTCAATGGAAGCGGTACATGCGCTCCAACAGTCTGGTTATGAAGTGGTGGGTGTTCTTTCTATCTTTCAATATGGCTTTGAGTCTGCATTTGAAAAATTTAATGCCCAAAACATAAAATTCAAGTCATTAACAGACTTTCAGACACTTTTGGTACGTGCTTTGCAAGCAAAATATATCTCTTCCCCAGATTACGAAAATTTGAAATCCTGGAACCTTAATCCGAAGTTATGGTCAGATGCCTTTGTCAACCATAATTAAGCCCAATTATATGTCATTAATTACAAAAAAATCAGAAGAATTCTTATTTGAATATTTGAACAATGCCTCTCCCACCGGTCACGAAGCGGAGGGACAGAAAATATGGCTTAAGTATATTAAACCATTTATTGATGAATGGCATCTGGACTATTATGGTACGTTATACGGTATCATTAATCCGGGGATGGATTTCAGAGTAATCATTGAAGGTCATTCTGATGAGATCTCCTGGATGGTAAATTACATTACCGATGATGGATTTATTTATGTCATTAGAAACGGGGGTGCTGATCAATCTATAGCACCTTCAAAAAGAGTAAACATACATACACCTAAAGGCATTGTAAAAGGAATTTTTGGTTGGCCTGCAATTCACATGAGAAAGGGCAATGATACTAATTTGACAGCAACCATTGAAAACATTTTTATTGACATTGGGGCGAAGGACAAGGAGGAAGTAGAAAAAATGGGTATTCATGTAGGGTGCGTGATTACCTATGAAGATGAGCTTATAAAACTGAATAACAAATATTATGTCGGGCGGGCGTTAGACAATAGAATGGGTGGATTTTGCATTGCAGAGGTTGCCAGGCTGATCAAACAGAATAAGAAGAAACTGCCATTTTCTCTTTATGTAGTAAATTCTGTACAAGAAGAAATTGGTCTAAGAGGAGCAGAAATGATTACGCAGACCATTAAACCAAATGTGGCCATTGTAACGGATGTGACACACGACACCCATACCCCTATGGTAAAAACAAAAGAGCAAGGCAGTATCAAATGCGGTTCAGGACCTGTAATTTGTTATGCGCCGGCTGTGCATAACAAGTTGCAAAAAATAATTGTAGACACCGCAGAAAAGAAAAAAATACCGATCCAAAAGTCAGCGGCTTCAAGAAGTACAGGAACAGATACAGATGCCTTTGCTTACAGTAATGGTGGAGTTCCTTCAGGTTTGATTTCTTTGCCTTTAAGATACATGCATACCACGGTTGAGTCAGCAAATATTGAAGATGTTGAAAATGTGATTAAGCTGATTTATGAAGTATTGCTTAACATTAATCCTAAAGAAAGCTTAAAGTACTTTTAAAAAATAAATGAGACCTCTGATAGTCCCATTCTATTATGCAGTAATAGCATGCTGTGTAGCTCAGGGCTTTTATTTTTTTGCCTATGGGACCTACCTGAGTAAGTCAGAACAAATTTTTATGCTTAGTGCTACGTTGGGGTATTTTATGTATCAAAAAGTGATTTCCCCAAATCTCGAACACGGTAAATTTTTAGTACATAAATACTTTAGTTATTTTGTACTCGGACTTTCCTTAATTTCAGCGCTAGTTTCAATTTTTCTGATTCGCAATTATCAGTGGCACTGTGTATTTATGTTTGGATTCTTAGCTGTATTTTATCATCTTCACATAAACCTCTTTAAACTCAGAGATTTTGCTTTTATCAAAAATTTGTGCATAACCTGTGGATGGGTATCTGCAGCAATATTTTATGTCGCAGAAGTGGATCTGTATACTGCAAAAAATTATTTGCTGGTCAGTGAATTCAGTTTATTTATTTTTACCTTAACCCTATACTTTGATGCATTGGATAAAGGGAATGATCAGGCGCATCAACATGAAACATTGTCTGTGATTTTTGGGGACTGGTTTAACCTTGGTTTCATGGCTGTTACCCTCTCCTTAGGTGCGTGGATTGTCATTGAAATGTATGGTGATCGCATGTTCAACAGCCAGACATTTAAGATTTTTATCGGCTCCTATTTACTTTTAGGTATCATAATTGCCAGGAGTTACTTTCTAAAGAAATGGCATGACGATATTAAATGGCTGGCAGACGGATTAATTCTTGCTCAAGGTCTGGCACTTTATCTGATCGAAAATTAATTCTTTTATTGTCAAAAAAAAGATTAATCCATCTTTAAAAATCTCCTCACAACTTTTTTCCGGAGCTTTTCATCTTGAAGGCTTACTAAGTAAAGACCATTTTCCAAGCTTGAAATGTCCAGGTTTTCTGATTCGCTAAATATACTTTGTACGAACACCACTCTGCCAAACAAATCATAAATATAAATTTTGGAATCTTGCCAGTTTTCAAAGTCATGCGTCACATTTAAAAATCTTGTTGCGGGATTTGGGGAAAGAATAAACTCTGCTTCAGTATTTTCATTTATTCCGGTTTTCAAACAAATGGTTTCCCTTGCAAAACTGATGTCTGTTAAATCAAAATCAAAAGGCTCTTTCCCCAGCATCAAACTATCTGCATGCAAAACGCCAATGTCATTTACTGTCACTTCATCTTTGGTTACGGAAAATGTAAATGGTTCAGCACAAGAACCATTTAAATCGTTCTTTCTTTCTACAATATTCACAAAAGATTCGGATGACTTATTTGGCCTTGAAGCCATCAAATATTGTTGCCAAGCATTGTGATAAACAATTGAAGAACTGGTTGCTATACTTACAGATTCAAATCCTGTTCTGTAATAATCTATAATTTCCGGAATAGCATTTAAATTATTTATGCCCACCATGCCATATCCTGTCCCACCATTAGTAACAGGTTCCTGTCCCGATAAAAGAAATTTGCCACCACCAATCTTAAAGTCCTCCATGTGTATTTTGGGGCTATAGTCTCTCCAGGTCCGCAGATTTAAATCACTATCCAACATGGTAATCAATATCATACCTTGGTCTGATCGTCCAAGTACTGCCTGACATGCAATATGAATATTCCCGGTATTTATGTCCAGAAATGGAAAATCCGGTCTTTGAACTCTACCATTTACATCTTTAAAAACTAGATCTCGTGTTAACTGTAACTGCCCTGACAAAGATAATTTGCACATTACAATCTTACCAACAGAACTATTTATGGGTGTACTTAATCCGACTGCTAGTATATTATTATCCGGCGTGATTGCAATCGAAGTGCCAAAATCAACATCCCCTTTATTGTCGTTGTTTATGGTTAAACTAAAAGACAATTCTCCATTCTCTGACAATTTCCAGATGGACATTCTATCTCTGGAGGTGGGGCCTACAAGTGTACTTTTATTGGCCAGAACATATAGAAATCCTCTAGAGTAATACATGTCTGCTGCGCTATAGGTATCTATCGGATGACCTGAGCCAAATAGCTGGGACCAAATCACCAATTTAGTTTCCATATTAATTCTTGCAATGAATACACCAGTATTTTGGTTGACTTTTGAAAAGTAATTTGCCAATACAATGAGATCCGCTCCTACCTGGATCTGATCCTTTAACTGTATATTACCATCCTTTACTGTAAGTAAAATGGATTGGGTACATTCGGTTCTTTCATTAAATTTTAACAAAATTCCTCCTGCCTCATTCTGGTCATTAATGTGAAAATTTAAAGCCAGAATTGCCGGCGGCAATGTGCTTGAAATAGCAGGACTGGGGGAACTAAATTCAACCACTTCATCTATTAATACATTCTTCTGAAGTGGGGAAAAACGATACACGGATTGCCCTGATGCTAATTTTGTAAAAAGCAATAAAAATGAAATTGAAAAAAGATGCAGAAGTATTCCTTTCATATAGACTATTTAATTATTAGAGACTTGAATTTTTGCACATTATGACCAGTTAATTTTACCATATAAAGTCCTGGTGTAAGTGAAATATTTACCTGAATCAACTTTTGATTTTTAAATTCATCCATCCATTTCAATTTACCCTGGATATCATAAATGCTGATGGTTCCATCCATGAATTGTTCCAATTCACAAATAATAAAATCATTTGCAGGATTCGGGTAAATAAAGAATTCTGTCTTATCCAGATCCTTGTTAGAAACCTGGTTTCCATTGGTAAGATATGTTGTTTTAAAAATGGCAAACCCTCCTCGTTGATTTCCAACAGCCATTTCCAGAACGCCGTCGTTGTCAATATCTGCTAAGGAAAGATGTGTTTTTTCCCCTTCTCTTAGGTTGCCATAATCGGTGAATTCGATTTTAAAATCATTATAAATATTGGTTTCCATATCTCCGCAGACTAATGTCCTTCCAAGAAATCCCCCAGCAAATAATTTGTACTTGCCTTCAAAATCAAAGACAACCGGGGAAGAATTTACCTTTGAGCCTATACCATCCATAATCACGCCACCCAGACATTGTGTGTTGGGTAATAAATTTGGATCAGGATTAAAAAAGGGGCTTGTTTTTGAACCTTGATTTTGAAAATAATAAAAGCTTCCGCAAGGTTCAAAATTTGAATTATTGTTACTGGTTAAAGAACCAACCACTATATCCAATAACCCATCCCTATTCAAATCGACGAAACATGGCGCGCTAAAACCTTTTACCTCTAAATTTTGAAATGCATAAACAGGATTTTTAAAATTGAATTTATTTCCGGGACCTGCAATATTTTCACAATAAAAAAAAGAGCCATTATATTCTCCAACCAACATATCCAGATCACCGTCTCCATCAAGATCACCGAATGTTGGTGCGAAATTATAACTAGGATTTTGCCCTGTACTAAATCTCTTAAAATTCAGATAATTGCTGTCTACCAAATGAAATTCGGGATTGTTTTTTGTCCCCTTATTTTCAAATAAAACCATGCTAGCTTCAAGAGTGTTACCTTGAAGAAAAATACCCTCCGTTCCTACCAATAAATCCAATAAACCATCCTGATTGTAATCCACAAAACATGGAAAAGCGGATGCTCCAAAATCTAGCATTTCATCCACCAAATATTTTTTACTTTCCAGATTAAATTTAATTTTTCCATTATCTATGAACTTTCTATAATAATGAATATTGTTGGTGTTGAGTGCCAAAAATCGTTGGTTTGGTGCAACGACAACATCCTTATTTCCATCCAAATTAACATCTACTTCAAACGCTCCATTAAAGATCACCATGTCAACCGGAATATTTTCCGATGGCCAGGTTTTATCCTGAAGATTCATCCAGGCATTGGTCTTGGTCCCACCATTATACAACGCGATCAGATGTGGATTAGATAAATCGCCAACCAAAAGATCCTGCAGCTGATCTCCATTCAGATCCAGAGTCAATAATGTGGAACCAGAATGACGTTTGGCATTAGAATTTTTAATCAATCCAGATGCACAAGTATCCGGACTGCCACTTAGAAAAATATCACTGGTAAAACCACCTTCAGAAAAATTTCCATAACAATTATCCTCCAAAACATATTTTAACGAATCGAGGGACCAGCCTCTTTCTATTGCAATATTTTTATAAAACTCTACACGGGTTCCTCCCGGAGAGAAAACCAAAATATCTAAATCTCCATCGGAATCTATATCTTCGATGGTTGGCAAATCGGTATAATCTACAGGAATCTGCGTAAATTTATTTCCACCGGTTGGCCACATCAGAATATTGATAAAATTATAGGTGTTCACTATATTGAATTTAAGTTCGTTCCCAATCCGGAATCCCTTATAAACTTCAATACCTGCTGGCCCTTGTGTATTGAATGAACTTGAAAAAATATCGATAATGCCATCTTTATTAAAATCCTTCATGATAACCCAATCCCTTACTCTTGGAAAATTTTTTACGATGGATGGTGTAAAATCATAACGGCCTATTTTAGTATTATACAGAAAAGGCATAAATACGTCTCCGTTCCGATCAAACAAGATTAAATCCGGAGTGCCATCAAAATTTAAATCACCCTGACTAAATTGAACATTATTAACGCCACCTGTAGTGGCATATTGAATATTTTTTCCACCGTACAAAAAGGGAATGTCCAGCCGCTCTAAACTCTGTGCTTCCGCTATCGAACAAATCCAAATGAATCCAAATATCACCAATCCTCTTTCCAGCATTTAAGTTATTTTAAATGTAAATATAAGCTAATTAAAATTTGCTTTTAGGGTTTAACATTTTGTCAAAGTGTTTAGCTCATTGAATGGATCAGGATTTTTAAAATTGAAAAGGGCATTTTAAAAAAAGTCAGATTTTTATATGGTGCTTTTGTTTTCATTTGAAGCAAAAGTCTTCAAATAAAAAAATATCCATAGTCAAATGCCTCCAATGAATCAAATTCTTATGGCAATTATTATTAGAAGTATGGCAGATCAATGAGGGAACATTGCTATAAAGTAAAATCTTATACCTACCGGAATAGGCAAACCTTCTATATATAAGCAGAATTAGCTATATTTGCGGCTTGAAAATCACTTTAAATGCAACAACCTGATCTTGAAATCGCAAAAAAGCTAGGACTCATTGAATCTGAATATCATCAGATTGTTGAAATTCTCGGAAGGCAGCCCAATTTTACTGAACTCAGTATTTTTTCAGTGATGTGGTCTGAGCATTGTTCTTATAAAAATTCAATAAAGTACTTAAAAAAACTTCCCCGTAAAGGTAGTCGCCTACTGGTGGAAGCCGGAGAGGAGAATGCCGGACTGGTGGACATTGGCGATGGGTTGGCATGTGCATTTAAAATTGAGTCCCACAACCATCCTTCAGCCATTGAACCCTATCAGGGAGCAGCAACCGGAGTAGGTGGAATACATAGGGATATCTTTACCATGGGGGCAAGACCCATTGCGGCTTTGAATTCTTTAAGGTTTGGAAATCCAGACCTTGCGCACACAAAAAAATTGATCAGAGGGGTCGTAAAGGGAATTGGCAATTATGGAAATTCCTTTGGTGTACCTACGGTAGGTGGTGAGGTTTATTTTAACGAATGTTATAATCAAAACATTTTAGTTAATGCCATGTCCGTAGGGATTGTTGAAGTAGGTAAAACCGTTTCTGCAAGTGCCGATGGTCCGGGCAATCCGGTCTTTATTGTCGGTTCTTCCACTGGGAAGGATGGCATCCATGGCGCTACATTTGCATCCGCAGATCTATCAGAGAATTCATCGGAAGACCTTCCTGCAGTGCAGGTAGGCGATCCGTTCCAAGAAAAATTATTGCTCGAAGCTAGTCTGGAAGCTATTGCTACAGGTCAAATAGTAGGCATGCAGGATATGGGAGCTGCCGGAATTACTTGTTCTACCTCAGAAATGTCGGCAAAGTCTAAAACCGGTATGGTGATATGGCTGGACAAGGTTCCTACCCGACAGGCAAAAATGCAAGCATTTGAGATTTTGCTTTCTGAATCTCAGGAACGAATGCTCATTGTGTGTAAGAAGGGTGGAGAAAATGAATTGTTCAAGGTTTTCGATAAATGGGATCTTGAATGTGTTCAGATTGGAGAGGTTACCAATACCGGGCGATTAGAATATTTTATGCATGGTGAAAAGGTGGCCGATGTTCCTGCCCATGCATTGGTACTTGGAGGGGGCGCACCGGTTTATGACAGAGAAATGATACGTCCGGCATATATGGATAAAGTCGACGAATTTTCTCCTTCCATGATTCTTGAACCGGACGATTTGGTTTCGATATCCAAAAGATTGATTTCTACACCAAACATCGCCTCCAAGTCCTGGATATTTGAACAATATGACCGCATGGTAAGAACCGGAACCATGACCTCGGTGGTTAGCTCTGATGCTGCAATTGTTCGCGTCAAAGGAACCAAGAAAGCTCTTGCCCTCAGTGTGGACTGTAATTCTGCTTATGTTCATGTGGATCCTTATGAAGGGGCTATGATCGCGGTTGCAGAATGTGCCAGAAACATTAGCTGTTCGGGTGGCTTGCCAGTGGCCATAACCAATTGTTTGAATTTTGGGAATCCATATAATCCGGAAGTTTATTATCAGTTCGTGCATGCCTTAAGAGGTATGGGAGATGCCTGTTTAAAATTCGATACACCCGTAACCGGGGGAAATGTTAGTTTTTACAATCAAAGCACCATAAACCATAAGATTGAACCCGTATATCCCACGCCAACCATTGGCATGCTGGGCATTCTGGATGATGCTTCAAAAATGATGACCATCCATTTTAAATCGGAGGGAGACCTAATTTTTCTTATTGGCAGACAAAATAATCATATTGGCTATAGTGAATACGTGGTACACATACATGGATTCGACCTTTCTCCAGCGCCTTATTTTAACTTGACCGAAGAGTATAATATGCAAAAAGCGGTCAGAGAATCGATTCACGATGGTTTAATCGAATCTGCCCACGACGTTTCGGAAGGTGGGGTGTTTATAACCCTTGCAGAGTCTGCAATGGCAGGACAAATTGGCTTTGACATAAAAGTGCCTGAGCAATACCGCAAGGATATTTTTCTCTTTGGGGAGAGTCAGGGAAGGGTTATTGTCAGTTGTAAGCCATTAAACAAAAACAAAGTTCTTGCGTTTTTTGCAGAGCATGGGGTTGATGTACATGAGTTGGGTATAGTTAATGCCTCTAAACTGGTAATTGACAGCCAGGTATTTGGTGAACTAAAAGAATATGCTGATTTGTATCAAAAAGCACTTGGTCTAAAAATGGAAAATTAATTAAAATCGACATAAATGAAATTGCTAGTAAAGTTTTTTGGGATTTTTATAAGCATCGTTTTCTTAACATCATGTTCCAATGATGTAAAAATAAATGGTGATTTTTCAGATGGAGGAGACATGAATGTAAGTCTGGAGAGAATTGGTTTGGATAACACTTCTGTCCCAGTTGACAATCAAAAGATGGCAGGCGGAAAATTCGGATTTGCCTTAAAGGAAGTTCCTAAACCAGGTCTTTACCGGATCAAAATGGGCCAAAGCCAGTTGATTTTTGTACTGGATGGGACTGAAAAGAAAGTTGAATTTTCCGGTACACTTGCAGATGTGAATCAAGGCAAATACGAACTTAAAGGGGCCCCTGCCGCGGAAGGAGTGGTTAACTCCTTAAAAGATTTAATGACAGGACAGGTAACTATTGAGATGGCACAGAAAAAAATTGATGAAGCCACTCACCCTTTATCAAAAGGTCTGCTTGCGGTCCAACTATTAGGCTTTAGGCCTGAATTTATTGGACAACACAAGACGGTAATTGCGCTCTTAAAAGAAATGTATCCGGAATCAGAATTTACAAAGTCGTACGAAAGTTTTGTTGTTCAAACTGAACAAGCCGCAGCTCAGGAAAAAGCACAGGAAAGTATTCAGGTGGGTATGCAAGCCCCGGACATCAACCTTCCTTCTCCTGCCGGAAAAACCTTCAAATTATCCGACTTGAAAGGTAAAGTTGTATTGATTGACTTTTGGGCAAGCTGGTGCGGTCCATGCAGAAGGGCAAACCCGCATGTTGTGGATGTTTACAACAGGTATAAGGCAAAAGGATTTACGGTGTACAGTGTTTCATTGGATGGTGTAGACAGCAGAACTAAATCCCAACTAGGCGATGAAGGTCAAATTCAGGAATTCACCAAACGTGCTAAAGACGCATGGGTAGGTGCAATTGAAAAAGATGGATTGAGTTGGGATACGCATGTTAGCGATCTAAAAAAATGGGAATGTGCACCAGCAGCCTCATATGGCGTTCGGGCAATTCCAAAAACATTCCTCGTGGATCGTGAAGGAAAGATTGCAGCCATTGACCCAAGAGATAATTTGGAAGAAGAAATTAAAAAATTACTTTAGTAATATCTATTAGAAAAAAAAGCCCCGGTAAACCGGGGCTTTTTTTTTACCTTATTTTATTCATGTAGTTGTCAAGAGATTTTTTTGCGTTACGCTGAACTTTACTTTTAAAAAAAGGCATCCAGCCAAGCAAAATCCCTTTCCACCCAAAAGCCTGCCTTGCCCATCTATAAAAATTAAAATAATCCCTGTGGTGCACAATTTTACCGTCCTTAAATTCAAATCGTGCATGAATCTCGTTGATCACTTTTCTCCCTGTAGGGGTGAAGATGTAGTGAGCCTTCCAAACTGCACTGCCGATTTGATTTGAACATTCCACTTCGCCAAATTCAATAAATATATCTTTGCTTCTACTCAATAGCATGGTCCACATAGATAAAGTCTGTGTATAATTTAGCGCATCAAAGACTTCATCAGAGAAATGCAATTGCTCAGAATAGAAAAATTTCAATCTTTCAAAGTCCTTTGATTTTAAAGCAGAATAAAGTGAATTAATTACAGAACAATTGGTCTCCATGTTTTAAATTTTTCCGTGTCAAATCCTTAATAGAATGCATAAAATATATATTCCATTTTAAAGGTAATAAATATATTTATTCGGCTTCCTTAATATCTTTATGATAAATTTTGGGAAATGGGTAAGGCAATTAAATTTCAAATACAAAGCAGCCATCCATGGCATGGAGTAGATCCAGATTGGGAAAATAATCTTATCAATGCAATTATTGAAATACCAAAAGGAGAAAGATCAAAATTTGAAATTGATAAACAATCCGGGTTGATTAAATTAGACAGGGTTCTAGCCGCCTCCGTAGAATATCCCATGAACTATGGAATTATTCCAAAATCACTCGGTGAAGATGGCGATCCACTGGACATTCTTGTTTTGTCTCATTCCCCACTCCCCTCTTTATGTATGGTGCGGTGCAGATTACTCGGCGCATTTAAAATGAATGATCAAGGCGTAACGGATGATAAAATAATTGCAATAGCGGATAAAGATGCAACCCTAAGTCACCTCAAATCAATGGTTGATTTGCCGGAACATTTAAAAAATGAATTGAAACATTTTTTTGAACAATACACCGTATTAGAAAATAAAAAAGTTGATTTTTTTGGATTTGAAAATCTTGAAATGGCTGTCCATTTAATTGAGCAATGCCTGATGAGATATGAGCAAAAATATCTGATAAGTTAAATTGAATTTCCACAAACAATCGATATTCTCAAATCCTGCGATTTGAGCTATATTTGAAGGAAATTAATAAGGATGGTAAGATATTTTTATGTAATACTTATAATATTTTTTAATAATATATTATTTGCTCAGGTACAGTCGCTTCAAAAATATATTGAAGAAGGAAAGAATTTTAATGACATCTACCGCAAGGCAGATAAGATGATCAGGCGCCATAAATTAGAAGAAAAGGAGTTCAGAGATCTATACAGAAAAGGAAAATCTAAAAAAGATTTCCTGGATAATGAACGTCTAAGATTGGAGCGTTGGGCCTGGTATTGGCGTGACCGGTTAAATGAAGATGGCAGTTTTCCGGACATCAGTCGTCAACATGAAATGTATAAAACGGTGAGGAAGGAATCCAAGCAACAAACTTCACGCGAAGAAAAAAACTGGAAGCATGAAGGGCCTGTAAGAAACACAGGTGGATATTGGGGAATGGGTCGAACCACACATATCGATTTTCATCCAACCCAGCCTGGTACATTTTATGTATCTGCACCTAATGGTGGGATTTGGAAAACTACCAACGGAGGATTAAATTACGTTTCCTTAGGGGAAGATTTGCCACAACAACCAGTGGGTGTAGTCATTGTGGACCAGAAAAATCCAAATAATATATTTATCAGCCTGGGCGAAAAGGAAGGATGGTGGCAATATGGCCTAGGTGTATATAAATCTACCGATGGTGGGGTCACCTGGAAAGCAACAGGTCTAAGTTGGAAACTAACAGACAACAAAGTATTATTTGGATTGGAAATGAACCCTAAAAATTCAAATATCCTGATTGCTGCGACAAATAATGGGCTTTATAAAACATTTAACGGTGGTACAAATTGGATAAAACTTCGAAATGAAAATTTTTCTGATGTAAAATATCATCCTACTGATACCTCCATTGTCTACGCGGCAATTAATGATTATTGGGGTAGCTGTGAAATTTTAAAATCCACAGATGGAGGTCAGAATTGGAATCAAGTTTCTTCTTTTGCTACACAAAAATCATTTCTCAAACTTGCAGTCACTCTTGCCGCACCATCCTATCTTGGCGTTAATGCCAGCATAGATGGGGCGAAAAAGTTTTTTCTATCCAAGGATGCTGGAACCAGTTTTAAATTTATTTCGGATATGCCGGAAAATCTGGTGATGTGTTTCAGTCAACAAAATGCAGACGTCATGTATTGTGGCTATGTAGTCTTGTACAAATCAAATGATGGCGGAGTAAGCTGGAATAAGTTCACTCATTGGCATGGAGGAACAGAGTATCCTGAAATTCATGCAGACCATCATTATGTTGCCACACATCCCAAACAAAAACAAGATCTATATTTTTGCAATGATGGCGGTGTTCACAAATACGATGAGAACACAGACAAGTGGACTGAATTGGTCAATGGCCTTGCCATCACTCAATTTTATAAAATGGCAGTATCTAACTCTACGCCGGCCGTACTTATTGGTGGAAGTCAGGATAATGGTGGTTATATCAGGCGATCTAATGGAAATTGGGGAAACACAAATGGTGGTGATGCCATGTGGCAACTAATTGACCCAACAAATGCAAACATAGGTTATACGGAGTACTGGGGTGGCACAGCGGTTTACCGAACCACAAATGGTTTTTATGATCTAACAGAAATTTCTGTAAATGTTCCGGGTGATCCTCAAGGGCAATGGGTTACACCCTTTGCTTTTAATCCAAAAAACCCTAAAACATTTGTGATTGGGTATCACGAAGTATTTGTTAGTCATAACCGGGGAAATAATTTTGTTGCGCTCAGTAAAAATTTAACAGGAGGCGAAGACAAAGATCTGCGGAATGTTGTCGTAAGTCCTGTGGATACCAACACCATTCTGGCATCCTACAGCAACATAGTTTATCATACCAGAGATTATGGAAAAAACTGGGACAAAACTACTGTCCCGCTTTCTCTGGATGTTACAGGAATAGAGTTTCATCCAAAAGATACCAACCGAATTTGGATCACCAGAGGTGGACTGGGGACCATTAAAGTGATGGAATCCAAAGACCGCGGGAAAACATGGGGGAATGTCACCAAAAATTTTGTAAACACACCAGCGCTTTGTGCCACTTTTGATGAAACTTCCAATTTGTTATTTGTGGGTACGGACATTGGCGTGTTTTATACGGATGTCAACAATTTCAATTGGAAATATTATGGCGTTGGATTGCCAAACACATCAGTGACAGATATTGATATCCACAGACCTACAAGAAAAATGTATATCTCCACTTATGGCAGAGGTTTTTATTCTATTGAACTTCCAGAATGTTACCCATCGGAAATTGGCGTGCAGGCAAGCGCCTCAGGAGCTCCATTTGGGGATGTGGATACCATAAAAGTATGTCTTGGACAAAACTTGAAACTAAAATGCAATCAGGATCAACTCACCGGCACCTTTCAATGGATTGGACCATTTGGATTGGATACGGTTATTTCAATGAACAATATCTTTGATCTGGGAACCATCAATACCTTTTCCAAAGCCGGAATCTATGTGTTGGATTATCTTTCCCCTTCAGGATGCAACAGATCCGACACTTTGGTTGTACAAGTTTATTCAAATCCTGTGACAAAAATTAAATCGGATTTCCCATCATTGGATTGCAGACATGAGGAAATATTATTGAGTCATCAGAATCCTAACAAGAACTTCAAACAAACCTGGACCTTAAATCAGATTATTTTATCTGACAGTATAGTTGCAGCGATCCGACAGGAAGGTCTTTACAAACTTACCATTCTCAATACACTCACAGGTTGTGCCGGCTCAGATTCAATATTCATAAAGAAATTTATATCCCCTGATTTAAGTTATACGAAAGAAGACATTAAATGCAACGGAGACTCTACAGGTAAGATAGAATTGAAATTAATTGGTGGCACTCACCCGGTTGTATTTTTCTATTCTGATCCTCGCATTGCCACACATTCCAGTCAATTGGCCAGTGGTGTTTATAAAGTTACTGCAATGGATTCCATTAATTGTAAGTCTGAAGTTGAAATTCAAATTTCAGAACCTGAAAAAATCTCCATTACTCCACAGGTCACCCATACAGCAGGCAATACAGGAAAGATAACTTTAAATGTCAAAGGAGGCACTCCACCTTATTCGTATAAATGGTTCAAGGAAAATTTTGAAATTGGCGTTACCAAAGACCTTGAAGATCTAAGTCCGGGGATTTATGAAGTGTTGGTTATCGATTCAGTTGGTTGTACATATAAATCTGATTTAATCGTAGTCAACAACACTACGAGTACAGATCAACTAAGTTTAGAAAAAACCTACCTGTACCCTACTGTTGTTACCGAAAATCTGACTATTCATTTTGATAAAATTCCAAAGGAAACTTTCACCATAGACGTTATTGGCTTAAGCGGCCAGTCAGTGTCCAGCAAGGAAGTCCTTTTGAATAATAAAGAATATAGCATCAGCCTTAAGGGATATCCTACAGGATTGTACAAGTTAATGATCAGGACTAAAAATGAATTTAAGGAACTACAATTTGAAGTAGCCAAATAAAAAAATATAACTAAGAAACTAAGTCGAATAAAATGAAAGGATTCAAGGTAGTAATAATAATCATTGCATTATTTATATTTTCCTTCAGACAAAGTCTGATTGCTGGAGAAGGAATGTGGCTTCCGCAATTTCTTAAGACTCTGAATGAAAAAGAAATGAAGTCCATGGGGATGAAGATAAATGCAGAAGATATTTACAGTGTGAATAAGGGTTCTTTAAAAGATGCCATTATTCAGTTCGGAGGAGGATGCACCGGAGAAATCATTTCAAATAAAGGGTTGATCTTAACCAACCACCATTGTGGATTTAGTTACATTCAATCCCATTCATCCGTTGAAAAAAATCTTATCAAAGATGGGTATTGGGCAAAAGATTATAATTCTGAATTGGCATGTGCGGGATTAACTGCGACTTTAATTGTAAGAATTGATGATGTTACCAAAGAGATGTTGAAGAACATTACACCAGACATGAAAGACAATCAACGCCGATTGATTTATGACCGAAACCAAAATGAACTTCTTAAAAGTATTCAAAAAAAATCATATGAAGATGTGAGTATCCGATCATTTTATAATGGGAATCAATTTTTTGCATTCATCACTTTAACTTACAAGGATGTCAGATTAGTGGGCACCCCGCCTGAGTCTATTGGAAAATTTGGCGCTGATACAGACAACTGGGTATGGCCAAGACATACTGGTGACTTTTCTATTTTCAGGATTTATGCCGGAAAAAATAATTTACCTGCAGAATTTTCAAAAGAAAATGTCCCATATATCCCTAAGCATTCCTTACCCATTTCTCTGGATGGTGTGGAGGCTGGTGATTTCACTATGGTATTTGGTTTTCCCGGAAGAACTAATGAATATCTTACTAAAGAAGGAGTGCGTCAAATCACAGAAGTCCAAAATCCGGTCAGGGTAAAGATCCGCGACCAGGTTTTGAAAATTATGGATAAATACATGAGAAGCAATGTTAAAACTAAAATTCAGTATTCTGCTATTTATGCCGGAATTGCAAATTATTGGAAGAAATGGATAGGTGAAAGTCAGGGAGTAAAATTTACCAATGGTTTGGAAAGAAAACAAAAAACGGATGACGAATTTAATAAAAGGGTACAGGCTAATCCTAATTGGGCTAATTACAGATCTTTGGTAAGCGATTTAGAAAAGCAATATCAATTGCTTGAACCAATGGCCCTTGCTAAAGAATATTATGCAGAAGGATTTCAAAGAAACATTGACCTTTTCAATTGTTACAGCAGAATAAGGAAACTTTCTGAAGTGTATGAAGGCCGTGGTGAAGAAATATTCAAAAGCAAAAGAAACGAAATGTTTAATTCTGCCGATGCAATATTTAAGAATGTGGACATATCGGTTGAAAAGGAAATTTTTAAAAACGTTTTAAAGACAGTAGTGGAAGGAGTAGATCAGGAATTGCTCGTCCCTTATCTAAGAGAGCAGCTGGGCGTTTTTAAAAACGATTATGAGGCCTTCACTGAACATTTATACACCAACAGTGCATTCACGTCATCCGATAGTTTAAAAAAACTAAGCTCATTGGAATTTCCGCAATGGATAAACAGAGTTCAGTCGGATCCGGTTTGGAAATTTTACGAAGAACTCAATTATTTTCTGATCAATGGCATTCAAAAAAGAGCAGGAGAGCATGAAGAAAATATTGCCGATTTAAGAAGAAAGCATATGGCTGCACTCATGGAAGTTTTTCCAGAAAGAAAATTTTATCCGGATGCGAATTCCACGTTAAGAGTTGCCTATGGAAAAGTAGAAGGCTTTCTACCAAGAGATGGCGTCACCTATCTTCCTAAAACCTATTTAGATGGCGTAATGGAAAAATATATTCCGGAAGATTATGAATTTGATGTGCATCCAAAACTTCGTAGTTTGTTTGAAAGCAAAGATTTTGGCATTTATGGTGAAAAAGGTAAAATGCCATTGGCATTTATTGCATCGAATCACACTACAGGTGGAAATTCCGGAAGCCCTACCATTGATGCACATGGCAATCTCATCGGTTTAAATTTTGACCGGGTGTGGGAAGGCACCATGAGTGATATAAATTATGATGTACGAATCTGTCGTAACATCATGGTAGATGCCCGTTATGTTTTGTTCATTATAGACAAATTTGCGGGCGCCGATCACATCCTTTCAGAATTAAGGTTGGTTCATCCAAAAAACAATAAAAAAGGAAAGCAGAAAATATAGGCTTATATTCGTGGGATTTTATCCTGAAAACATTTGTATAAATCAAGCAAAATGCGGTTTAAGTTTAAAGTGGTTTTATTGCTGGCCATTTTGGTTGTGGGCAGAATTTCTTTTCTAAGTGGGCAATGTACCGGAATTGATGCAGATGCCGGACCAGATCTTTTTACCTGTGATCCAAATGACCCCATCACTTTACAAGGGAATGTCATGGGGAATTATACAAAATTTAGTTGGTCTCCTACTTCCGGATTAAGCGATCCAATGATTTTGGATCCTCAGGTAACGCATAAAAATCCAGGAATTTATAAATATAAACTTTCCGCTGAGGGCGTTGGCACGACCAACCTTATCGTTAATGGAAATTTTGAAGCAGGTAATACAGGTTTCAGCACCAGCTATATTTATGGTGTTCCCGGGAGTCCTTTTGGGCCAAACAACTATGGTGTGGGAGATAATCCTCAAGCTTATAACGGAGGTTTTTCCCCATGTGGAGACCATACATCAGGATCAGGACAACAAATGGTGGTGGATGGGTCTACTACACCAGGATCAAATGTTTGGTGTCAAACTGTAGCCGTAACACCCGGAAATGCTTATTTGGTAGAATTTTATGTTCAGAATGTATATCCGGTTTCCCCATCTGTTTTAAATCTTAAAGTAAATGGGGCTACCATTGGATCAGGGGTTGCCGGGGCTCTTTGTGACTGGATAAGAATCGAAGGTTGCTTTACCGCTTCTTCAGGCTCGGCAAATATTTGTATCACAGAAGCATCCGGTGTAGGATTTGGAAATGACTTTGCCATAGATGACATTGCCATGTTTGAAAAATGTATGGACATGGATGAAGTGACCGTAGAAATAGTGGATGTCATTGCCAAACTGACTATACCCTTTAAACCGAAATGTTCCTCAGAAACTTTTGACTTGTTTGCTACCGGATCCTCATTCGGCCCTAATATAACATATGAATGGTCTACAGATGTGGGAAAAATTATTTCACAAAACGGCTTAATGGCTAAGGCCAAAGGTTCAGGAATATACACGGTTAAGGTCAAGTATAAAAATGGCAATGTGGAGTGCGAAGAGGAGGCTTCCATTGAATACATGGCACCTGATGAATTAGTTGGATTTGTAGATGCGGATGGCAGAATAGATTGTCAGAAAGATAGTGTTCAATTAACAGCCAACCTTACTTCAGGAAGCGGAATCTATTCCTACAAATGGAGTCCGGACAGTAACCTTATCGATGGTCAAAACACAGAAATTGCATTAGTCAAAAAGGCCGGTAAGTATACTGTTACCATAACAGACCAAACTTCCGGTTGCACGCTTTTGATTGACTATGATGTTAAGGCGGACACTGCAAAACCAGCAGCAGGAATTACCGGTGACACTTTATTGAACTGTAAAAATCAACAAGTCATTTTAAATTCAAAAGTATTAGACAGCACAAAGTATTATTTAACCTGGACCAATCCGGACCTTAGCCAAACAAATCAAAAATTTTCGCTAACGGGAAATCTGCCCGGAAGGTATAAATTATCTGTTCTGGATAGAAACAATCATTGCGAAGACAGTACAAGTTGGGATGTCAAAATTGACACGCTTGCTCCATTAATTGAATTAGGAAATGATCTGAATATTGATTGCAAAAACAATGGGGTAAACGTCACCAATAATACCAGCAACCCAGCCGGGAATTATGGCTATTACTGGACCATTGACACTGCTAAATTTCAAAAAGAAAATATTCTCATGGACAAACTCATTCAAAAAAGTGGGAAAGTACTTTTAAGAATGGTGAATGAATTGAATGGTTGTGAATCTATAGATAGTCTGAATGTGGTCGATTCGCGCAAAGTTCCCTCCCTGGATGCCGGAAAGGATGAAATCCTTAATTGCAACATATCCAGTATTAAATTAAACGCACGAATTAATTCAAGTGACTCTCTTGATATATCCTGGTCCAGTATTGGAGGTAATATTGTTTCCGGGAACAATCGAATTGATCCTGTCATTAATCAAAAAGGATGGTATTATATTCGAATCAAGAACAGAACAAATGATTGCGAGAACCTAGATTCCTTGTATGTAGATCAGAATGTGACAAAACCAATGGTTAGTGCTGGTATGGACCAGGTATTTAGCTGCATTGATACCGTGAAGACAATTGATGGTTCAGCAAGTAGCCAGGGATCACAGTATACATTTTTGTGGACCAGCTCTGATGGTATCATAAAATCAGGAAACGGTACAAATAAAATTGAAGTAAGCACTCCGGGGACTTATGTTATTGTTGTAACAGATACATCAAATGGATGTCGGGATTCTGCCAGTGCTAAAATTGTTCCCGATTTAAATAAACCTGTTGTATCTATTCAATCGCCCGATACCCTTAATTGTAACCGACAGCAAATTGATTTGACTGCAACTGCAAATTCATTGAGTGGCAATCCACTTACTTATGAATGGTCCACACAGGGAGGAGGTACCATTCAATCTCCAAACACTTTGCAAACAAAAATTAATTCTCCGGGTACTTATACTTTTAAAGCAACAGACCAATCCAATGGTTGTAGTGCATTCGTAAGTGTAATCGTTGGAATTGATACGTTAAAGCCAACGGTAAACGCCGGTAAAGATCTGGTTTGGAATTGCGAAAGTCAACAGTTTATGTTGAACGCTACTGCGTCCGGAAATTCAAACTCATTTAGTTTTAATTGGTCTAGCGCCAATGGACAGATTCAGGGTAATTCCGCTACAAAAAACATTACTGTTGTTTCTCCCGGAACCTATATGGTTCTCGTTAAGGATTTAATCAACGGTTGTGAATCTACAGACTTGCTCAGCATAATTCCTGATCTCACCAAACCAGTGGTCAATATTCAAATGCCGGATACTTTAAATTGCATACAGAATACTTTAAATATTAATGCAGGAGGTTCCAGTAGTGGAAGCAGATTTTTAACAAGTTGGCAGAGCACAGGAGGAAATATTTTAGGAAGTCCGACTCTTTTAAATATCCTTGTAGATAAAGCAGGAACTTACGTGCTTACCATCCAGGATACGGTTAACAAATGTGTTTCGTTCGATAGTGTGCGTGTATTAGAAGATATCCTTAAACCTGTTATTGATATCCCTGCTGTAGGAGAACTCACCTGTTCAATAAGAGATGTCCTGATTCAAGGTGTTATTCAAAATCAGGGAAAAAATTCTCAAATCATTTGGACAACAAGTAATGGATCCATTATTGGCGCTGCGAATCAGGCAGATTGCCGGGCTGGAAAAACAGGAAGTTACTATTTGAAAGTCAAAAATCTGGACAATGGGTGTGAAACCATCGACTCTATTACTGTTACAGAAAATACAAATGTACCTACTGAGCTTAATTATAATCTAGAGCAAGCCAGGTGCACCGGGGAGAATGCCTCAATAACTCTGCTCAATATTGTAGGAGGTGTTCAACCTTATACTTACTTCCTCGATAATGTTCCAGTTGCGGGACCGCATATTCCTGGATTGTCACCAGGCCGGAGAACCATACGGGTCGTAGATGCAAATGGCTGTATTTTGAATGCAGACTTTATCGTCACTACCCCTGACCCGGTAGGCGTTAGTTTGCCGCCTGTTATAAAAATAAATGAAGGAGATCCTCTTGTTTTGCAAGCCGTGATCATCACACCAAAAGATTCCATTGATTGGATTAAATGGGACCCCGCAGACAATTTATCCTGCACAGATTGTGATAATCCGACGGTTACTAATTTAAGAAAAGAAACAACTTATACAGTCAGTTATGCCAACAAAGATGGATGTATCGCATCTGCGAGCATAACGATCCAAATTATTAAAAAAGGAATCTGGGTACCTACCGTTTTTAGTCCTAACGGAGATGGCATCAACGACTGGTTTTTTCCAAGCGTCACGGAAGACAGTTACAAGACCATCAGGAAATTTTCCATATTCACCAGGTGGGGAGAAAGAGTTTTTGACCGGGAAAATTTACAGCCGAATATTCCGGATCAAGGCTGGAACGGAGAATTTAAAAACCAACTTTTAAATCCAGGCGTTTTTATTTATGTTTTAGAAGTGGAGTGGAATGATGGAACCATTCAACAACTTAAAGGTGATATCAATTTACTCAGATAGACTAATTAGCCAACATTGCTCAATATAATATTTGAAGATAAGGACCTGATCGTAGTGGTCAAGCCTGCTGGACTGGCCTGCGAACCGGATGCTGCAAAAGTTTATGAGAATCTGCAGGACCAAGTACTACAATATTATAAATCCTCCGGGCAGAAGGCAAAAAATTTGATTGCGGGATTAGCAAACAGGCTTGATCGACCGACCAGTGGCTTGATGGTTTTGGCCAAGAAAGCATCCATTCTTGTCAAATTAAATCAATTGTTTGCTGAGGATAAGGTGTTTAAAAAATATCTCGGTGTGGTGGAAGGTAATTTTGGTCAAAAGGAAATTCCTCAAAAACTATTTCTTAAAAAGAATCCAAATAAATTTAAAGCGGAAATTTTTCCTTTTCCCAAAGCCGGATTTAAGCCCATTGAAACCACTGCTGTCCAATTGGACTATTCGGATGGTCTAAGTCTGCTGGACATAGAATTACGCACAGGCAGGTACCACCAGATCAGAGCAACATTATCCTACCTTGGGCATCCAATGTGGAATGATCTGCATTACAAAGCCCCCAAAAGGATTGACGATAAACGTATAGCACTCCATGCATGGCAAATTGAATTCCCCCATCCTAAATCGAATGAAAAGATGCAATTCAGATGTCTGCCGATTCAGGAATCTCCATGGATTAGATTCGAGCAGGCCTTGTCTGCATTATAGAATTCAAAGGGCCAGATAATAACATTGGATGAGGTCTGACCAAGAAGTCAAAACCCCAAAATGTGTGAAAACTTGCTTTGTATTTAAACTCTTGGCAGCTAAAAATTCCAAAATTCAATACATTACACATATTTATATATTTATATGTTTAATTATCAATGAATTAAATCTAATTTTTAGCAAATTTTAGGTAAATTTTATAAAAAACGAATTTACCGTTAATCGGTTAAAACCTACCGTTCCTCGGTTTAACTGACCATTATTTTGAAGCTGCGGTATCTTTATTCCGGAATTAAAATACTATTCTTTATATATCCTCTTAGTAATCAGTGGACACATCCATAATACTATGAGAAACCCCTACTCAATCCACAGAGGATCGTCCTCTGTGGATTTCTTAATATAGCATGGTAGCTAATCAGTAATTTACTTACTGCTTAGAGGGAGGATCAATTTTTTTATCTTTGAACATTGGCACACAAAATCACCATACCTGAAATGATCAAAAAGCATAAAGCCATGCTTCGCTATCATTTCTGCATTTCCTACCTAATTCTTGTCATTCTATTGCCATTGTCCACTTTGGCTCAGGTAAGCCCTTATAAAAATTATACTGTTGCAGATGGATTATTATCCAATAAAGTCTTTGCCATTTGTCAGGATTCAACAGGCTATATGTATTTTGCCACTGATAGAGGAATCTCTGTCTTCAATGGCCACAGCTTTAAAAATTTTACCGTAAAGGAAGGCATGCCAACCAATATTTATTATGGCCTCTACAAGGACAAATGGAACAGGGTTTGGGCACAAAGCACCTCTGATCAATTGATTGCTTTTAAAGATGGAGAAATTTCAAATAACTATTTTCTAGAAAGTGAATGTCGTCAACTAAACATATATGAGGGTATAAAAGGAATCTGCGTACTTGACAATCTCGGAAATTTTTATCGAGAAGATAGAGAAAAAAATAAGATAACTCAAATAAATTTAAATGCCTATATAAAAAATAAACACTTCAAAAACTTTATTCCATTAAACGATGACTTATGTCTTTTAATTTCAAATGAAAAAATTGAACTATATTTAATAAATGAATGTGGTTATTTATCATATTTAAATGATATTGATTCCAATAAATATAAAATATCTAAATTTAAATCAATTTATGCTTATAAAGTGCATAATAATATTTTCCTATTTGTGAATAATGAAAACATTTTGGTAAATATATCTCTAAAACTAAATAAAATATTTTCAATCATTAATTTAAAAAAATACATTTCCCAAAACAACATTACATATCTTCCAACAATTAAGGATAATAAGCTTTATATTGAAAGTTCTAATAAGTATTTAACAATCGATACTAATTTAAATATTAAAACAAATTTATACAACGTCGAAACAAATATTGAATATACTAGAAACCATATTGATAGAAATAATAATTTATGGATAGGCTCAAATTATAGCGGGGTTTTCTTGAACACCTTTAATAAAAACGAAATAATCAACATTAACTTTAATCCTAATTTTGGAAGATTTTGCAAAATTAACGGATACAAAAATGATGTTTATGTAGGTACCACCAAGGGCATTTTACTAAAGTTAGAAAAAAACAAACTAGTACAAATTGCCAATCTTGCCTTAGACCCTATTCATAGCATTGACATAAATGACACATCAATAATAGTTGCCAATACGTTGAATGTCTTTGAAATTAATACCACAAATGGCTTAATTAATAAAGACTATTTTACAAAATTTAAACATATATATGACGAAAATAAATTAGTTTTTAAATATCCCTTACAAAAAGATATATGCAAATATATCCATCGTGACAATGAATATATTTATATCTCTAGACTTAATGATTTTATTGCCATAAATAACAAATCAAAAAACTTCCAAAGTTACTTTTTATCTGATGGATACACGAATCACATTTCGACTACAAAGGATAGAGTTTACTTCTCAATTAATAATAATTTATTTTATATAAATAAACCGATTCATGATTCAATTAAAAAAAGTATAAACATAACTCAACCTATGATAATATCGGATTTAGATGTATTTAAAAACAAACTGATTATTAGCACAAATAACGAAGAATTAATCATACTTGACTCCAATCTAAATCTGGTGAATAAATTTCATGGAACCTCTCGTATAAACAACTTGTATATTAATAATGAAAACTCCATTCTATCAACATCGGGTGGTATCAATTATATTGATCTAGAAAATAAATTATCAATTACTAATTCAATTTCGAGTCAGGATGGATTATTGGATCGTAATATTTTAGATGTTTATACATACGCAAACAACTTATATTCGATTTCAAATTCTACTTTCTCAAAACTAGATTATAAAAATTATAAAATTGACACTTTTTTAAATTTAAAAATTAACCTTTGCCATCACTTTGAATGTTATTCTAAGAATTCGGTATCAATTACAAGGAGCAATTCGAGTTTCAAAATTGTTCTTGAACCTTTTGAGTATAATAGTCTAGATCAAAAAAAATATCACTACAAAATTGATGGCCTCCAATCAAATTGGAACACCACATCTAACCCAGAAATAAATTTCAACCTAACAAATCCAGGTACCTATACTTTTAGATGTAAGCTTGAAAATTACAAAGGTCAGATATCGCCAAATGAATCGAACATGCAAATTATACTGTTACCAAGATGGTACGAGACTTTATTCTTTAGAATTCTGGGTATTATCATTCTGGTTTCTATGTTGACCGGTAGCATACAATTTGTCCTCAAAAGAAAAAAGAAAACCGAAAAAGCAAGGTTAATGGCAGATATACAGATTTCTGATGTCAAGCTGGAATCTTTGCGGGCACAGATGAATCCTCATTTTGTTTTCAATGCCATGGGCTCCATCCAGAATCTGATTCAAAATGACCAAAAAGATTTGGCCGACACTTACCTCAGCAGATTTTCAAGATTGTTGAGGTTATATCTGGAATCCTCAAAAAATGAAGATATTCTGCTAAAAGACGAAATTCAACTGATAACCAAATATCTGGAAATTGAAAAATTGCGATTTAAGGATCGACTAGATTTTAAAATAATGGTTCAACCATCTGAGCTGGACACTTCAACAGTAAAAATCCCTTCCCTCTTATTGCAACCAATTATTGAAAATGCCCTGGGACATGGCTTGTTTCATAAAGAAGGTGGAGGATTAATT
>Ga0268298_10000881_pt1 | contig 37355 bp, 21 predicted proteins | sample WWTPWeurt_MetaG_FD_194462 | JGI IMG/M metagenome (GOLD analysis project Ga0268298, IMG submission 194462) | Activated sludge microbial communities from WWTP in Nijmegen, Gelderland, Netherland - WWTP Weurt | ecosystem: Engineered > WWTP > Aerobic digester > Activated sludge | place...
TTGCCTCCGATCCTTATGGCAATTTCATCCCCGGCCCTGCGCGCGGTCTTCCGCAGTATGTCACCGCCAGCGGTCTGGTTGAAGGGGATACCGTCAGCCCGGTTCTTATTCCGGCAGATGCGTTCTTTATCAATACCGCCTTCCTGAATGACATCGCTCATAGCGCCGCCCCCACAGCGGGCGGACCCGATGCTGATGGCGTTGCCGGCGGAAGTTTGGACACCCCTGTTCCTTCAGGTTCCTATGATGATGAACTTCTCGACCTGCACTTCATTTGCGGTGACGGTCGTTGTAATGAGAACATTGCCCTAAGCGCTGTGCATCAGGTCTTCCACTCTGAGCATGATCGCCTGGTCGATGAAATTGAGAACACCCTGCTTAATGATACAAGCGGTATCACAGACCTTGCCGATTGGCAGCTCGCTCTTGGCGCAAATGGTTGGAATGGCGAACGCCTCTTCCAGGCCGCCCGCTTCATCACCGAAATGCAATACCAGCACTTGGTGTTCGAAGAATTTGCCCGCAAAGTTCAGCCGGGTATCAATCCTTTCGCGATCTTTGCGTTCAATCAAACGGATGTTGATCCGGCCATCACAGCTGAGTTTGCCCACGCGGTCTATCGCTTTGGTCACTCCATGCTGACCGAGGATATCGCCCGCATTAACGCGGACGGTTCGAGAAACGACATCGCGCTATTTGACGGGTTCCTTAATCCCGCAGAATATTACGATGGCGGAACCGCCGGCCCGCTGAATTCACAGGAAGCGGCTGGCTCCATCTTCATGGGCATGTCCGATCAGGTTGGTAATGAGATCGACGAGTTCGTCACCGACGTGCTTCGCAATCATCTGGTGGGTCTGCCTCTCGATCTGGCAGCCATCAATATGACCCGCGCCCGCAGTGAAGGCGTCCCCTCTCTGAACAACTTCCGCAAGCAGGTATTTGCGGCAACCAATGACAGCCAGTTGACGCCTTATACAGACTGGGTGGATTTTGGACTTTCATTGAAGCACCCCGAGTCTTTGGTTAACTTCGTGGCGGCGTACGGTCAGCATCCCACAATTACTTCCGAAGCTGCCATTGAAGGAAAACGAACCGCGGCTGATCAGATCGTGAACGGCACAGTTTTACCCGGACCAGATCTTACCTTTGGTATTGACTGCGGATTGGGTACTGCGACCCCGGAATGTGCGGATGATATCTTCCCGCCCGCAGACAGCGCTGACTTCATGTTCAGCACCGGCACGTGGGCGAATGCCGGCTCCACATCCAATACTGGCATTGACGATATTGACCTGTGGATGGGCGGCTTGGCGGAACGCACGAACTTGTTCGGCGGTCTGTTGGGCAGCACCTTCAATTACGTGTTCGAAAAGCAGTTGACCGATCTGCAAAATGGCGACCGGCTCTACTATCTTGCCCGCACATTGGGTATGAACCTGCGCACTCAGCTTGAAGGTAATTCCTTCTCCGAATTGGTGATGCGCAATACCAACGCGCACACCTTAAAGGCCGACCCGTTCGCAACAGCGGACTGCAAGTTTGAATTACAACGCCTGACCTTTGGCGCTGCCGGTGTCGTTAATGACGACCCGCTTTCAGAGTGCAATGAGAACGCGCTCTTGATCCGTATGGCCAACGGCACGATCCGTTACCGTACTTCCAACTCCGTTGACCCGGCCGGTATTAATGGCCAGGCTGTCTACAACGGCAAAAACGGTAATGTTGTTGATCGCATTTGGGGCGGCGTGGACAACGATACCTTCTGGGGCGGCGAAGGCAACGACATCATCGAAGGCAATGACGGCGGCGATATCGCCCTCGGCGGCGAAGGCAACGACATTATCACTGACTCGCATGGCGATGATATTCATAAAGGCGGACCTGGTAATGATGCGATCGACACCGGCCCCGGCTTGGATATCGCCATGGGCGGTGACGGCAATGACTTTATGAATGGCGGCGAAAACGACGACGAATTGCTTGCCGGCCAGGGCAATGACTTTGGCCTCGGCGGGGATGGAAGTGACGCTCTCGTCGGTGACGCTGGCGACGATTGGCTGCAAGGCGGCCCCATGCTCGACCTGTTGATTGGTGACAGCTCGACCTTCTTCTTCGATGACCATAATGTGCCAGGTCATGATGTGATGATCGGTCAGGGCGGCGATGATGACTACGATGCCGAAGGCGGCGACGATATCATGGTGGCCGGCCCCGGCCTCGAAAAGAACGCCGGCGCCTCCGGTTGGGACTGGGCCATTGGCCTTGGCGATCCCCAGCCGCAGAATATGGATCTTCGCATCCGTATTCTCCCGGGCCCTCAGCCAGTGAACGAGATCATAGAACGCTTCAATGAAGTGGAAGCCCTCTCTGGTTGGAATTTGAATGACATTTTACGCGGCGACGATTTTGTTCCGGCCGATGTTACCGGCGCGGGTGTGGCGGGCTTTATTGGCTGCGATGCGCTTGATGCTGACGGCGTGGCGCGCATCAGCGGATTTGACTCGCTCCTTCCGTCCTCCCTGCTTACCCGTGACCCGGCGCCCATTATTGCCGCCTCCACCACACACTTCTGTATGTTGACCGGTAATGTCTGGGGCGAGGGCAATATCCTGCTCGGCGGTTCCGGCAGCGACCTGCTCGAAGGCCGCGGCGCGAATGACATCATTGACGGCGACAAATATGTTAATGTCCGCCTTAGTGTCCGCGATAATTTGGGCGTTGAGATCGGCAGCACTGACCTCATGGAACATGTGGCTGACTCAGGTAATTTCGGACCTGGCACCGCTGGTATGAACCTGCAGCAGGCCGTCTTTGCTGGTCTCGTTGACCCTGGCAAGATTGTTATCGTGCGCGAGATCCTCTCCAACCCCGGCCCGGGCGATATTGATACCGCGCTCTTCTCCGGACCCAGCTCTGACTACACCATTACAGCCAACCCCGATGGCAGCGTGACAGTCGATCATACCGCAGCAATTGGCGGCGGTGGGGGCGGTGGCGGTGGCGGTGCAAATGACGGCATTGATACGCTTTGGAATATTGAACAGCTTGCGTTCACTGACGGAACCTTCCCCTCACCGGTCTCTTTGTGCAAGACCCTTGGTCTTGGCCACACCGGTTCCGGCAATGATATTACAGCCTCCCCGTCCAATTCATTTGGCTGTCCGCTCGGGCAATACATGCCCGGTGAGAATATCACCCTGAGTGGTGCCGTGCCTGCAGTGGGTTTTGGCATCAGTGGTTGGACAGGTACAAGCAATGATGCCAGCACAGCCGGCACCAACTCTTTCGTGATGCCTACCGTCAACCATAGTGTCAGCGTTATTTACGTGGATGTGCCGCCCACTGTGACCTCGATGACGCGGATCAATGCCAACCCGACGAACCGGACTTCGGTTGTATATACAGTAACATTTTCTGAGGCGGTTCTGAATGTGGGTGGTTTGGATTTCAGTGTAACGACTACTGGTAGTGTTACTGGAGCCTCGATCTTTGGTGTGAGCGGCACAGGCACGACCCGTAATGTGACCGTGCTGACAGGAACCGGTAATGGCACGATCCGATTGGATGTTCGCAGCACCGCAACAATTAATGATGTGGTCGGCAATGCCTTTGTGGGGCCATATACCGCTGGTCCAATATACGATGTGGACAAGACCGTCCCCACCGTGACCTCGATCACGCGGGTGAGTACGAACCCGACGAATAGGAACTCGGTTGTGTATACAGTCACGTTCTCCGAGGCGGTTCTGAATGCGGGTGGTTTGGATTTCATTCTGACGACTGGAGGTGGAGTGACAGGTGCCTCGATCTTCGGAGTGAGCGGCACAGGCACGACCCGGTCTGTGACGGTTCTGACGGGCACAGGCAATGGCACAATTCGATTGGATGTGCGTAACACCGCGACCATCAATGATGTGGCCGGCAATGCCCTGGTGGGTCCATATACAACTGGTCAGGTGTTTGATGTAGATAAGACCATACCCACGGTGACGTCGATCACTCGCGTCAATTCAGGCACAACCAATCTGAATTCGGTTGTATATACAGTCACGTTCTCCGAGGCGGTTCTGAATGCAGGTGGTTTGGATTTCATTCTGACGACTGGCGGCGGAGTGACAGGTGCCTCGATCTTTGGCGTAAGCGGCACAGGCACGACTCGTAATGTGACGGTCCTCACGGGCACTGGTAGCGGCACGCTCCGGTTGGATGTTCGCAATACCGCGACCATCAACGATGTGGCCGGCAATGCCTTGGTGGGTCCATACACTGGAGGAGAGATATACAACATAGTTAAACCTTAATAGTTATGTAACAAGACAGCCATCCGACCACTGGTCGGATGGCTGTTTCATATTTAATCGTGATTCCCTGAGCGGAGCGACACTTGCACTGCGTTGCGGATGCAGAGCAGTGAGGGTCTCTACTCCTGAAATCTGAGGTTCTTCGCTTCGCTCAGAATGACACTGCGTAAGGTGAGTTAATATCTTGTGCTGTCAAACGAGGGTCTCTTGGGGGAAATCGTGCTGAAAGCGAGGTTTTTTCAATGGAGGGCATTTTTTCAATATTTGATTTGCGTGTTGACACATTCATCTATCAACAATCCGTATTACTGAAAAAGATCATTCGGATGAGTGTATTTGACGGCTTTTTGCAATATATGTGCATAAAATTGTGTGATTTTATTGTTTTCCAGGGGATTTATCAGGGATTAATCCAGGGATTAATCCCTGATAAATAAAGACCATCCTTAGGATGGTCTTTATTTAATCCTTAAACGTGCCCAAGATAGAAGCGCTATTCTCTGATCCCTGCTATCCTGTAACGGTGAGGTAGATAAAACATGGATGATGATGCGTTGAACAACATTTTTGAGGATGAGACCATGATGAAGTCAAGGAAGGTCATCGTTTGGGGGCAGGATGACCTCTTGTCTTGGGCGGTGAATTTCTTTCTCACTGCCAGAAAAGACTGGGAGGTACTCAGCTTTTCCTGCGACCTGGGCATTGACTTTTTAATACGGCAGGTCGAAGATTTGAGGCCCGATGTGGTGGTGGTTTATCAGACGAAATGTGTCAATAGCGCGCGCATGCTCATGCAATTGTTCTATACCCGCCCGGAATTGACCATGATCACCGTGGACCCGCAGGATAACACCATGGAAGTGTATAACAAAAAGCAGATCCTGGTCGAACGGGTCTCCGACCTTATTTCGGTCGTGGAAGGCCAATATCATCCGGTTCATTAGATCAGCGTCATCTGGTTTTATTTTTTTTCATCCAAGTAATATCAAAAGATTAAAAAAGGAGAATACAATGGCTAGACAAAAATTTTCAAACCTTGTTCTTGCGATCCTTGTGATCACCTCCCTGGTGCTGGGCGGCTTTTTCCCCGTCCAGGCGCTCGAACAAGCCCCGGCTCCAGTTGAAAAGACGATCGAGGAAATTTCCATCCCCGAAGCGCCCGCTGCGGCCCCCATTGACCCGGTCGACGAGACCCTGGTCCCGCACTACTTCGGGCCCTACCCGAACTGGGCCAATAGCCCCCAGGTTTTGGCTGACGCGGTCGTTACGATCACGCCAGACGTGGGTGAAGCGAATCCCGGCGCGATCGTGGCCGCGAAAGCTACCGCCAGCGTTGACCCAAGGACCGGCGTGATTTCTGGCGTTACCATCACCAACCCCGGCAGTGGCTATACCCTGCCTCCGAGTGTTGCCATTACTTCAACAACACCCGGAATGCCCACAACCCCGGCGGTTGCGAATGCCGAGATCTCACTCGGCGTGCTTAGCAGCATCACCGTCGACAATGTCGGCTTTGGTTATACCGCCCCAGCTGTGACCATCACTGGCGGCACCCCGAATGGTGGCGTTTGTGTAAATGCCACAGCCGAGGCATATGGCGGCGTTGACTCTGTTTTCATTGCCGACCCTGGCGAGCTTTATGTGATCGAGCCGATCGTTGTGTTCGGTTTGCCAGACGACCCCAATGGTATTCAGGCGCAAGGTGTCGCGGATATGGTTGGCGGGGCTATCACCGGCGTTTATGTGGTCAACCCAGGCTCTGGTTATAAGACCGCCCCGACCGTCAGAATTGATGATGGGAACAATCCTCCTGTTGGAGGCGTCCCCGCCGTTGTGACTTCGACCATCAGCGTTGACCGCATCGATGTCACCTGCGGCAGCGCGGGCTATGACACCGCCCCGGCAGTGACTATCACCGATTTGACCGGTACCGGAGCAGACGCGAGTGCCACTGCGAATCTCTCCGACCTCGGCAGTGTTACGAAGATCAATGTTACAAACAAGGGCGCCGGTTACCTCACCCCGGGTCTTAAGAAGTTCATCGACCCCCTGCCCGGACTTTGCACCCCCAGTGCCACAGCAGGCCAATGGGGTACTTGTTCTTCTAGTCCTACTTCCAAGCAGATCCCTGTTGGTGTTCCTGACATAAATACCTACCCCGGTACCGACTATTATGAGATCGGGCTGGTGCAGTATCGCATGAAGTTCAGCTCCCAACTGCCCGCCACCCTTCTGCGTGGTTACGTCCAGCTCTCGTCTGGCTCCGTTCAGGGCGGACAGGTCTCTTTATCGAATGCGAACCTTGACCCGCTCGGTGTCAGTGCTCCCATCGTTGGGTACACGGGCGTCACCAATCCACATTATCTCGGACCCACGATCATCGCCACCAAGGACAGGCCGGTCCGTATCGTGTTCCGCAACTTGCTCCCGACCGGCGAGGCCGGCAATCTTTTCCTGCCGGTTGACAGCACCCTGATGGGCGCCGGTGAAGGTCCGAACGCGATGACCCTCGATGCCAATAATGTGGTCGAAATGGACCCCCTTGAAAACCAGGAATCCGTGACCGACCTTGTTCGCAACCCAGCTTGCGGAGAACCCGGCATTAAGCCGAATGACTGCTTCGCAGAGAACCGCGCCACCCTGCACTTGCACGGCGGCATCACCCCCTGGATCAGCGATGGTACTCCGCACCAGTGGATCACCCCTGCCGGCGAAGCCACCGACTACCCTGAAGGTGTGAGCGTCAAGAACGTGCCGGATATGGATCTGTGCAGACCTGATGATGATGGCTGCCAGACCTTCTTCTACACCAACCAGCAGAGCGCGCGTTTGATGTTCTATCATGACCATGCCTGGGGCATCACCCGCCTGAACGTCTATGCTGGTGAAGCCGCTGGTTACGTCATCACTGATGACACCGAGCAGAAGTTGTTCGTTGACGATACCCCTCTTGATCCAAATACCAATACAGCCCTCTTTAAAGATCTGGGTATTGGTACTCCGTTGATCATTCAGGACAAAACCTTTGTTTCAGACAAGATCTTAGAGCAGGATCCCACCTGGCAATCTGATCGTTGGGGTGGCACCGGCAGTCTTTGGGCTCCGCATGTTTATATGCCAGCTCAAAACCCGGGTGATGTCTCTGGTATGAGCGGTTTTGGACGCTGGATGTACGGTCCTTGGTTCTGGCCTCCCGCCGGAGATGCCAAGTATGCCCCGATCCCCAACCCTTATTATGGCAAGGATCCGGATGGTGTAGATAACATTGCGGGTAATGCTGATGACTGGGATACCGATCTAGCGGTTCCTTGTACCATTGACGATGAAGCCACCTGGCAGTACACATCCGATCCGTTCTGTGAACCCGCCCAGATTCCTGGAACCCCGAACGTCTCGGTTGGCATGGAAGCCTTCAACGATACCCCCCTCGTTAATGGCACCGTTTACCCGACCACTACCTTGCAGCCGAAAGCCTACCGCTTCCGCATCTTGAACGCTGCCAATGACCGCTTCTGGAATCTCTCCTGGTATGTTGCCGATCCTCGCACTGGCACCCTCAGCGAAGTCGCTTTGAACCCCGCCGAACTCGCCGCCGCGCAGAACGATCCGGTTGTCTTCCCGACCCCGGATACCACCTGGAGCCCGAAGGGTCCGAACTGGATCCAGATCGGTTCTGAAGGCGGCTTCCTGCCCGCTCCTGTGGTCATACCTGCCAGCCCGACCGTCTGGGTGACAGACCCGACTCGTTTTGATGTTGGTAATGTGGATTACGGTTCTTTGATCCTCGCGCCGGCCGAACGCGCTGACGTGATCGTGGACTTCTCAAGATTCCGCGGCAAGACCCTCATCCTTTATAACGATGCCCCGGCTGCCTTCCCGGCCCGTGTGCCCAGCTATGATTACTACACTGGCGCTCCCGACCTCTCTCCTGTTGGTGTTCCAAGTGTTCTGCCTGGTTACGGTCCCAATACCCGCACCATCATGCAGGTCAAGATCTCGACCGCGACCGCCGCAGTACAGTTCGATTCTCCGACCAACACCACAACCGACAGATTGGCTGTCCTTCAGAACGCCTTCAAGCATCAACCGGATGGCTCTGGCGTGTTCGAGTCTGGTCAGAACCCGATCATCGTCGGTCAATCTGCTTATAACTCCGCCTATGGCACCAGCTTTGTGAGCAGCGGTTGGTGCAGTGATGCCAGCCCCAACCCAACCGCCAAATGTGATGGGTACGCGCGTATTATGGAACAGAACGGACGTGCCGAGGATCTGTCAATTGGCAGACCCGCGGATACATTTGGCACGCCCTTCAAATTTAATACGCTTGGCCCAGCGAAAGATGGGAATGGTCCTCAATTGGAGATCGGTTTTGAACCGAAGTCCATTCATGATGAAATGAACTCTGCCAGCTTCGATGAGTTTGGACGCATGACCGCCAACCTCGGTCTCGAAGCGCCCGGCGCCACGCCGCTCCTGCAGAATATTATTCTGTACCCCTATGTCAGTCCGCCTACCGAGGTTCTGAGCGCTACCAATGCAAACAGCCTTGATGTGACCCCCATTTCCTCCGCCGCGGATGGCACTCAGATCTGGAAGATCACACATAACGGCGTGGACACCCACCCGATCCACTTCCATCTATATGATGTGCAGGTGCTCAACCGCGTCTCCTGGGATAATATTGTCCAACCGCCGGCTGGAAATGAGCTCGGCTGGAAAGACACCCTGCGCATTAACCCGCTCCAGGACACCATCGTGGCTGTGCGCCCGATCATACCCAAACTGCCCTTCGGCCTGCCCGAGAGCAAGCGCGTCCTGAATCCCATGATGCCTCTGCACGCCCAGGGAGATCCAGCTGCACGATTGGGTCTGGAAGCAGGTTTCAGCAACATCTGGATCGATGGAAATGCAATACCTGCTAATAATTATCTGAACTGGCCCACCAACGGCGGCCTGGTTTCCAACGAGGTGTTCAACTTCGGCTGGGAATATGTATTCCACTGCCACATTTTGAGCCATGAAGAAATGGACATGATGCGCCCGGTCAAGGTCATGGTTCCGACCACAGTACCCGATGCGCCCATTCTAAGTACAGCAGGAGCGCCTGGCTCGTCCGTCACTTTGAGCTGGACGGATGGCACGCCCGTGAATTATGCCCTCCCCGCAACCTGGGGTGATCAGAAGGGTGAGATTGGCTATCGTGTCGAGCGAGCCACCGTCAGTGGCGGTATTACTGGCGCCTATAGCCTGATCGCCTCCCCCGTCGCAAATGCAACCAGTTATGTTGACAATTCGACAGATGCAAATTCACATTACAAGTATCGTGTCACAGCTTTCAACGCGTCTGGTGATTCTTTATCGAACGAAGTCCAGGTTGACCCGTTGCTGGTGGTTTCCATTGTAAGGCAGGATGCCAACCCCACAAATCTTGCGACCGTGAATTATACGGTCACTTTCTCAGACGTTGTCACAGGCGTGGACACGGCAGATTTTACCCTAACCACTACAGGGTTAACTGGCGCCGTAGTGTCGAGCGTTACGGGCGCTGGTACGACCCGCAGCGTGGCGGTTAGCACTGGAACTGGCGATGGAACATTGCGCCTCGATCTGACCGATAACGATACAATCCAGGGTTCTCTTGGACAGTTGTTGGGCGGAAGTGGGTTACTAAACGGTGATTTCACTACTGGTGAAGTCTATGATGTAGACAAGACCGCTCCCACTGTCACCTCCATTGCCCGAGCCTCCGCCAACCCGACCAACGCGGTTAGTGTAGACTACACCGTAACCTTCGATGAATCGGTTGCGAATGTTTCTGCTGCTGATTTCAACATCACCATGACAGGCGGACTCACGGGAGCCTCTGTCTCCAATGTGACCGGGACCGGGGCCGTCCGTACCGTGACCATTAATACCGGCACAGGCGATGGCACGCTCCGCTTGGATATTCTCAACACAGCCACTATCAATGATACGGCTGGTAATGCTTTCGTTGGTCCGTACACTGGCGGAGAGATTTACAATATAAGTAAATCCGCCCCCACGGTGATCTCTATCAACCGCCTCAGCACGAACCCCAACAACTTTAATTCGGTTGTCTACACGGTAACATTCTCAACATCGGTTGTGAATGTAGGAAACGCAGACTTCACTCTCAATACTACCGGAGTTACCGGCGCCTCGATCTTTGGAGTTACAGGCACCGGCGCGACACGCAGTGTGACGGTCCTTACAGGCACCGGCTCTGGCACGATCCGCCTGGATATTCTCAACACTGCCACCATCAATGATACTTCCGGCAACGCGCTGATCGGTCCTTATACTGGCGGCCAGGTCTTTACTATCGACAAGACAGTTCCCACAGTAACATCGATCAATCGTATCAATGCGAATCCAACCAATTTGAACTCTGTTGTTTACACGGTTACCTTCTCCGAGTCTGTTTTGAATGCTGGTGGACTTGACTTTACCCTCACCACGACTGGTGGTGTGACAGGCGCATCAATCTTTGGCGTATCTGGTACTGGCGCCACCCGTAGCGTCACCGTCCTGACCGGCACAGGCACTGGCACCATCCGTTTGGATGTTCTTAACACTGCTACCATCAATGATGCTGCTGGCAATGCCTTGGTCGGTCCATATACTGGTGGTCAGGTCTATACTGTAGATAAGACCATCCCGACCGTGGTTTCGATCAATCGAGTAAATGCCAACCCAACCAACCTAAACTCAGTTGTTTACACAGTCACTTTCTCCGAGGCTGTTGTGAATGTAGGCGGGGCTGACTTCTCTCTCACCACTACCGGTATCACTGGCGCGTCTGTCTTCGGTGTGACTGGTACTGGCACCACTCGCAGTGTGACCGTTCTGACAGGTACTGGCACTGGTACAATTCGACTCGATGTCACCAATGCCGCGACCATCAACGACACGGCGGGTAACGCCTTGGTCGGTCCGTTTACTGGCGGTCAGGTCTTTGATGTGGATAAAACCATCCCCACAGTCGTTTCTATCACTCGTGTGAATCCCAGCACGACCAACTTGAGTTCAGTTCAATATACCGTAACGTTCTCTGAGGCGGTTCTAAATGCGGGTGGAGCAGATTTTGTTGTGACCACGACTGGCGGCATCACAGGAGCTTCGGTCTTTGGTTCGAGTGGTACCGGCACGACTCGTACTGTAACAGTGTTAACAGGCACTGGTAACGGGACGATCCGATTGGATGTCCGCAACACTGCAACCATCAATGATGCGGCCGGCAATGCCTTGGTTGGCCCGTACACAGGAGGAGCTGTTTATACGATAGTCAAACCGTAGGTTTGCTGTAAAATAAAAGCCATCCGACTCCAAAACCGGTCGGATGGCTTTTTTGTTTTGAGATGCTAAACTCAAAGGACTGGATCCCTAATGGATAGCCTTCATGCACTTAAAATAAAAATACTGGATTTTTTTCCTTCCAATGCAAGGCTTGTAAGTGGGGGTGCGTGGGCTCTTGTGGGAAGGTTTTTATCACTTTTTCTGGGTTTGGTTATAAATGTCATTCTTGTGCGTATTTTGACGCCTGAAGAAATGGGTTCCTTTGTGCTGACACTTAGTATCGTCAGTATTGGGGTGGTTTTTGGACAGTTTGGCTTGGGACGCACAAGCGTTAGATTGATCGCAGAGTCTATTGGGCTTGGTCAGCCGGATCGCGCGCGCAAACTTGTTGCGAAAATATTGCTTGCAACAGTTGCAGGAGCAATTTTATCTGGCGCGTTGATTTTGCTTAAAGGCCAGTGGCTGGCGGCTGTGTTGCTCCGTTCAAATTTGATCTCCGGAGGTATTCTCTTAACCGGGCTTTGGGTGTTCACGCTGACGATAAAAACCGTTCTGGTTGAGGTATTTCGCGGATTTCATTTGATCTCGTATTCTGAAATTTTCTCAGACTTGGGTTTGCGTGTGTTATTAATCCCAGTATTGGTCTGGTTATGGCTGGCAAAGCGGCATCTGACTTTTGAGCATGTTCTTGTGCTGTTTATTTCACTTACGATTCTGCTAACCCTGATCGGGTTGTTTATGCTGGGAAGACTGATTGGCAGCCTGCCTCGAACAAATACCGCTGTAAATAATGAGCCTGGATTAAAAACGATTTTTTTCAGTTCGCTTAATGTTTGGCTGTCAAGTCTTCTGCTAGTTGGCCAGGGGTATGCTGTTGTATGGCTTTTGGCCGCATATACAACCCCGGCGGTAGTGGCGCAATATTACTCTGCTTTTCAACTGGCTTCCCTGATAGGGGTTTTCATGATGGTGCTGCAATCTGTTTTACCTCCCATTGTGGCTGAGTTGTATGCCAAACGATCCTTGTTTGAACTTCAGAATTTATTGCAAAAAAGTGCTTTTGTTGCTTTTCTCCCCTCGGCGTTGGTATTTATTGTTTTAATGATGTCGGGAAAATTTATTCTTTCACATATTTATGGAGAATATTATAGTGCCGCCTTTCCTTTTCTTGTGATTCTTTGCGTGGGGCAGCTTGTAAATGTCTGGACAGGCTTATGCGGAGAAACACTAATTCAAACTGGGAATCAAAATATATTATTAGCAATCATTTTTTGGGGGATGCTCACTTCTTTTTCAGTTTCGATGTTGTTTTATAGATTTTATGGAGGTGTTGGTATCATTTTAATGATCACCTTATCGACAATTTTCATTAACTTTTTGTCATTGTTATTTGTGTGGAAAAAAAATGGGATTTGGACATTTGCTAGACCTTAAACTTGATGAGAATATAATGTACTTATTGAAAACTAAGGTAAATCGAATAAAATTTATATTTACATATATTTATTGTGATTATTGCTTAATTATTGAAGGCTTATGAATAGAATTCAACCGATTTTTATCCTTTCCCTACCACGAACCGGATCAACCTTGTTGCAGAGACTCCTCTCTTCTCATGCTGCGATCTCGACAACTCCAGAGCCCTGGCTGCTGTTGCCATTTTTACATCCGTTGGCTTCTGATGGGGCGGGCGCGGAATATTCGTATTCCACATTACGTCTTGCCCAGCAGGAAATGTTTAAATTACTTCCAAATGGCCAGGCGGATTATTTTGAGGCAGTTCAAAAAGCGGCGTTACATATTTACGGTCAATTGTCCCATCCTGATTCGATATATTTTTTGGATAAGACCCCAAGATATCACTTGATATCAGAGCAGGTTTTCCAGACCTTCCCAAATGCAAAATACATCCTTCTTTGGAGAAACCCACTGGCGGTTGCTGCGTCCATGCTTGAATTCCGTCCCCCATGGAACCTTTATGACTGGTATATTGACCTATACCAGGGATTTAACAATCTATATGCCTTTGCAATTGAGCATCAGGATCAAATATTATCAGTCCGGTATGAAGACTTGATACTTGAAACTGATAAGACGTTGGGCGGAATATTTGATTATCTTTGCCTTGAATACCCATCGATGAAGCCAGTTCCCGGAAATATTGCAGGCATTTCCCAGTTAGGGGATAAAAAGGGCTTCGAGAAATATTCTGATACCATAGGCAGGGATTCTTTGGATCAGTGGATTTCTGTGATGCATAACCCAATTCGAAGGTCATGGGCGGGTAGGTATCTTGATTTTATTGGGCCTGAGCGTTTGTCAAAAATAGGATACGATCTGGCTGATCTGGATCAGTCCTTGTCTTCAGCGCCGATTTCTTTAAAGGATACGCATATCGATACATTTAAATTGATCTATGGCTATTTGCATAATATATTGAACATGTCTTTAATTAGGGCAAAGATCAATAAAATTAATAAAGGCTTTATTGTTTATCCTTATTCTTGAGATTGGTTTAGAAATATGCAACCTAAAACAGCTATGGAAAATCCCAATGCAAGAATTTCCTTGTTAGATCCGCGTAGTTATTCACTCGTGGATGTAATTGCTTTTGTGATTGGCATATCTTCCGCTTATTATTTATCCCTTATCGGTCAGGTATATCTTGCGGAAATATTATTACCATTGATTATCCCCCTGCTTTGGAGGAATAAAAATAAATATTTATTGTTAAAAGAGGCAAAATGGCTGTTGTATGCTGGCATTGCCTGGTTGCTTTCACAGATCGTTTCAGATCTAATTCTTTCCACCCCTTTTTTCGATTCTCTACGGGGGTGGGCCTTGATAGCTGTCTTCCTTGTTGACTGGCTGGCGCTCTATTTATTATTGATGCCAAATCCGCGCCGGATTATCCTCAGCCTCTTCGGGTTTGCTTTGGGAGGTCTTTTCCAGCCAATATTGCAACCGGATAGGCTTTTTTTGACTGACGCCTGGAAGTTTGGTTTTGGCCAACCTCTTACGCTGCTTTTGGTTTTAGTGATTTGCGTAATGGCCGGGAATAGTCTGGTTCGCAATATGTTTTGGTCTTTGCCTTTAGGTATTGTTGGTTTATTATCTATTTACTTGGATTTTCGTTCAATGGGGGGGATTGCTTTGCTGACAGCCGTGTTGATGTTCTTTTCGCCAATACTGTTGAATAATGGCAGGGGAAAGCGGGTTGGGTTGCAAAGGATGATTATGTTAGGGTTGTTGATTATCGGCCTCTCCTGGATGATTTTTGCTGGTTATACTTATGCGGCAAAGAATGGCTGGCTTGGAAGTGTATCCCGGGTTAATTATCAGCTTCAATATGCAGAAGGATTAAAGGTGATCATTACCGGGCGTAGTGATGTAATCCCAGCTTTTTATGCGATTAAGGATTCTCCCTGGATAGGTCATGGCTCGTGGGCGCATGATCCAAAATACCGAAATTATTATTACGATTTAATTCGACTTGGTTATATCGGCTTAAGTGAAGCCAGCCGAATTGATTATTTGGTAACTTCCTCAAATATCATTCCCGCCCATTCCCATATCCTTCAATCCTGGGTCTGGTCAGGCGTTATGGGGGCATTTTTTTGGCTGGTTGTGTTGGTGATCGTTATTCGGGCATTGATCGCTGCCATCAAATTTCCAAACGTGGTCTTTGCATTTATTCTATTTTCAAGCTTCCTTTCAGTTTGGAATCTGTTCTTTTCCCCTTTTGGTTCTTTGATGAGGTTGCAATGGGCCTATTTTCTGACAGCCTCGCTATATATACTTCTGGAAAATGACAGGTTTTCTTTAAGGAGAAAATTTTTATAATGAAAGTTTCCATTGTCACTATCTCTTATAATCAAGCGCGTTTTCTGGAAAAGGCCATAATGTCCGTGCTCGATCAGGATTACCACGATGTGGAATATATTATCGTGGATCCGGGCAGTACAGACGGTAGTCGCGAGATTATTGATAGGTATCGTTCGCGCCTCACTCAAGTCCTTTTTGAGACTGATGCAGGCCCGGCGGACGGATTAAACAAGGGGTTCAAATTAGGAACCGGGGATATATATGGCTTTATCAATTCAGATGATTATTTATTACCTGGGACAATTTCACATATAATTGATTTTTTTGAAAGGCATCCGAATATTGATGTGGTTAGTGGTCATGGTTACTATGTTGATGAGCATGGAAGGATTTTAAGGGGTGTTTATTCTCATAGAATAGCCCAAAAACCATTTGCCTACGGTTCTGTTGTTTTATTGCAGCAGTCAACATTTTTTAGAAGACAAATCTTCGAACAAGTGGGTGGGTTTAATGTTCAAAATCCGATAAGTTGGGATGGCGAGTTATGGGCGGATATGTTAAAAAACAAGGCTAAGTTTGCCAGGATTCATAAGTACTTATCTGCATTCAGGATTTATCGCACATCGCTAACTGGTTCGCAGATAAATAGACAGATTTTTGATCGCGAGATGAAAAGGATTCAAATGAAAATGGGGATTAAGAAACCTAATCTGTTTTTGGGCAGGATTTATTGGTTTATAAACCGCATAACCGACCCGGTATTATTACGCATGCAAATAATAAACGGCCTTCAATATGGGTTTTCATCTCCAATTCCAAAGCAGGAATAAATCTTTATATGCATGAATTTAATATTTTGGCATTAATAATATTTATGAAATCATTAAGGAATTTATGAAATATCTGCATATTATTGCCTCGCTCGACCCAACCGCTGGTGGTTTGGTGTCTGCTGTTAGAAGTTTATCCCTCGCTTTGCAGGACTTGGGACATTATTGTGAAATAGTAACTCTTGACGTTCCGGACCTTCCTTTTTTGAATGACTTCCCAGTACCAGTTCATGCATTGGGACCAAGTCAGCGTGGTTATTATTTTAATGTGCGCCTGATCAGATGGTTGATAATAAATGCTAAAAAATTTGATTTGGTAATTGTAAATGGTGTTTGGTTGTTCCCTGGTCTTGCTACTCTTTTAGCATCTAAAATAAGTAAATTTCATTATTTTGTTTTGATTCATGGGATGCTTGATCCCTGGTTTAGGATAAAATATCCGTGGAAACACATTAAAAAAATGGTGTACTGGAATATTTCAGAATATTGGGTGGTTCGAAATTCCACGGCTATTATTTATTCAAATATGGAAGAAAAGAAAGTAGCAGATAAATCTTTTTGTTTAGACCAGGTAAAAGATGCGGTTGCTAATTATTGTATAATTCCAAGAGCCAATGATCGTGTCGTGCAAGGTCGCTTTTTTTATGAGTTGTTTCCCGAATTAAAAGGTAAACGTTTGATTCTTTTTATGAGTCGTATTCATCCAAAGAAAGGTTGTGATCTGCTTATAGAGGCATTTGCAAAAGCTGCTAAAACTTCTTCTGATATTCATTTGGTAATGGCTGGGCCAGATAATGAAGGATGGAAAACAAATTTAATCAAAAGAACCGAACAGTTGGATGTAGCGAAGCAAATTACTTGGACTGGTATGTTGGAAGGGAGTGCTAAATGGGGGGCCTTTTATGCGGCAGAAGTGTTTATACTTCCATCGCACTCTGAAAATTTTGGTATCGTGGTGGTTGAGGCTTTGTCGTGCGGTTTGCCAATATTGATGACAGATAAGGTGAATATTTGGAGAGAGGTAGTAAAGGATAAGGCAGGATTTGTTGAGCCCGATACACTTGATGGTGTAAGTCAATTATTAAGAAAATGGTTATTTATGTCAAAAAAAGAAAAAGAAAAAATGAAAATAAATGCTTTGGGATGCTATCAAAATCAATTTGAACCCTCTGCTACCGCTAAAAACTTTAACAAAATTATTTTTGATATATTAAACGATGGGACAACGGAAATTATGTAAATTATGGAGGGAGTCTTGCTCTCGTTGAAGGTCACGACACCAACACAATGAAAAAGCCGTGACTCCCAAAACAAGCCGTAAATAGATTGATACAGAAGGTTAAACAACAATTCAAGAACTACTTCAGGAAAAACTCAGGCTAGTAATCAGGTTGACGCTGATCAAAACGTGCTGGAAGAAGTGTAGGCCTTGGTAAAAGCAGAACCTTACAATAGAATAGCAGAGCGGCAGGATCATCGCAACGGTTTCTATGAGCGAGACTTTGCAACCTTGATGGGTGTGATTGCAAAGAAATTAATTGCGCTTTACTTTTCTATCCTGTCGTTCGCAGCCTAAAATTAAGAAGAATTTCCGTGCCTGCAACGCTTACCATCCAATCCAACATTTTACATAACTCTTGAAATACCGCCAAATTTATCTAGTCATGTGGTCGCTTGAAAATCAAAATAAAGGATTGGATATACTATGATATGGCAGAGAATAAAGAAGTTAATCCAAATCCTCCAGTGTCCTTTTTTTGTTTCTGCTCTCATAAAAGGTGTGGCGGCAGGAACTGAACATAAAATGGTGTTGCAGCGATTTAATTTTGAGTTCATAGTTGATGTGGGGGCTAATCGGGGACAGTTTGCTTTGATATCCAGTAAAATATTCCCTCGAGCAAAAATCCATTCCTTTGAACCCCTTGATGAACCTGCTCAAATATTCAAAAGGGTTTTTAGCAGTCATCCCAATGTAACTTTACATACTTATGCTATTGGGCGCGAAAAAATGATCACTACCATCCATATGACAAAAGATGACGATTCCTCGTCTCTGTTACCTGTCACGAATATACAATCCGAATTGTTTCCTGGCGCAGTTGAAATAGGAACACGCCAGGTCAACGTATTGCCTTTATCTCTAGCGCTGGAGAATATATTTATCCCTCCCGCTTCACTTTTGAAAATTGATGTGCAGGGGTTTGAGTTGGAAGTGTTGCGAGGTTGCGAAGATGTTCTTGATAAATTTTCATGTCTTTATATAGAATGTTCGTTTATCGAATTGTATCAAGGTCAAGGGCTGGCACATGAGGTCATTTTATGGCTGGCACGAAGAGGTTTTATCTTAAATGGCGTTTACAATTTGTATTATGAAAAAAATGGGAAGGCTGTGCAGGGTGATTTTTTGTTTACATATGGTAAGTAAATTTTCATGGTAAAAACACCTTGTCTAAAATTCTTGGCATTTTTACAGTACAAATATTCCGGTAACAAAAAAATCTCGGCCTAAATTTGACTCGTGTACACTAAAAGAGTATCATTCGTTAAATAGACGGTGCTAAAGGAGTTTTATACTAAAATGGGACGTACAATTCTTCAGTTTTTCAAACAATTTCTTGCGATGATAGGGGCAAAGATGTCAGCAGGTACGTTTCATTAACTTCAAATGGTATTAAACTATATGGAACTCGGACGTTGGATGGTTGATAACAATTTCCAGGTTGAGCGGCGGGTTCCTGATAGAAAAGCTGTTTTTGCCTCCGTTGCAACAAAGATTCAAGAAAACAGGTCTTGCATCTTGAGTTCGGTGTGTTCAAAGGTGATAGTATGCGCTACTGGTCCGGCATGCTAAATCACCACGAAACCAGATTGCATGGTTTTGACAGTTTTCAAGGATTACCCGAAGATTTTGATGTATATGGGCCGTACATCAAGGGCGCATTTGATGTCAATGGGGAAGTACCTCATATAGAGGATTCGCGAGTTGAGTTTATAAAAGAAAGCGCACTTAGATTCCGACTTGTTTCTGCTGACTACTCGCTTAATACTGTTTTCTTTGAGTGTGTAAAATGATCGGTTATCGCGGTTTCGTTTAAGTTATTCTATGATTTATTTAAATCAATACGCAGGTCCCTTATTCAGGGAATTGGTTGACGATTTGGTACAAGAATTTGGCCCGGGTGAGTTATATACTGGTCATGTGGAGGAAATAGAACGCAAGATATCACCTGATATAAAGTTGATTAAATCTCCAGGCCAGAATACGGCAGGCAATTTCGCCCGTATTCTGTCCTGGCTGAGGTATTGTGCTTTTGTTTTTTTCAAAATATCGAACAAAAGAGGCGTGGAAAATCTATTTATCGTTTCTAATCCCCCTATCCTTCCATGGCTTGGATATTTATTTCATAAATTGTGGGGCTGGAAATATGTGGTTTTGGTTTACGATATTTACCCGGAAATGTTGATTAATTTTTCCGGTTTTTCAAGTTCTGGGCCAGTGGCTCGTGCCTGGTATTTTCTCAATCGCTTGGCGTTTGAAAATGCAGAGGCAGTTATTACCATCGGTAAATATATGGCCCGAACGCTCGATCGAATGTATGACTCTGACAAAACATGCGCTCGTGAAACAGTGGTTATCCCCAACTGGGCTGATCCAGATATCATTCGTCCAATTCAAAAATCTAAAAATCCTTTTGCCCAAAAATATGCTCAGTTGGATTGTCTGACTATTCTATATTCAGGCACGATTGGCATCAAGCACAATATAAGCGCAATGCTTCAAGCTGCGATTAATCTAAACCGGAAAATCAATGATGTGCATTTTATTTTTATTGGGCGCGGGGATGGTTTTAATTCGATTTCGAAAGTAATCGAAACGAAAAAATTGGATAACACAACTTTAATCCCATTTTTGCCGGAAAATCAGCTTGGTTTTTCACTTGCGAGCGGGGATGTCGCTGTAGTTGCATTGGAGAATGCGGGGCAGGGGGTTTATGTGCCTAGTAAGACCTACTATGCTCTTGCTGCTGGATCCGCTATTCTAGCATTGTGTGATCAGGAAAATGAATTAGCAGATATAGTTAAATCATATCATTGTGGTTTGACTGTTCAATCAGATGATATCGAGGGCTTTATTGCTGCATTGCATCGATTTAGAGATGATCGCCAATTCTTGGATACCTGCCGTCAAAATGCTAGGATCGCGGCTGAAACCCTTTTCTCAAGACGAAATTGCACCCAAATATATAAACAAATCTTGAGAAAGATAAACTTTGGAGAAGAAAGGCGTGATATATAGAACCTTTGGGAAACGTGTATTTGACATTCTGGCTGCTTTGCTGGGCTTGATTGTCTTTAGCCCTATCATGATTTTTATCGCTTTTTTGGTTCGTGTAGTCTTGGGCGCGCCGGTATTGTTTCGCCAAAAAAGGCCAGGTTTGAATTGTGAATTATTTGTATTATATAAATTTCGTACCATGGTCGACCTAAGAGATCAGAATGGAGAATTGTTGGCTGATGATCATAGACTGCCGTCTTTTGGTAGATTTTTGAGAAGTACAAGTTTGGATGAATTGCCTGAGCTTTTCAATGTCTTGTTAGGCAATATGAGTCTGGTTGGTCCAAGACCCCTTCTTGAAAGATATCTTGATCGTTATACGTCCAATCAACTGCGACGCCATAATGTCAAACCAGGACTTACCGGTTGGGCGCAAATTAATGGTCGCAACGCCATTACCTGGCAGGAGCGATTTATTTTGGATGTCTGGTATGTGGATAATTTATCCTTTATATTGGATATAAAAATTATTCTAAGAACGTTTGGGGCAATACTAGGTCGTAAAGGAATTTCCCAACCTGGAAAAGCAACCATTGATGAGTTTATGGGCGATCATTAATCTAACATCAATAATGGATAAGAAATCATAACCGCAGAGACGCGGAGTTTACAGAGTTTTTAATGGTTTTCTCCGCGCTCTTTGCCCTCTGCGGTAAAAAAATGATACTTTTCGGCGCCGCAAGGCCAATCTATTATTCACGTTAATCTATTTTGGGTATTTGCCCTCCTGAAAAATCAGCAGACGGAATTATATAAAAAATGTTAATGATATTTAGTTAACCAGCGCTTGGTGTGCTTAAAATTCACACAGATTGGCTGATAAAATGTGTTTATGTAGAAAGCACAATCAAAATTTATACTCCTTGGAGGATCAATGTTGCAAAAGATTGTAATTTTAGGTGCGGGTAATTTTGGACGCGAGACACTTGATGTTTTTAATGCTGTTAATAAAATTAATCCTGTTTTTGATGTTTTGGGGTTTTTGGATGACAACGAGCAGAAGAAAGACAAAATATTAAATGGGAAGCCTGTTTTGGGTGGAATTGATTGGTTGATTGGAAAAGATTTAAATCAGATAAAGGCAATATGCGGAGTGGGAGAACCTCATGTTAGGCGTAAAATTATTGCGAAGGCCGAAAAATTAGGTGCTCAGTTTTGTAATGTGATTCACCCCGCTGCAGTCATAACCGACTTTGTGGATATGGGAGTCGGTATTGTAATAACAGCTGGCTGTATTTTAACTTGCAATATTACGATTAAGGATCATGTTCATTTAAATTTAGACACAACAATTGGGCACGATGTTGTAATGGAAAAATTTGCAACTACAGCGCCTGGAGTTCATATCTCTGGTCAGGTGGATATTGGTGAGGGTACATATTTTGGCACTGGCGCAGTTGTGGTGGATAAGATAAAAGTTGGTGAATGGACTATTGTTGGAGCGGGTGCCGTTGTGGCAAAATCCTTGCCGGCCAATGTTACTGCTGTTGGTGTTCCGGCAAAGGTAATAAAGATCCGCCAACCCGGATGGCATTTGGAATAGCTTGCGATGACACGGACAATAATCCGGAGAATTTGATTAAGGGTCTTGGTAAAGTATTTGATCCATTTGGAGTATGTTATGGATAAACCAGCTATTTTAGGAAATACGCCTGTTTTTGATGATCGTTTGGGTATTGTGTCACCGCGATTGCCGAAGTTAGAGCAAATTCAGGGTCCGTTAAGCGAAGCTTTGCGAACAGGGCAACTCACGAATCACGCCTTTCATGTGCCGCAATTTGAAAAAGCATTATCAGACCGACTGAAAATGCCGCATGTGATTTCTGTCGGAAACGCTACACTTGGCTTGATACTCGCGTTGGAAGCGCTTAACCGCGATGGGGAGGTGATTCTGCCTAGTTTTACTTATTGTGCCACTGCCCACGCTTTGTACTGGAGTCGTCACAAGCCGGTCTTTGTCGATATCTTGCCAGACACATTTACCATTGACCCTGCTGCTGTCGAATCTGCCATTACTCCGAACACTGTCGCTATCATGGCGGTGCATATCTACGGGCATCCTTGTGAGATAGATACTCTAGAGGAAATTTCAAAACGCTATGGTTTGCCTTTGCTTTTTGATTCTGCACATGCTTTTGGCAGTCAATATCAAAATGAGCCTATTGGTCAATTTGGGGATGCCGAAATTTTTAGCTTCCACGCCACCAAAGTATTTCCTGTTGGAGAGGGCGGTTGTATCACTACTCACGATAAAAATCTGGCAGAGCATTTAAAGCTTTCGCGTAAATTCGGCGATCCTGGTGATGAGAACACCCGTTTTCCCGGTATGAATGCTAAAATGCAGGAATTTAACGCTATAATTGGTGTGGAAATGCTTAAAGTTGTTGATGAACATATTGCCAATCGCCACCGTTATGCGGCTTATTTGATTGAGCGGCTGGGGAGGCTGCCGGGTATTTCCTTTCAGTCAATAAAACCGAATGTTTTCTCGAATTACCAGAACTTCGTCATTTTGGTGGATGAAGTTTATTTTGGTGTATCGCGCGACATGCTTTTTGATGCGCTGCTTGCCGAAAATATCTTCGCTCGTAAATACTTTTTTCCCCCGCTTCATTTGCATGATGCCTACTCAGACTATCGCTCCATTAATCTGCCTATTACTGAATTTGTATCCAAACGGGTATTATGCCTGCCTTTTTATTCGGAAATGACCGAAAAAATGCTGGACAAGATCTGTGTTGCGATCGAGCAGGTTCATTTCCATGCAAATATTGTGCGTGAATATTATTCAAATTTAGCTTGACTCGATATGTGATGGGCGAATTAGGATTTTGGTGCGTTTGATTGGATTAAAAACTTTAGTATGGGTACTATCAGCAATTGCTAAATGGTGTGATATTTTATTGAGGAATAAGACATTGATTACAAAAAAAGGAACGCTCCCGATTCCGGTAGTGCGGCTTCGTTATCTCTTATTGTTGGATGTGGTGATTGCTTGCGCGGCTTTTACGTTCAGTTTACTGGTACGTTACGAGGCATTTCAGATATTTTTTGAACTCGTTGAAAAACATTGGTTTTTGATATTTTTAAGCGCCCTTATCCATCTTTTCTCTAACTATATAGGTAAACTCTACACGCGGGTATGGCGTTTTGCCGGTATTATGGATGCCATTCATGTTTTTAAAGCGGTATCTCTTTCTTCAGGTATTTTAATTTTTACAAATTACATTATTTTTCCCTGGGTCAATCTCTCAAATATCCAAAATTTTTCGATTTTTTTTCTAAATTGGGTATTCAGTTTAGTCTTTTTAGGTGGATCCCGCTTGGCATTGAGAATAAGCTTAAATTGGCTTACAACTCACAACAAAAAATTTTTAAGCCAATTGGTTCCAAAATGTCGCGTCTTGATTATAGGGGCAGGTACGTTGGGTGAAAACATCGCGCGGTGGATGTTGCAAAATCCTGATTTTGGTTTTACCCTTGTAGGGTTTGTTGATGATAACCCCGCAAAACATTTTTCTTACCTCCATGGTGTAATGGTGTTGGGAGGTCGAAAGGATTTGCCAAGACTGGTTAATGATTACAATGTGAATGAAGTCATAATAGCAATGTCAAAGGCTTCGTCTTCGGTGCTGGATGATACTTTTAGTATTTGCGCAGATCTGGACGTTCAAATCCGAATAATTCCAGGTTTGGCTGATATGTTGGGAGGTACATTATCTATCGCCCAATTGAGGCAATGGCGTCCGCTGAATAAAAGTGTTCATACTCATACGCGTCCGATTGAAAAGCCTGATACATTTCACAATATTTTGGTTGCAGGCGGTGCAGGTTTTATTGGAGCTAATTTTGCCCGCTATATGTTGGCAAAATATCCTGATTATCGCATTGTAGTTTACGATAAGTTAACTTATGCCGGTAATTTGGATAATTTGCAGGGTCTGGACAAAAAATATGCCGATAAATATTTTTTTGTGAAAGGCGATATTTGTAACGGTGAACAAGTTAATGAAACAATACAGCAATATGAAATCGACGCTATTGTCAACTTTGCTGCTGAGACTCATGTAGATCGCTCACTATTTAATCCGGATGTTTTTGTCCAAAATAATGTGTTTGGAACGCATAAATTATTGGAGGCGGCAAAATTATTTGGGAATATCCGTTATCATCAAGTCTCTACTGATGAAGTCTATGGGGAAGTGCTTCGTGGGTCTTTTCACGAAGATGATCCACTAGAAACACGCAGTCCTTATTCAGCGAGCAAAGGAGCTGCCGATTTGCTTGCAAGCTCTTATTACTTTAGTTTTGGTTTGCCGGTGACGATCACCCGGGGAAGTAATAACATCGGCCCTTATCAATATCCTGAAAAAGTTGTGCCTCTCTTTATAACGAACGCATTGGAAAATCAGCCTTTGCCTATATATGGCGATGGCAAATATGCGCGTGATTATCAACATGTAATGGATCATTGTAGTGGTATTGATCTGGTGTTGCATTGCGGTCAGTTAGGAGAGATTTATAATGTTGGCGGTGGAAATGAAGTGGAAGCTTTAAAATTAGCAAAATTGATCCTGAAAAAATTAAATAAACCATATTCCCTTATTCGTTTTGTTGAAGATCGTATTGGTCAGGATCGCCGTTATAGTTTAAATTGCGCCAAGATAAAAAACCTTGGTTGGGTGCCTCAATATACTTTTGAAACTGCAATCGACGACACCATTCATTGGTATATAAATAATGAATGGTGGTGGCGAAAAATTAAATCAGGTGAATATTTGGAATACTATGAAAAGCAATATCGGGAACGCCTGGATAAAGCGATAGAGACTGTATTTTCTCCTTCTCAGGGGGATGAGCTATAATCTATTTCTAGTTCATGTCTTTAACGAAGTCTGCGGTCAGGGCTATTCGTTTCTTATTCGTTTCATGAAACGAATGACGAATCAGAGTAGAGAAAAAAATTGAATAAAAATTGGGTGCTCCTGCTGAATACGATTATTTCGATTATTCCATGAGTAACTACGAAATATTAAATGCATAAAAAATTATCTGCCCACCACCATCTTCTTGGTAGGGACATGTAGGCTAATATGTTTAGAGGTAAATTATGAAACGAAATACAGATTTCTGTGCTTTTATAGTTGTCATTTAACCGCCAAATGATTTTAGCTTGAGGAAATATGTCAAACGAATTTGAAAATACTTTCGATGATGCCATTGATTTTAAAAGACTCTTTGCTGCTCTGCGAAGATGGGCCTGGCTCTTGATCTTGGTGACTTTTCTTGGTGTTGCTTCTGCTTATTTTTATTCTCGTCAGCAAATACCAGTTTATGAAGCCACCACGAATATTCTCGTAACGCGCAATTCACAGCAAACCATTGGAGATATCTCGCAATCCCTGAATCTTACCCAGCTTGTCGAAACCTATGTACGCATGTTGTCCCTGAATGAATTTTTAGGGATCGTCTCTGAACGACTGGGTTATACCGTGGCGACTGGAAATGTTAAAGTTTCAGCCTTAACCAATACCCAGGTCATCCAGTTGCATGTGCAGGATACAGACCCGGCCCGCGCCGCCTTGATCGCCGATACCATGGTGATCGTATTGGGTGAGCAGAACGAATCCCTGCAAGCCGGGCGCTACTCCGAAGCGGAAAGAAGCCTGGATATCCAAATTGCAGACCTGGAGACGCGCATAGCGGACGTGCAGGCCAAATTGGACGAAGCAAAAACGGATGCGCTTGTCAAGCAGATCGCCGAAGCCCAGACCAATATTGATGCCACGGTCAGCGCCATTAAAGCGGTCACTCTGGACCTGCAGCGTCTCAGAACCATGACCTGGTATGGCGCTCGTTTCGGTCTGCGCGAAAAGGAGTCCCTGCTGGTGGAACAACAAGCGCAATTTGATCGCTTGAACGCCCAACTCGCAAACCAGCAGACCAAATTAACCGATCCCCAGGTACAGACGGATGCCAACCTGCTTTCTTCCATCCAAACCCAGATCACTTATCTGGAAGGACAGATCGAAAAGACCCATCTGAGCATTGAAGATACTCAAAAAGAGATCGAGTTCCTCAAGCCGTTGATCACAGAGGGTGACTTTAACTCCGTGGTCGTGGAAAAGGAAAATTTCCTGAAGACCCAGCAATCCCTGCTAACGTCCTACCAGAACGTTTATACAAACTTGCTCAGCACGGAGGATATCAAACGCTCCACTAATGAGATCGACAACCTTAAGCAGAATTTGGAGCTATACCAGAATCGCTACCTTGACCTCTTGAACAGCCGTGAGAACATCAAAAATCAGAAATTACAGAACATTCCCACCATTGAACAAGTCAGCCCGGCTGCCGCGTCTGAAAAACCTGTGAAGCCGCGCACCAGCTTGAATACCCTGCTTGGTGGTGTGGCCGGATTGATCCTTGCCTTGAGCTTTGTTCTTTTGCGCGACATGACGGATGATGCGATTAAAGGCCGCGAGGATGTGGAGAGTCTGCTCAACACCAAGGTGGTCGGCTACGTGGTGGATAATAAAAATGAAGTGGATGGGGAGGGGATCTACGTTGCGCGTGCGCCGCGTTCCCCGGTGGCTGAAGCTTTCCGTGCCTTGCGTACCAACCTGGAGTTCTCCGCTAAAGATACACCCATAAAGAGTCTGATCGTCACCAGCGGCGGACCTGGAGAGGGGAAGACAACGGTTGCATCCAATCTCGCAGCCATTCTGTCTCATTCAGGAAAAAAAGTGATTTTGATGGACGCAGACTTACGCCGCCCGAGGGTGCACAAATATACGGGTATTTCTAATAACGTTGGCTTGAGCGATATCCTTTCAGCTGAACAAAAGATTGAGATTAGTGATTATCTGCAAACCCTTGAAAACCTGCCGGATTTGCATCTGTTGCCCAGTGGCGGGCTTCCTGCTAATCCAAGCGAATTGCTTGGATCTGAAAAAATGAGGCAGCTGCTGGCGGACCTTTCAGGATCATATGATTACATTATCATTGATGCTCCGCCAATGCTGGTGTCTGATCCGCAGGTGCTTCTGGGTTTGGTGGATGGTGTTTTGCTTGTATTGGTACCTGGCAAGACGCCCCGCGATGTTGTGTCGGCAGTTAAAGAACAGGTCAGTCATACCGGCGTGCGCCTTTTGGGTGTTGTGTTTAATCGTTTGAAACAAGGCAAACGGTCTGGTTATTACGGCGGGTATTCGGGCAGTTACTATAATACCTACTATTCCTCGAGCTATTATGCCCAGGATGATACAGAAGCAAATGGCGCAGTCAAGAAAAAAAGTATCTTTAAAAAGAGTAAAAAGCGCGCCTAGGGGCATCGGCTTAAGAGGTTAACATGCCAGGTCAACAAAGAACAGTCTGCCCGCATTTAGGGTTGCGCCAGGATAATGCAACCCACATGGGATTTCCCTCGGTCGCCAATTTTTGTTTGAATTGCAGGAAGCCCACCCTGCCCAGCCTTGTACATCAAAAGAGCCACTGCCTTGGCAGCGCACATGTCGAATGCCCGGTTTACCAAGCGCCGGGGCGGGTTTCCATGCCGGCAGATTTGCATGGAACCGCATTACCAATCAGCGGGAATTTATTGAAGTTTGTCCCGATTTTTGCTATCGTTTTGTTGGTAATTATCTTTTTTGTGCTCCGTCCCATGCTTTGGCCCAAAGGTTCACAGATAGATGTCCCAGAGCCAGGTCTGCCCCTTGTTGTTCAACCAACTATAATATCTGCGCCTTCCACTCAAGATCCGACGCCCACCTTATCAGAATCTGTCGCTGTAGCGCCCATTCCCAGTTCAACTCCCGAATTACCTCGCCCCATTCTCGCATTTGAGGTAACTCGTGTCCCTTTAGGTGGAAACCAGACCTATCTTATTCATGTCGTTAAGGAACAGGAAACCCTGGACCTAATTGCAGTCAATTACAATACGACCGTCCAGGCTATCATCGCGGTCAATTACAAGATTACACCGCCCGTCTGGGTGGATTACCCAATCGTTGTTCCGGTAGGCGCAGAAGACGAGACCGGTCTCCCATCATTTACTGTGTATGAGGTGAAAGACGAGGAACTGATCACTTCCATATTGCTTGCAGAGAAGCTAACTGTTGATGTGGAAAGCCTGGAACGCTATAATGGCTGCAGTAATGATTGTCAGTTTGCAAGGGGGGATGTTTTGCTGATACCACAGACGCCGTAATATCATTCCCCGCTGAAGATCACTTCGATCGTTAGATCATTGCGTAGTTCCAATCGCGCTGTCCATGCGTCAGCATTTTCTGTCAAGGGAATGTTGGCGCTTTTGATTGTGACTCCGCTGGGCAGATTTACTGTCAGGACAAAAGGCTGTGAGACCATACCCGGTTGTTTTTGTACCTTCAGCCGGTATGTCCACAACTGATTTTCATCGTCCCATCTTACGACATTGGCTGGAAGGTTATATTCAAATATGGTATTTGTAGACTGGCGTGTTGGCGTGATTACCATCATGCCAAAGACCTGAGCGCCTGAGATATCCTCGCTGCCAAGGTCGTCTGTGCGGGCAGGGATGGTCTGACCTAACATCGTGGATTCTGCTTCGATCTGTTTTGGATTTGAGCGTAATAATTTACTCCCTTCGGGTATGTATATTCGCAAGTAGCCCCAATGACATTCTTCAATGTTGTAAATTGGGTCTGGTATCACACTTGGAGATGTTGGTGGAAGAAGGTATCTAAAGGTGGCATAGGGTTCACAAACAATACCGGCCTTTGAAAGATTGGTTTGTTTTACCTGCAAAAAACCGATGGGGATTTCTGGGGTCGTCAAATCAATATTGTATTCAAATGCCATCTCCATAACTGCATTCGATTTGTTGTACCCCATATTGGTATCCACTGTCATCAGGTAATCAGAGTTTTGCGGGATGTGTACGGAGCCGTCCCAATTCCTGCGTTCCAGAAATTTGCCCGCTTCTTCATTGTCAAATTGCAAAAGAAGGTGCTTTTCATCAAGGAGTTCAAGCATCACAGGCATGAGTTTGGTCCATATTTGTCCGCGCGCGTTCAGTATTTTTTCCAGTAAAGGTTTCGCAAGTTTGCTGATGAATTGTTTACGGTCCCACTTGCCGGTTACGCCTTTGGGTCGTGTTTCCTCGGCGGAGCGCATATAATCCAGCACGTTCTCATGAGTGATGGGGAAACTTACGTTATCAACACGCACTGGTCCTAGTGTTTCCAGCAGGCGTACGATCATATGCGTGTCCATGGCGATGACGCCGTTTGCGGAAGTTGATTTGGAATAAGAGTAGAAATATTCTGCCCATGAAGCGGTAGTTGGGAAGTTCGTGAACCAATTTGAATCTCTGAACAGCAACATTTCGATATTCATGAATTCCTCAAATTGCCAGGGTGGAATAGGGTAGGGTTTGCTGAGATCATCCACTAATTCTGAAGATTCAATATTGATACTGATCAACTTCCCATCCATCACTACTGCTGAGCCTGCCGCAGTTAGGTACCCGCCTGTTGGACGCAGTTCATCTTCATTTTGCATGAGAATTAAATAGGTCTGGGGACCAGCTTCGCCGCCCCCCAGTAATTGTGGAGCAATACGTACCATGCTCAAGGCGTCTTCCATGGGGAATGCACCCGAAAGCGAGTTGAAAAGCGGATCGATCTTACCTTCCACAATATTTTTTATCTTTGGGATCAATATCCCCGCATCGATCTTTTTTCGCGCCTCTTGAGCCTGCGCCAGCGAGATCTGCGCATTCAACAACTGCGGGCTTGCAGATTGTAATTTCAGAAGCAGGTCCATCACCTCCAATGGCTGGTCGTTTAACAATGCGGTTTCAATTGCAGGTGTAATTGCATTTAATCCCTCGTCTGCTGCGCTCGCGAGGTTCTGCGCCAGAGCGAGAACCGGCTCTGCCTGACTGATCGTTCCGCCGTATTTGGGGAGCCAATCCAGGTATGGCGCCATCCAAAGATAGGGCTGCGCTTCAGTCTCGATCGCATCCAGGTTAACACGCAGCTCATGTACTTTACTGGCCATTTCCGGTAGCTTCTCGAGATTGGGAGTCGGGATAAGGTAGGTTTCCAATGCGCTTGCTTTTGTTTCAATCGCCAGTACGTGTTGATAAATATTCCAGGCCTTCCAGCCGAGAAAAGTTATGGCAAACAGTACTAGCAGAGAGAATGCCATGACTGCCTGCTTCACGATATTCCGCTTGGCGGGAGGGGGCACATGATCGGTGGTGTTCAGGCGTTTTTGTTCCATATTCACCATTTCGGCCAGTTGTTCGATCCCTTTGCGCTGCCAGTCGCTGAGTGTGCTGTTCGCGGATGGCTGGGGTTCATTGCCTGTAAAGCGATATGTTGCCCGCTCAAGATCAGTGAGTCCATCTATGCGGCCATATACAAAGAATAAAATGGAATTATCAAGGCTTTCCCAGGCATCTCGCAGGCTGGAGGGAAAAGGCTCCCCGCGTAAAAACGGAGCGAAATACTGCGCCGCAAGGATTCCAAACACCCCCCAGCGTGTATCCAGTCTTTTTCCCTTGCGCGGCGGGTTGGGCGGCATCATTTTGCGAAAAACGTCCGTTACCACTTGTACAAGTTGTTCCCCAGATGATTTGCTTGTTCCTGGAACTTCCCAGGGATGATCGTTCAGCATATCCGGGGTGCGTAGGTTTGAAAGGATTTCTTTCAACAGCTCAATATGTGATGTGTCTGTTTTTTTCATTTATATAAATGGGGGTATTTTTGGGGTCAGATTGTCTAATGAGAAGGATTCCAAATCCGTAAAAAATCCGTAATGATTTTACTGCACCAATTCATTATAATGTAGCCCATTGATTAATTGGATATCAACCCTCTAGATTAATAAATTTTTTAAAGGAGAATAAAAAATGAATATAAAAAATCGTTTTGTGATCGCGGTGGCTCTGGCTATGGTGCTTGTTTTGATCGCGGCCGGTACATGGGCTGCGCCTAAATTAGCAGGGACTGTCCCGCCTGTTCCTGAGACTGGTGGATCACAGGTGGACACAGGTGGATCTGTTCCCGCTGTCGGTGCCCCGGCTTGTGTCGGCGGTCCGGTAGATATGCGGACCGCGATATTCACACCAAATGAGACTGTTTGTATCAGCGTTTTGAATGTGGCAGACCCTGCTACTGCTTATGTCGCAGCGCCGGAAGGGAAAACTTTTGTTGGAGATGTATTCAAGGTCACCGCCCCTTCCAAGGATACCATTGTCAAGGTCTGTTACGCTTACCCGACCGAACTTGCTTCCAAAGAAGCTAAAATTTACAAACTGAACGAGGAAGCAACCCCGTTTGTTTGGATTGAAGTTCCCGGCGCAGTTGTCGCGGATGGCACCCTCTGCGTTTCAAGCGCTGTGGGTCCAACAAGCAATATCGGTGTCTTTGCCTTGATCGGCAACCCATAATATCCTGGCTTGTATCTAAAATAAAATCAGGAAAGACAGCCTGTCTTTCCTGATTTTATTTTAAGCCTTGGGTTTGACAAATAATAGGCGGGATAATAACGCTGGAAATTTACTTGCCAATTATATTGACAAGAATTATTGTTTTATGTTCACTTAAACTGTGTGTATTTTGGCAGGTTCTAAGGAAAAAGGAATAGTATAATAATTTTATCCATTGAGAAATTTCGATCGAGAATACACTCCTTGTTGGTATCAAATAAAATGGTTGTGTCAACCAGATTTCCTTTCAAATTTTTATAACCTTTGTCACATATCCAAGATTAAACCTGTCAATGTCATCCATTCAATGTAGAAATTGCGGTTTTGTTAATCCTCCAAACATGCGTTTTTGTGGGAATTGCGGCCTGCGTCTATTGGCGACGGGCATCCTGCCTGTTATTGAACCTATTCCCGATCACGAAGGTGCCAACCAGCTGGGCGAATTAGTCGGGGCAGATTTGTTGGATAGATTCAGGCAGGCAGGCCTTGAAGCCACTGGTCAGCACCGCAAGGTAACAGTGCTGTTTGTAGATTTATCAGGATATACCCATCTTTCCGAGCAGCTTAATGATAGCGAACAGGTATACGAATTGGTGCAGCGCTGTACTAAAATGTTCGCGAATGATGTATATAAGTATGATGGGATGGTGGATAAGTTCACCGGGGATGGATTGATGGCTCTCTTTGGTGCGCCTATTGCACATGAGAATAGTGCCGAACTTGCCATCCGCGCTGCGCTCGACATGCAATCTGATCTGGAAAAATTGAGCGCGGAACTTAAAGACCGCCTCGGTTCGGACATCAAGGCGCACATTGGCCTGCATTCAGGTAGTGTCGTGGTCGGAGGGATTGGCTCGAACATGATGATGAATTACACTGCCATTGGCGATGTGGTCAACATGGCCAGCCGCATTGAAACTGCGGCTGAATCTGGCACAATTCTTGTCAGCGATGTTGTATATAAACAGGTACGTACCTTATTTGATTTTGAGGCGGTTCCGCCCTTGCACTTGAAAGGCGTCAGCCAGCCGGTCGTTACTCATCGTGTACTTGGGACGAAAACCAAGCCGGGTTCGGTGCGTGGGATCGAAGGCTTATACGCTCCGATGGTTGGTCGTGACGGTGAACTAGCACGTCTGAACCAGACGGTTAATGCCATGAATAGTGAAAAATTGGGGCGTTTCTCTGCGGTCAGCGGGGAGGCGGGTATTGGGAAGAGCCGATTGATTTCAGAATTTAAATTCTTCCTATCACAACTACCGGTGCAGGTCCTGGAAGGCTATAGTCTGATCTATCGAAAGGGTATCTCCTATTGGATTTTCCAGGATATGCTCCTGCGCTTGCTGGATGCGGATGCTGAAACTCCGAGAAGCGAATGCCAGGCCAGATTACGTGAGCGTGTTATCCGTGTATTGCCCAACCGGGTCGATGATGTTTTGCCTTATCTCGAGCAGATGCTCTCTCTGCCGCTCTCAAATCCTGAGACGGCAAAACGGATCAACTATTTGGCGGCTGAACAGCTTCGTCAGCAAATATTTCTGGCTGTCCGAGATTTAATCCTCGCAGAAACAAGTCAGAAGCCGGTTGTGTTGATCCTCGAGGATTTGCATTGGGCAGATTCGGGTTCTTTGGAATTGCTCGAGTTTTTAATGGATAGTCTGGTTAAAAATCCAGTCGTGATCGTGGCTGTATCCCGTTCTTTTGGGGATGGGAAACTCGCTGATATTACAAAGAGGGCCAGTGAACTTCTCCGGTTGCGGTTCACAGATTTATCGCTGAAGAGCCTGTCTCCAGATCAGAGTGACCGGCTTTTCTCGCAACTATTGGCGATCCAGAACATGCCGGAGGCGATGCGCGCTCATATTGTTCAACTGGCCTCCGGTATTCCCTTATATCTGGAGGAAATTCTGCGCATGTTGATGGATCGAAACCTGCTGATTCGGGTCGATGGGCATTGGCGGCTTGCAGATAAGGTTGACCTTATCCTATTGGGTGTTCCCGATACCATCGAAGGATTGATCCTGACGCGTTTTGATCATCTTGAATTGATTCAGCGCCATATTTTGAAAGTGGCAAGTGTGATCGGCCGCTCTTTTACACGGGCCATCATTATTGAATGCCTGCCAACCCTCACCGTAGAGGAAGTTAATCAATCCATGCGCGTCTTGCTCGAACGTGAGTTTATTCTCCCCGACCTTTCGCCTGGCGGCGAGTATATGTATAAGCACGTTCTGGTTGCAGACACGATTTATAGTACTTTACTTAAGCGCGAGCAGAAGGAATTGCATGGCCGGGTGGCTGAGACCATTGAAAAACTGTTCGCGGATAACCTCGAAAATCAAGTTGATGTTCTTGCCCGCCATTATTTTTGGAGTGACCACGAAGAGCGTGCCCTTTATTACTTGATTTTGGCCGGACAGAAGTCTGCGCGCAACTACAATACGGCACAGGCGCAAAAATATTTTGAAGACGCGTTGTCGTTATTACCCAAAGTCGAACACCTGCCTCAACAGGCTATTCAGATTCATATCGGGTTGGGAGATGCTCTGTCATTGGCTGGCGACTATCCGAATACACGGGCGGCTTATGGGCGCGCCGCCCGATTGATTGCCGAGGATAAGAATGTCAGTCCTGAAATTGCCTGTAGTATACAAAGAAAGATCGGAATGACCCATGAAGGTCAGGGTGATTATGATCAAGCATTGGTCTGCCTTGGGATTGCACGCAAGATACTTTTGGAGAATGGGCTGGAGTCGCCCGCTGAACTCTCTCAAATCCTGAATGATACTGGTTGGATTTACTTTCGCCGCAGCAATTTGGACGAGGCCGAGAATTACCTGATGCAAGCCCAGACCCTGGCTGAAAAAGCTGCCCGCTTGGATGTTGTTTCATCGGTTTACAACCGCCTTGGCGGGGTACATTATCAAAAGGATCAGTTAAAACAGGCTCGTATTTTCGTTGCTAAGAGCATCTCCATTCGTGAAGAGATCGGCGATATTTTGGGTGTTGCGCGTTCATATAATAATCTTGGCAATCTTGGCTGGAAACTGGGCGACTGGGATGAGGCTTTGGATAATTTTAAGCGTAGCGCAGAATTACAGACGAGGCTGGGCGATATGGAGGGGATTATCATGCTCAATGGTAATCTGGGGCTGCTGCAGATTGACCGTGGTAATACAGATGAGGCTCGGCAATACTTGGAAGAAGCGTTGAATCAAGCTGAGCAAATTGGTCATAATTTTCATATTGCATTGTCCAATCATAATCTGAGCGTACTTTTCAACGCTCTTGGAGAATGGTCACTTGCTCTTGAACACAGCTTGCGAAGTGAAGCATTGCTCAAGAGTCTTGGAGAAAAAGCTACCTTGGTGGATGTGTTCGTGAATAAGGGTAGTATTTACCTTGGAATGAATGACCTTATAAAGGCTGCCGAATGTGGAGAATCCGCTGTTTCCTTGCTGGCTGAATTTACCGCCGATACTGACACAGAAGTCAAAGGGACCGCCTTGAGATTGCTGGGCGATGTTGCCTTGGCCATGAATAATGCGGACGAAGCCGAAAGACAATATCGTCAGGCGGAGCAGATCTTTGAAGCGACTGACAATCATTTGGAGCACGGACGTTTACTGATGCGGCGGGCACGTCTTGCTGCGCTTAAATCTGACCGCGAACTTTCCAAATCCTATCTTAAGAATGCAGAAAGAACCTTCAATCAATTAGGCGCTCGTTTGGATATCCAAAAACTGGATACCCTGGAACGGGAGTTGCATTTTCCTCACAATTCATAATTTTATTGCTCGTTCTTTTCTATATTTTTGCTTAATTTAAAAAGCCCCCGATCTCAAAAGTCGGGGGCTTCTATGTTCTTTATGGCTATTGTATTATTGGTCGAGCAGGAAGAACGATGTAGCTGTGTTGGAATTTTCAGCGTCCGGACTTTCTCCGGCTGCAAAGCCATCCATGAAAGTGGGATCTGAAATAGTACCGGCCCATGTGCCGCGTGCCCCAGCCCACGTTCCACGAGCTCCAGCCCACGCGCTGTAGCCGCCGGCCCAAGTTCCGCGAGCTCCAGCCCACGTTCCACGTGCACCGGCCCATGTACCGCGAGCTCCAGCCCAGGTTCCGCGCGCACCAGCCCATGTACCGCGAGCTCCAGCCCAAGCGCCATATTCGCCAGCCCAAGTTCCGCGCGCACCGGCCCATGTACCGCGAGCTCCATCCCATACTCCGTAACCGCCGGCCCAGTCTGCGTATGGATCGTATAAGCGGAAGGTAGCGGTGGCTTCGTCGTAGTATGAGTAGCCTTCGTAATGGATCGTTCCAGCCAGGTCGGCTTGGATATCCATTCCATCATTGGCGGTTCCACTGACTTCAGCGAAGACCGCGTCAGGAGCATTTACCATGCCCGCGCCCTGCTGCCACATGCTGTATAAGGCGTCGGTGGTGTTCGCATCCACCCATGGGAGGGCAGTGCCTGTTAACCGCATTTTGACTTCGTTAGGAGTAAGGGCAGGGTTGTTTGAAATAACAAGTGCCGCGACACCTGAGACGACCGCTGTCGCTTGCGAGGTTCCTGCCAGATTGAAATAGGATTTTTTAATCCAATTATCCGGATATTGTTTGACAAGCACTGATTTTGCCGGTACCACTGAGGTGATGTGTCCACCTGGAGCGATTAGATCGGGTTTTACAAAACCATCCAGGGTAGGTCCCGTACCAGAAAACGGAGTAATATAGTCGTCGTTCCAATCCGCAGGGGTGAAATTGTCAGTGAATGCACCTACTGTGATAACGTATGGATTATTCCCCGGAACCGTGACGGTCATAGGGTCTGGGCCGTTATTGCCCGCGGCAACAATCACGGTCAATCCATTTGCCCAAACCTGGGTTACTGCTTGATTAAGAGGATCAGCCCAATATGGGGATTGAACCGGAGCGACTAGGGAAAGATTGACGATCCGTATATTATAGCGTGCTTGATTTTCGAGAACCCACTGAAGCCCCATGATCACTGTTTCGTAGGTACCGTATCCGTTTTCATCCAGAACGCGCACACCAGCAAGTTTGACATCTGGAGCTACTCCATTCCAGTCGCCATCTGCGCCCTTCTGGCTGTTGGCAATGATACCGGCGACGTGGGACCCGTGGCCGTTGGGGTCAATGGGTTTGCGGCTTGAGGAAATAAAATCCTTCCATGCAACAATACGATTGGATTTATTGTTCGCGCCTTTTGCTAACATCGGCAATTCGCCGAATATACCTGT
>Ga0268298_10000882_pt1 | contig 37350 bp, 26 predicted proteins | sample WWTPWeurt_MetaG_FD_194462 | JGI IMG/M metagenome (GOLD analysis project Ga0268298, IMG submission 194462) | Activated sludge microbial communities from WWTP in Nijmegen, Gelderland, Netherland - WWTP Weurt | ecosystem: Engineered > WWTP > Aerobic digester > Activated sludge | place...
CGTTTTCACGGACGTCGTGGGCTCCACTCCGCTCTACGCCGTGCGCGGAGATCCAGGTGCCTTCATCGACGTGAAGCGTCACTTCACCGAGATCGTCGAGCTCGTGCGGCGCCACCAAGGCGCACTCGTGAAGACCATCGGCGATGCAGCCATGGCGGCCTTCGCGAGCCCGGTCGATGCGCTCGCTTGCGCCGAGGACATCCAGCGGGCATTCCCGCCGGGACGCGAGGACCTCCGAATTCGAGTGCGAGCGAGCTTGAACTCGGGCCCGTGCATCGCCGTGAACCTGAACACCAACCTGGACTACTTCGGCAACACGGTGAACCTCGCAGCGAAGCTCCAGGCCTGCGCCGAGGCCGGCCAGATCGCCTTCCCCCGTGACCTGCTCGAGCAACCTGGTGTCAGGGCGCTTTGCGAACGGCGAAACGCGCAGCTGGTCGAGCTCTCCTTCGACGCGCCCAACGGGCCCATGAGCGTGCTGCGCTGGGACGTGAACCGCTGAACGGCCGGGAGCTGGCCGCTCGGCCGCGAGCGTGACACGCTTCGGTACGAGCACATGCGGACGTTCCTGGTTGGAATCGGGCTTTTCGTTGCGGCGTGCACCAACGACTACGACGCTTTCGAGTTCGACGGTACGGGCGGCGCCGCCACGGGTGGAGCGAACAGCGGGGGCGCTGGCAGCGGGGGCACGAGCACGGGAGGAACCAGCGCGGGGGGCGCATCGGGTGGTGGAGCGCCGAACACGGGTGGCGCCCCGAACACGGGTGGCGTGCCGAACACCGGCGGAAACGGCGCCGGGGGCGGCGCGGCCAGTTGCGCGGCGTTGTACCAGGGGAAAGATGGCGTGCTCGGCCTCTGCCCCGGTGCTCCCGGCAGCTGCGAGCTTCGCTTCCGCGCCACCGTGGTGAGCTGCAAGGACCTGTGCGCGTCGGTCGGTGCCACCTGCCAGGGGATGTTCAACAACGCGGGCATGTGTGGACACGCCGAGCCCCACGAGTGCGGCGACCAGAGCCTCAGCACCGCCATCTGCGTCTGCTCCCACGGGGGTTGACATAGTTCGACAACTGTCGTATTGATGTGGGCGTGACTCGGAGCGACGACGTCAAACGGTTGAGCCGTGCTTTCAAAGCGCTGTCGAACCCGAATCGACTCCAGCTCTTCCTGAACCTGCTGGAAGAGAGTCGACTCGATCTGGCCAAAGGCCGCGTGCACGATTGTTTTCTGACCGGGCTCCTGAAAAACCTAAACGTCGGCGCTCCCACCGTGTCCCATCACGTGAAAGAGCTGGAAGACGCGGGGCTCATCACCACGTCGCGCGACGGCAAGCAGCTCGTGTGCAGCATCGTTCCCGACTCCATGAGCGCGCTCCGCGCCGTGTTCGAGTCGAGCGCGCGGCGCGAAATCCGCAGCTGAGCCCGGTTGGCGGGCCCGGCGCGGGTATTTTTTCGTTCTCATAGTTCGAAAGTTATCAAAGCGTAGGAGAGAAGAATGCAACGCCAAGTGATTGCCATCGAAAAATACGGTCCGGCCCGAGTGCTCGCGTTGTCCCAGCGCGAGCGGGAGCCGGTGGGGGACGACGACGTGGCGATCCGGGTCGCGTACTCCGGGATCAACTTCGCCGACATTCAGATGCGCCTCGGATTCTACCCGGACGCGCCCAAGCGTCCGTTCGTTCCCGGCTACGAGGTGAGCGGCATCGTGGAAGAGATCGGCAAGAACGTGCGGCGCTTCCGCGTGGGTGACTCGGTGGTGGCGGGGACCTATTTCGGTGGATACGCCTCTCACGTCACGGTGCCCGAGCGGCAGGCGTTCCCGTTGCCCACAGGCGGCGATCTGAAGCACGGCGCCGCGCTGCCGGTGGCGTTCTTCACGGCCCACCTCGCGCTGTTCGAGATGGGCCGAATTCGAGCGTCCGATCGCGTGCTCATCGAGTGCGCGACAGGCGGCGTGGGAACCCTGGCCGTGCAGATGGCTCGCCACGCGGGCGCCCAGGTCGTGGGGCTCACCACGACTCCCGAGAAGAAGGACTACATCCGCGGGCTCGGTGCCGAGGCCTTCACTCGCGACGAGTTCTTGGCCGACACCAGCCTCGCCGGCTTCGATTTCATCCTGCAAGCGTCGGGTGGGCGCGACGTCCTCGTGTCCCTCGATCGGCTGGGAAAGACCGGGCGCGTGGTGTGCATGGGGCTGAACTCCGGCGTGAAGGACGGCAAGCGCAACTACCTCCGCCTGGCCAAGGCCGTGTGGGACACGCCGCGCCTGTCGGTGCTCAAGATGTTCGATCGCAACGCGGGCGTGTTCGGGCTGAACGCCCTGCGTGTGCTAGAGGACGCCACTTGGGTGGAGCGCTTGACGCGCGCCATCGAAGCCGCCGGTGAGATGAAGCTCGAGCCCCACGTTGGCGGTGTCTTCGCCGCGCGCGAAGCGGCGCTTGCCCACGAGCAGCTCGAAACGCGCCGCGCCACGGGCAAGCTCCTTCTCGACTGGTCCTGAGCGCGTCACGCGGACTTCGCCAGCTCGACCACGCTCGCCACCGCCTGGGCGATGCTGCCGAACGCGGACTCGGCGCCGCCGATCTGCGTGACCTTCACTTCACCGAACTTCTGGCCGACGGCGGCTGCGAGCTTCGGCAGGTTCTCGGCGGTGAGCACCCGGGCCTGGGCTTCGGCCCGCTCGCGCTCCGCGCGCGCCTCGGCCAAGGAGCCCTCGGCTCGCGAGCGCATCTCGAGCAGCACCACCTCGGCCAGCGCCTGGCGGCGTACCACGTCGCTCTCGAGCTCGGCGCGCTCGAGCTCGGCCTTCTTCGCCAAGGCCTGCGCTCGGAGCTCGTGGGCCGAGAGCTCCGCGCGAGCTTCTTCCATGGTTCTCTCGTGGGCGAGCACCAGATCTCGCGTGCGGACCTCGGCCTCGCGCCGCGCGATCTCGGCGGCCTGGCTGCGAAGGCCAGCCGCCGCTACGAGCTTCTGCTCCTCGATCTCGCGTGCCGTGGCGGCGTCCCGGAGCAGTGCGGCCTTCTTGGCTTCGGCCGCCGCGCGATCGAGCTCGTCGCGACGCTCGCGCACCACGAGCTCGCTCTGGATGCGAGCTTCTTCCACCTGCCGCGTGAGCTCCGCCTCGCGGGTGGCGATCTCCTTGTCGGCCTGGGCTTTGGCCTGGCGCGCGCTCTTCTCGAGCTCGGAGCGATAGGGCGCCTGCATGGCGGCGAAGACCTTGTCCGAGAGCACGCGCACCTCCTGGATCTCGATGGTGTCGATGACGATGCCCCAGCCCTTGGTGGTGAAGTCGTCGAGCTTGCCTTCGCCGCCCACCACCGGAGAGACCTCGCGGATCAGCTCCTCGGCGAGAGCGCTCTTGCGCTTCTGCAAACAGTCTTCGACGCTGAGGTTCGCCACCAGGCGCCGGGTCGCGCCGACGAACATGCCGGCGAGAGCCTCCTCGAGCTTGACCTGTGCACGCTCCGGGAAGCTGAAGTTCAGCACGCGGTACGCGATGAGCGGTTCGGCGATGCGGTAGACCGCCAGCCCCACGATCTCGACGCCGACTTTCTCGCGCGTGACCTGATCGGCGCGGAACATCAGGCGTTGGAACGAGGTGGGCACGATGGCGACCGCGTCCCACGGCCACTTGAAACACGACGCGCCCTGGCCCGAGCTCGAGTGGCGCACCTTTCCGCGCCGGACGTGCACCAGGTATTCGCTGGGCTTGGCCGTCACGAAGCCCCAGCGCTTCGTCTTCTCGGGATCTTCGATGGGCTTGCCTCGCCGCCAGCCGACGGCTTCGGCGGTGTTCTGGCTGATTTGGATTTGGGCGTTCTGCATGGCTTTTCGTCTCCTGCTCGAGCCTTCGCACGCGCCGTGCCAGCGCGCCGCGCTGGGAAAACCCCTTGGAACACCCGGTTTGCACCGGTTCGACGCGTCCTGCCGCACTCGGCGGGAGCGATCGCTCGTCTAGGAGCTTGACGTCGCGCTTGCCCGTCGCGAAAACGCCCGCCGATGCGCATTCCGAAACTGCTCCTCGCGAGCCTGCTTTGCACCCTCAGCCCCGCGGCCCGAGCCGAGACGCCGCCCAAGCCCAGCGGCGCGCTCTCGTTGCCCGTCGAGCAATACACGCTCGAGAGCGGCATGACCGTCCTCTTGAGCGAAGACCATCGGCTGCCGGTGGTGGCCGTCGAGGTTCGTTACCTGGTGGGCTCCGCCCACGAGCGCAAAGGGCGAAGCGGCTTCGCCCACCTGTTCGAGCACCTGATGTTCCAGGGCAGCAAGAACTTCGACGACGAGTACTTCAAGCCCTTCGAGCCCATCGGTGGCAACGTCAACGGAACCACCACCCAGGATCGCACGAACTTCTACGAGCGCGTGCCGTCGAACTACCTCGAGCTCGCGCTCTGGATGGAGTCCGACCGCATGTTCAATCTCCTGCCGTCTCTGACTCAGGACCGCCTCGACAACCAGCGCGACGTGGTCAAGAACGAGCGGCGTCAGCGCTACGAGAACCCGCCCTACGGCTTGGCCTGGCTTTACCTCACCGAGGCGCTCTACCCCGAGTCCCATCCCTACGGTCACACCGTCATCGGTTCCCACGCCGATCTCAGCGCAGCTTCCCTCGACGACGTGAAGGGCTTCTTTCGTGAGTACTACGTGCCGTCCAACGCAGTCTTGACCGTGGTGGGTGACTTTCAGCCCGCCCAGGCCAAGGCCCTCGTGAAGCAGTATTTCGGCGGCTCCGAAGGTTCACCTGGCAAACGCGCGCCGGCCCCGAAGGCCAGCATGCCGAAGCTCGAGCAGATCGTTCACGTGGTGAAGACCGACGACGTGAAGCTCCCGCGCATCTACCTCGCGTGGCACACGCCAGCCATCTTCGCACCGGGTGACGCCGAGCTCGATCTGCTCTCGAGCATTCTGACCAATGGCAAGACCAGTCGGCTCTACAAGCCCCTCGTGTACGAGAAGAAGGTAGCGAAGGACGTCGAGGCCTTCCAGGCGTCGATGCAGGCGTCCAGCTTCTACGTCGTGCAGGCGACGGCCGCTCCCGGCAAGAGTGTGAAGGAGCTCGAAGCCGCGCTGCTCGACGCGCTGGCGAAGGCGCTCGCCACCCCGCCGAGCGCCGACGAGATGAAGCGCGCGGTGAACGGCTACAAGAAGGACTTCTTCCAGCGTGTGGAAGGCGCCGTCTCGCGCGCGAGCACGCTCAGCACCTACTACCACGCGACCGGAAAGGGCGATTACTTGAAGACCGATCTCGGGCGCTACACCTCGGCCACGCCCGAGAGCGTCCACAAGACGGCCACCAGCTGGCTCGACCTCGCGAAGTACGCGCGCATCGACATCGTTCCGGGGGCGAAGGCGGGAGGGGCACAGAAATGAAACGCGCGCTCCTCTACTCGCTGTTCTGTCTCGCGGGTTGTGCGGGGGAACCCACCGCGCCGCCGAAGACGCCGGGGCCCGCTCCGCTGCCGCCCGCGGTTCCCACTGCGAAGAACGAGCCGGCGGCTCGGGCGCCGGATCGACGAGCACTCCCGGCGCCGCCATCGACGCCCAGCTTCGCGCTGCCGAAGCCCAGCATTTTTTCGCTCAAGAACGGCATCAAGGTCTACTTCGTCGAGCAGGGGCCAACTCCCCTCGTCAGCGTCACGCTCGTCATCCCGCGCGGCGGCGCCAGCGACCCCAAGGGCAAGGCCGGCACCACCGCGCTCATGGCCGACCTTCTGGACGAGGGCGCCGGCGGCAGGGACGCGCTGTCGATCTCCGAGGAGTTCCAGCGCCTCGGCACCGATTACGGAGCCAGCGCCGACGTCGACAACGTCATGCTCGCCATGAACACTATCGCCGAGAGCTTCGAGTCCAGCGTGAAGCTCCTCGCCGACATCGTGGAGCGTCCGGCCTTCGACCCCAAGGAATTCAAGCGCCGGAAGGAGCAGCGCATCGCCGATGCGCTCGCTTCCGAGAGCGAGCCAGCGAGCGCGCGCGCCGTCGTGCTGCGCAAAGCGTTGTTCGCGGATGGCTACGCTGCCGAGCTCGCGAGCGGCACGCGCGCCACGCTCGGTCGCATCCAGATCGGCGACGTGAAGAGCCAGTATCAAGGCTTGCTCGTGCCCGAGGGCGCTGCCTTCGTCGTCGTGGGTGGCATCGGGAAGGAGCCGGTGCGGGATGCCCTCGAGCAGCACTTCGGACAATGGGCGGGCAAGGCCAGCGTGAAGCTGCCGGTGCCGAGCGCCAAGCCGGTCGACAAGGCGGTCTTCTTCGTGGACTTCCCCGGAGCGACGCAGACGGCCATGGCCATCGCGCGCCGCGCTCCGGGTGAAGGCACCGACGAGTACTTCCCCGCCCAGGTCATGAGCCGCGTGTTCGGCGAGGCCTTCACCAGTCGCCTGAACCTGAACCTGCGCGAAGCCAAGGGCTACACCTACGGTGCGGGCTCGAGCTTCCGGCGCTTCCAGGCCGTGGGCTTTTTCGGCCTGAGCGCCAACGTGAAGCGCGAAGTGACCCGCGAGAGCGTCGACGAATCGCTGCGCGAGCTCGGAGCGCTGTGCGGCGAGCGGCCCATCACGGCCAAGGAGCGCGACGAAGCCGTGGGCGGCCTCTTGCTGGGCTTTCCGGCGCGGTTCGAGCGCGGAGGCGACGTGGCCATGCAGCTGGCGAACCTGCCCCTCTACGGTCGCCCCGACGACTGGCTCGAGAAGTGGTCCGAGCGGGTGAAGGCGGTCAGTACCGAGCAGGCCAACGCGCTCGCGAAGGGCTACTGCAAGGCGGACGAATACGTGATTGTGCTCGCCGGCGACGGCAACGTCGTCGTGCCCACGCTCGAAGGGCTCGAGCGAAAGGTCTCGTTCTTCGACGCCCAGGGCAATCCGACCGGCGCGCCCAAGCCCGCCAAGAAGCCCGCGGCCGCGGCGGATGGAGCGAAGGCTCCGCCGCCGGCGGGAGCCAAGGTACCTGCGGGAGCGAAGGCTCCTCCAGCGGGCGGCAAGGCTCCGGGGGCGAAAGCGAAGGCTCCGCCCGCGGGAGCCAAGACTCCTCCGGCGGGTGCGAAAGCGCCGGCGGTGGGCAAGACCAAGTAGTGACCGTGGCTCGCTCGCCGCGACCCGTGGTGCTATGAGCGGTCCCGGTGGCTGGCCGGCGTGGGGCGGCAGCACCGAGGGCCTCTTCATGTCGCGCTTGTCGTTCGCCATTTCGACGCTCCTGGTCGCGCTCGCGGTTTCGGGTTTCGCCGCTGCAAAGGGCAAGTCGAGCAAGACCTGTCGCCACGGCGGGCTCACCGACTCCGAGGGGCGCAAGGTGCGCTGCCTGACCCGCGCCGAAGCCGAACAGCTCGGCGAAGACTCGCAGCCGTCGGACCCGCCCGAAGTGGACGACGCGCCGAAGAAACGCCTGCCCTCGGTGGAGGTGCGGGCGACGTTCCAGAAGGGCAAGACCGGCATCGCGAAGCAGCGCCTCACGAACAACGCAAACGTGTTCGCACGCTGCATCGCCGATCACGGCGGGCTCAAGAAGGCCCGCGCCGAAGTGCGCATTCGCTTCCAGGTGGCTCCCTCGGGCCGGGCTCGCGACGTGTCCGTGTCCAAGCGCCGTTCGGTGGCGCCGGCCGCCGCGCGCTGTATCGCTTCCGCCATCCAGGGCTCGTTCGTGGGTGTACCGTCGGAGCAACCCACCGTCGGGACCGCGGTGCTCCGCTTCGAGTGAACGCGACGCGAAGCCCGTTCGCGAAGCGAGCTGGCGAGGAGCGCAGCGAGTCGCGTCGGGGTGGCCAGGGCCTCAGGGCGAGAGCAGGCCGAAGTAGAAGAGCGCCGGCAGGAGCAAGCCGGCGATCAGCGCCTCGCCGCCGATGAAGCCCGACGCGAGCGTGACCGAGTGCCGTTCGTGGGACTCGGGCGAGAGCTTGTGCCAGACCCAGCCGGCGATGGCTCCGATGGCGATGGGGATGTTCAGCGTTCCGGGCAGGATCAGCGCGAAGCCGAAGCCGGCGATGCTGGGCATCCAACGCAGGCCCTTCACGTCCTTCAAGAGCGTGACCACGACCCCGACCACTGCGGCGATCACGGTCCAGGTCATGGCTCCCTTGGGAAAGGCCGAAAGGCCCTTGGTCATGAGCACGGCCATGTTGGCGAGCTTGAGCCCCGTGGGTGCGGCCAGGCCGTCGCCCCCGAGGCCGTAACGCCGGATCAAGATCGGGTACATGATGGCCACGGCGGCAGCCCCGATGGGGATCGAGAGGAACTGCACCCAGGTGAGGACGCGGGGCACCGAGCCCACGATTTTGCCGGTCTTGTAGACCTGCATGGTGCCTTCACCCTGCGAGTTGATGTTGCCCGCCGTGCCCGCGCTGATCAGGTTGTGGGCCACGTCGGCGGAGAACAAGCGGAAGATGGCTTGCAGCGTGTTGGCCATCAAACTCACCGGACCCTGATTGGTTTCACCCAGCACTCGCACGCCGACCAGGATCAAAGGCAGGCCGCAGAGTACGGAGAGCACCGTTTGGTAGAAGGGGAGGTGGAAAGGCGCTCGCTGCTGCACGAAGGCGAGCGCGATGGTGATGACGCTCGCCAGCACCACGATGGTGCGAAGCGACATGTCCTCGCGGTTCCCGTTGCCGCGCTCGGCCTTGAGGGTGCGGAACATGGCGACGATGCTCTTGTACTGCAACGCCACCGAGGTCATGGCCGACGTGATCATCATGGCCGTGGCGGGCCACATGAACCACAGCATGACGATGGGAAACTGCTTGCCGCCGAGGTAAGCGCCGAGCATGCCGCAGTGATCGTGGAGGAATGCCGTGTCGGCAGCGCTCGGCGTGCCGGTCGCAGCGATGGCGTCGCAGGCTTGGATGTGGGCCGGTGCGATGGAGCCGTGGACGATCTGCATTCCCGCGGCCTCGATGACGCTGGGGCCGAACACCCAGGTCACGATGGAGCCTGCGAGCATGCTGAGGCCCACGTTCAAGCTGATGAGGAGCCCCGTGCCCACCGAGAGCACGCTGACCTCGATGCCGACGCCGAAGCGCATGGCGATGGGAACGATGGGGATCTTCGCCAGTCCGTCGCGCACGAAGGAGAGCACCATGCCGATCAGCGTGCCGAGCCCGAGCGCTCGGAGTTTGTGGCGGGACTCGGCGGTGCCGGCGTCGAGCACCGAGATGGTCTCGGCCGCGGCGACCCCGTCCGCGAAGATCATCTCCGGATCGTCGATGAAGTAGCGTCGGAAGAGCGCCGCCACCAACACGCCCACCGAGCCCGAGCAGGAGAGCCAGAGGAACATGCTCCACGGGTCGACGTGGGTCTTCACGCTCACCGACTCGTTCATGTTCAGGTAGCCGAAGGCCGCTGCCACCACGCACATGAAGGCCGTCGCCGTGGCCGAGGTGGCCGCGGTTTGGATGATGTTATTTTGGACGGCGTTCTGACCGCGGGTGCGCTTGGCGGTCACGTAGAGGTAGAGCGCGCCGATGAACGCGGCGAGCACGCTCACGTTCGGCCCCATGCCGAGCTTGAGCACGATGTAGGGGTAGGCGAGCGAGATCAGCGTCGACACCAGGATCGCGCCCGAGACCGACTGCCAGGTGATTTCTTTCTTCATGCGACGACCCGAGAAGGCAGCGCGGACCCCGCCACGCTCGCGGCGCTACGCTACATCGCGAAGCTCCGCCTGGAAAATCAGAAGTCGAAGCGGACCGCGAGGGTCGGCACCACGGCCACGAACGTGTCGAAGCCGTTCTCGTCGGGCAAGAAGAGCCGGCCGGGACGCACGTCGGAGCCGTCCGCATAGCCGGCGGGAACGTCCGACAAGAGGGCGGTGCGGTCACCGTCACCGCTGCCCAGATTGTTCGTGCCGGTGCGCGGTGCGCTGGGCGCGAGCAGCGCGAACACGCCGACGCCGAGATCCAACGAGAGCCGCCGGCTCAGGCGATAGCCGAAGCGCACTTCGGGTCCGACCAGGGGCATGAAGAGGTCGCGACTCTCTTCCGGCACGCTCGTGCTCTCGCTCACACCGTACACGTCGCTGGCGTTGGCAGGGTTCGGCACGTCGCCGCGAAACGTGCCTCGGTTGTCGAAGCGCGCCCGCACCCTCGCGACCCCCGCCCACATGCGGAACGTGAGCGGCGTCTTGGGAAACATGCGGTAGCTCGCGCTCGCTGCCGCGACGATGCCGGACATCCGTGTCTCGTCCCGGTAGTCGCTGCTGGCGTACCGGGCCTTCTCGCCTTCGGCGCTCAGCTCGCGGGTGGCGCTCGCGCGAAGAGACAGATACCCCAGGAAGAGCTCGACCCCGAGCTCCGGTGTGAACGCGAATCCACCGCGAGCACCCGCCAAGAGTCCGAAAGGCCGCGACCGCTCGCTGCAGCTTCCGTCGCCACACGCAGCGTCCATCCCCCCGCCGAACGAAGGCGCGAATGCTGGTCCCCCCACCGCTTCCACGTAGGCGTGCGGCACGAAACCCGTCTGCCAGAGCGGGCTCGATAGATCTCTCTGGAGCGCGACGGAAAACACGCGCTCGCGCCCGGCCTTCACCTCGATGCGCTCGCGGTACGGAAGAAAGCCCTGCTCGGCCAGCTCGAGGACGTGCACGCCGCTCGGCAAGCGTCCGCCCCAGACGCCGGCGCCGACGTCGACGCCATCGACGAAGACGTGGGCAGAGGAAGGCGTGGGCTCCACGCGGATCGCCGCGTCCAATCGGCGCGCACGCAAGGTGAGGCTAGTCGCTTGGCCGAATCTCACGTGGGCCGCGCTTGGCGGCGTCCCTTCGTCGCCGACGCCTTGCAGCGCTACCGAGTGCGTGCCCGCCGCCACGCTGCCCGACCACGGAGTCTTGCCCACTGCGGCGCCATCCACGAGCAGCGTGAGCGTCTTGCCGCTCGCCTCGCTCACGACCAAGGTCCCGATGCGCGTGAGCGCTCGTTGTTCGGCGACGACCTTCTTCTTCTGGCCGCCCGCCACGATGACGCTGACTTCGACCGTCTCGAAGCCATCGCGGGATATACGCAAGGTGTGGGTGCCGGAGCCGACCCGGATCGGGGCGAGCGGGACCTGCCCCCGCTGTCGGCCATCGACCACCACCACCGAACCGGCCGCGGCAGTCACCTCGAGCTCGCCAACGTTGGTGCGGAGCTGCGCGAGGGCCTGCTCGATCTTCGTGCGCTCCGCTGGTGCGAGAGTCGCGCCGTAGTCTCGCAGAAGTTCTTCGTACATACCGAGCGCCTCGGGCCAGCGCTTGAGCTGAAGCAGACTGGTGGCGGCGTTCTCCACCGCGACCTTGGTCGGCAGAAGCTCGCGTGACGCCAGGAACTCGGCGAGGGCCGCGTCCCAGCTCTCGCTTTCTGCGAGCTGGACGCCTCGAAGGAATCGTTCTTTTGCGCGAGCCTTCTTGTCGGTCGCTGCGTCGTCCCCCGCCGAAGGGGGCGTTCCGGGGGGCGCGGGCTCCTGTGCCCCGGCCGCGCACGGAACTGCGAGTGCCAAAGCCGCCCCCAGAAAAAGACGCCGGATCATGCGTGGGCGCAGCTTACCGAGATGCGCAACGGGGGAAAGGGTGTACCCGGCGCGCACACGAGCGCGCTTGACGAGTGCCACCGTTCCCCGCTCATTTGGGGAGCTGGAGGCAGACGTGAGCCAGGTCTCTCGACGTGTATGGGGATGGTCGATGGTTGGCGCGCCGCTTCTCGCGTGGGCGTGCGGTGAGGCGCGCGAGGTGCCCGCCCGCCCTGCACCGATGTCGACCCGAGCCCTCGGCGCGCTGCGCGACGTCGAAGCCCATCTCGGCTTCTCGCTCGCCTCCTCTGTGTCGCTCCGCGAAAGCGCAGCTTCGGTCCACGCCGCCGTGGAAGGAGATCTCGAGTTGCCGCGCGAGGCCGACGCAGCGCTGGAGGTGGCCGATCCAGAGCGCCGCGTGCGGGCCCGGGTGCGCCTCGAAGGAACTAGCTCCGTCCGCGGCGAGCTCGGCGCTGGCGTCATGGTCTACGCGGGCGGCGGCCCCGAGGGCTCGGACTTCACGCTGCGGGCGAACGCCACCGGCTTCGAGGACTACGTTCTCCATCGCCAGCGACCCCGCCGCGAACAGCAGACCTATCGGATCGACCCCGCGGAGATCCCCGGACTCCGCCTCGTCGATGGCCGGCTCGAGCTCGTGGACGCCGATGGCGCGCCGCGCCTCCGAGTCGAGCCGCCATTGGTGATCGGCGCCGGCGGCCAGCGCGCCCACGCTCGCGTTCGCATCGAGGGCTGCGCGTACGATGCCGATCCACGCGCGCCCTGGGGGCGGCCCGTCACTGCGCCCGGCTCGGGCGAGTGCCGCGTCGTCGTCGACTGGTCGGGCCTCGGCATCCGATACCCGGCGCTGGTCGATCCCTCCTGGGTGAACGCGGCCAACTTGATGCCGTTTGCCTCGCCCCAGAGCCTCACGAACCTCGTGGACCCAGCGCAAGCGAGCACCAAAGCGCTGGTGGTGGCTCAAGCCGGTGCAGCTCTGTTCGATCCGGTGACGCGGACCTTCGCGTCGACCGGCGCCATGAAGACTCCCCGGAGCTCCGTCACCGGCGTGCTGTTGAACGACGGCACCGTGCTGTTCGGCGGCGGGTTCAACGGCGGCGTGCTCGCGACCGCCGAGCTCTACAGCCCGGCCACGGGGACGTTCGCGTTCACCGCCGGCAATCTGTCGGCCCCGCGTCGCAACATCGCGGTCGCCAAGCTCACCACGGGCGAGGTTCTGTTCGTTTGCGGCGAGGCCTCCAACGGCGATGGATCCACGGCCTGGGACCTCTACAACCCGACGGCCAAGACGTTTTTCCAGCTCTCCGGAGGCGACGCGCCCGACGAGCGGCGTGGTTGCACCGCGACTTGGTTCGCCAAAGACAAGGTCCTCGTCGCCGGCGGCTACGACCACATCCAGGGCACGGCCACCGCCACCGCCGAGATCTTCGACCGCGAGTCCGCCTATCCGTATTTCCGCACCGTCGGCGGCTCGATGAACCAGGCCCGCTACGATCACCAAGCCGTACTCTTGAAGAGCGGACGCGTACTGCTCGTGGGTGGCGCCTACAACACAACGTCCGTCGAGGTGTTCATTCCCGGCGCGACGCCCGCGGCCGGAGTCTTCGGCGCCGGCCCGCAGCTCTCGACGCCGCGCCGAGCACTGGCGCTCGAGCGGCTCTCCAACGACTGGGTGCTCGCCGCCGGCGGCTTCAACGCAGCCGCACAACTCCAGGCCAGCGCCGAGATCATCGACCCTGCGCTCACGAACTGGTCGGCGACGGCGTCCATGAACACGGCGCGCGCCAACGTTCGATCGCTCGCCCTCGCCGGCAGCGCCGTGCTCGTCGCCGGCGCCACGAACGGTGCCGAGCTCTGGCTGCCCTCGGCCAATGGGGCGGCGTGTCCGGCGCGGCTGGGCGAGTGCGCTTCGGGCATTTGCGCCGACGGCGTGTGTTGCGACACTGCGTGCACCGGGCTCTGTCAGGCTTGTACGGCGGCGCTGAAGGGCACCGGGGCAAACGGCAGCTGCGGGTTCATCGGGGCGGGCCAGGCGTCCGGCGGTGACTGTGTGCCGAGCGCCGCCGACCCCTGCGGCAAAGACGGCACTTGTGACGGCGCCGGAAGCTGCCGCACGGCGCCCCCCGGTGCAGCGCCGGCCGCCGGAAGCTGCCCCACACCCGCAACGCCCTGTGGCTACGACGGCAAGTGCAACGGTGCCGGTGGTTGCCGCCAGGTGCCGAACGGCAGCCCACCGGTCACGGGCACGTGCACGAACGCCACCAACGTGTGTGCGAGCGACGGCAACTGCGACGGTTTCGGAGGCTGCAAGCCGGCCGCGAGCGGCGCGCCCTGCGGTAGCGCGGCTTGCAAGAACAACGCGCCTTCCAGCTATGCCTGCTCGGGGTCCGGCACGTGCGACGAAAACGTCGCAGGAAAGTGCGATCCGTTCCTGTGTCAGAACGGCCTCTGCCCGACGACCTGCGCCAGCGACGCCGACTGCGTGTCCGGAGCGTTCTGCGACGGCGCCCCGAACGGCACGTGCAAGGGGCAGAAGACCAACGGCACGCCGTGCACCAACGGCGCGGAGTGCTCCTCGACCCAGTGCGTCGATGGGTTCTGCTGCGACCAAGCTTGCGGCGAGCAGTGCTTGGCCTGCGACGTGACCGGTAAGCTCGGGACTTGTTCACCGGTCACCGGAGAACCCCACGGCGTGCGACCGAAGTGCGCCGGAGCGGGCGCGACCTGCGGGGGCACGTGCGATGGACAGGCCGTGGCGTGCGCGTACCCGACCGAACAGACCGCGTGCGGGCAGACGAGCTGCAAGGACGGCGTGATGACCGGACCGGTGTGCGACGCGCTCGGCGCGTGCAACTCGGCGGCCCAGCCGGTCGACTGCAAGCCCTACGTTTGCGCCGACGCCGTGGCCTGTCGCACGAATTGCGAGAAGAACTCGGATTGCAGCACGGGCTTCGCTTGCAGCGCGGCCAAGAAGTGCGAGCCCTCGGGCAACCACTGCGAGGGAAACGACCTGGTCGACACCGAAGGCAAGAAGACCGCTTGCGCGCCCTACGTGTGCGAGGGCAGCGCCTGCAAAACGACCTGCGACACCATCGATGATTGCGTCGCGCCGTCGGTCTGCAACGCCCAGGGCAAGTGCGTGAAGCCGGCGGGTGGCGCCGACGACGGCGGCTGCGGCTGCCGAACCGCCGCACGTCGTTCGACCTCGCTGCCCCTCGGGCTCGTGCTCGGGCTCTTGTCTTCCGTCGCTCTCCGGCGGAAGAAGAAGCGGAACGCATGAGCGACGGCGATTCCATCCCGGTCGACCACGTCGACGCTCCTCCGCAGTCGGCAACCAGCGTGCGCGCCGAGAGTCTGATCGGACGCGTGGTCGGCGGGCGTTACGAGCTGGTGAGGCTCCTGGGCAAGGGCGGCATGGGAGCGGTCTACGAAGGCCGCAGCAAGAGCACACTCAAGCGTTGCGCGGTGAAGGTCTTGGTCTCCGAAGACCTGCTCCAACACAAAGACGTCGTGAAGCGCTTCTTCCGCGAGGCGAAAGCGGGGGCCATCATCGAGAGCGAGCACGTCGTCCAGACGTTCGACTCCGGGGAGGACGCCGACGGATTCCCGTTCATGGTGATGGAGCTCCTGAACGGGGAAGATCTCCAACACGTGATCCGGCGCCTCGGGGTCTTGCCGCCGCCGCTGGCGATCAAGCTGACGCTACAGGCGGCGACCGGCCTCGCCAAAGCCCATGACGCCGGCATCGTCCACCGCGACGTCAAACCCGCCAACCTGTTCTTGACCCAGCGGGATACCGGAGAGCTGCTGGTCAAGATCCTGGACTTCGGCATCGCCAAGAGCCTGCTCGATTCGCTCTCCGAGACCGGGCTCGACCTGACGCGTACGGGTGCCGTGCTCGGAACCCCCCTCTACATGTCGCCCGAGCAGGCGCGAGGCGGGACCAACCGAGTCGACGCGAGCACCGACGTGTGGTCCCTCGGCGTGATGCTCTACGAGATGTTGTGCGGCGAACTGCCCTACGGACGCGTCACCGCTTTGGGCGACCTGATGGTGGCGATCATCACCGGTCCCCTGCCTGCGATCCAGGACAAGGCCCCATGGGTGGAGGCGTCGCTCGCCGAGGTCGTGTCGCGTGCTCTCACCCGCGACCTCGACAAGCGCTACAAGAACGCCAGCGAGCTCCGCGACGCCTTGGCCCGACTCGTAGACGACTCTCGTGTCACGCCCGACCTCCTCGTGCCCCTCTCGGAGACGGCGCGCCTCTCGGTGGCAGCACGGCCCGCAATCACCGGCGACGTCTCGCTGCGCGGCGCGGACCGCGGTGGGCTCAGCGTGACGACGGCAGCGGTGGCGCGACCGAAGCGGCGGCGGAGCACCTGGCTCTTGTTCGGGTTGCTCGGCCTGGTGGTCGTGGCCGGAGCCCTCGCGTTCGGCAACGAACGAGCTCGTCGGAGCCCTGCCGAGCCCGCGCGAAGCGCGGAGCCCAAGGCGTTCAGCGTCCGCGTCGCACCCGCCGACGTCGAGGTGTTCGTGGACGGCATCCCGACGGCTGCGGAGGCGGGTCGGGTGGAGATCCGCGGTGCCATGGGTACCACGCACACGCTCACGCTGCGGCGGGGCAGCGAGCAGCGCGAGGCAAAGGTCGCGCTCACGGTGGACGGCCCGATCCCGCCGAGTCTGGAGCTCGCAGCCACGCCCTCCGTGGCTCCGGCCGAGCTCACGCCGAGCGCACGACCGAGCGACTCGCCGCGTCCGCAACCAAAGAAAGGCAGCGAACCGACCGGCGAGAAGGGCAACGGTGCAGCGTCGAGCCAGCCGAATGCGCCGACGGCGCCGACCCAGGTCAAGCCGGAGCAAAAGAAGCCGGAGCCCAAGGTCAACACCGACACGAGCGAGTTCGGCTGACTCGGCCTGGCGCGATCCTGGAGGCGCCCCGCAACCGGTGCGGGCGAACACGGCCCAGGACAGGCCTCTGGCCGCGAGCTTCATACGACGTGATTCGCCCGCTCGCGGTCGCTGGATCGCTCCGGGTTCACTAGGGCTTGTCGGCCACGAACCAAGCGAACGCGCCCAAGAGCTCCTGGCTAGCGCGCACCACGAAGCCGGTGCTCTCCAGCGCGGCGACGAAGCCCGTGCGATCGAAGCGATCGCGCTGGGGGTGATCGAGCAGCGTGCGCCACACCGGGTGCACGATGAACCGCTCCAGAACCTCTTCGGCGAAGAAGCGCCCGCCGGGCCGGAGCACACGGAAGATCTCGGAAAGCGCGCGCCGGTAGTCCGGCACGTGGTGGAGGATCCCGAAGTCGAACACCGCGTCGTAGCTGGCGTCGCCGGCTCGGATTTCCGTGACGCTCCCTTGCCAGAGATGCACGCGATCTCGCTCGGGCGCCAGCCGACGCCGGGCGAGCGTCACCATGTGGGGGTCGAGGTCGAACGCGTCCACCTCGCTCGCGCCGAAGCGCTCGAGCAGGACCTGCACGCCTCGCCCGCTGCCGCATCCGACTTCGAGCACGCGCTGTCCTCGCGCGCGGCCTCCGAGCTTCTCCAGGACCGCTGCTTCGTAGTGCCGCTGGATCAACGCGCGCACCGGATTCAGCATCATCGCCTTCTCGAAGCGGTTCAGGAGCATGGGAGCCGAGTCTACGCCCTGCGAGCCTCCGAAGTGGCCCGGACGCGTTCGGCGTGTGTGTGCCTGTGCGTCCTGCCCGCCCCGACCGGGATTCCGTCGCCCCAGTGCGAACGGTCGGGCACTCCCGTTTGCGGCCCCATCCGCCGCGTGATTGAATCGGGAGGTCGCACTCTTGGGTCGGAGGCTTCGATGCGCTTCGTGGTTTGGTCGTGGTTCTTCGGCACGTGCCTGGCCGTCTTCGGCTGTGGCGGTGGCGATGACGGTACCGCCGAGGGCAAAGGTGGCGCCGTGGGTGCCGGGGGTTCGGGCAGCTCGGGGGGCAGCGGCAAAGGTGGCAGCCTCAACCTCGGCGGAGGCGGATCGGGCGGGGGTTCCGCCGCGAGCGGCAGCGGGGGTGGCAGCGCGGGCTGTGGGCTGAAGCTGACCGGTACCGTGCGCGACTTCTCGAGCTCGCACCCGGATTTCGAGGACTTCACCGGCGATGGTGAGAAGGGCATCGTCCAGAACGCGCTCGGCGCCGACGACAAGCCCGTCTACGTCGATGGCCCCCACTCCTACACCACCAACAAGTCGAACTTCGACCAGTGGTACCGGGACGTTTCGGGCGTGAACCAGTCCTTCCCGTTCACGTTCACGCTCGCCAAGAACGGCAACGTCTACACCTACGACAACGGCACGTTCTTCCCCATCGACGGCCAGGGTTTCGGCAACGAAGGAAACCCGCACAACTTCCACTTCACGTTCGAGCTCCACACCGAGTTCAAATACAAGGGCGGCGAGGTCTTCACGTTCACCGGTGACGACGATCTCTGGACCTTCATCAACGGCAAGCTGGCCATCGATCTAGGCGGCGTGCATCCGTCGCAGAGCGGTAGCATCGACCTCGACGCCCAGGCGGCTTCCCTGGGCATCACCCCGGGGAGCAACTACTCGCTCGACGTGTTCCAAGCGGAGCGCCACACCGACGAGTCGCACTTCCGCATCGATACGAACCTCGAGTTCACGAGTTGTGGAGAACCTCCCAAGTAGTTTCCTCACCGCCCCAATCGGTCCCCATGCGCTACGAGCAGAAGAACCCCCTGCCGATTCCGGATTCTGGCGCGTACGACAGCGTGAAGGCCACCATCGACACCGTCTTCGACTGGCAATACGCCCTCGCCGACGAAAAGCTGCTCTCGCTCTACGAAAAAGGGAAAGCACAGGGCTGGAACGCCACGGACATCGACTGGAGCGTGGACGTCGACATCGCCCGTCTCGCGACCGAGTCCCGCGCCGACGTGTTCATGAACACGTTGATGGCTCCGCCCGTGCCGTTCACGCTCGAGACGGCGATCCAGTTTCGGCAACACATGAACGCCTTCATGCTCTCGCAGTTCTTGCACGGCGAGCAGGGGGCGCTGATCGCCAGTGCCAAGATCGTGCAGACGGTGCCCTGGGAGGAAGCCAAGTTCTATGCCGCGAACCAGGTGGCCGACGAGGCACGGCACGTCGAGGTGTATCACCGGTACCTGACCGAGAAGCTCGGCCTCTCGTACGAGGTGCACCCGAGCTTGCGCGGGCTGCTCGATTCGATAGTCCAGGATTCGCGCTGGGACGTCACCTATCTCGGCATGCAGATCTTGGTCGAGGGCTTGGCCCTCGCTGCCTTCGGCACGATGCGTCTCGTGAACCAGAACGAACCGCTGATCCAGGAGATCACCGATCGCATCATGCAGGACGAAGCGCGGCACGTGGCCTTCGGAGTCCTGTCGCTCCAGAAGATCTACGGCGGTGAGCTCTCGGGCGCGGAGATCAGGGAACGCGAGGACTTCGTCATCGAGGCCACCGCGCTCCTCCGCGACCGCCTGCTCGGGACACCTGTCTTCGAGCGCCTCGGCTGGGACACCTCCGTGTGGGTGCCCTGGATGATCGAGACGCCGTTCCAGCGCGGATTCCGCCAGATGATGTTCAGCAAGATCGTGCCGAACCTGAAGCGTCTCGGCCTGCTCACTCCCAGGGTGCGAGCGGCTTTCCAGAAGCTCGACATCTTGCGCTTCGAGAACGAGCCCGACTCGGTGGAAAAGCCCGAGGTCGCGCCGCCCGAAGAGCTCGTGCAAATGATGATGCAATACATGGCCGAACACATGGCCCCGCCGGGGCCGGAGGGATCGACATGAGCCACCGTCGTCGGTATCCAGGTCGAGTTTTCGCCACGTCCTTCTGTCTCGCCACGGGAGTGTGGGCACTCGCGTGCGGCAGCGACGACTCGGGGGGAGCCGGCACCGGTGGCAGCGGCGGCAGCCACAGCGGCGGTGCCGGCAACGCCGGCGGGACGGGCAATTCCGGCGGTTCCAACGTCGGGGGCGGCGGCGGCTCGAGCGGCGGCGGCACCAAGAACCCGACGTGCGAGAAGGGCACGAGCGGAGGCGACGTTCAGGCGCCCGTGTTCTGGAAGAACCTCGACGGCGAGACCAGCTGGTTCGCTTCGCCGATCGTGATGGACCTGGACAAGGACGGGAAGAACGAGCTCATCGCGGCCTACTATTCGGTCTACGTGTTCGACAGCTCGGGCACTCAGCTCGACAAAGCCAGTGACGGTGGCGGGCGCGTCTACGCGCCCCACGTGGTGGCCGACCTCGAAGGCGACGGCGTGATGGACATCGTGCTCGGCAACGACAACCAGGTACTCGCCTACGAATGGAAGGGCGGCAAGCTGTCGAAGAAAGCGGGTTGGCCCGTCGATACGACCACGGCGGGCAACGCGCCGGAGGTGCGCGGGCTCGCGGCCGCCGATCTGAACGGAGACGGCAAGATCGAGGTCGTCGCGACGACCACGCAGACCGCCAACACCGAGGACGGCGGCGCGCAGGTCTTCGTCTTTTCTGCCAACGGCCAGCTCTATCAGCCGTCCGGCATCTCCTGGCAGGCGTGGCCCCGCTACAACAACAAGACGGGCACCGGAAACGACGCGGACCGCAACGGTCAGGGCCACCACGGCTACGGCTGCTACGGCCTCAACGTCGGCATCGGCAACATCGACGACGACCCCGAGCTCGAGATTCTCGCGACCTACGACAACCACCACATCCAGGCGTTCAACCACGACGGTGTGGCCATCGACTCGTCGCCGTGGTTCACCAACCGCGACTCGAAATACAGCGGCCAGCGCATGACCTGGGGCCAGTTCATCCGCTGGGCGGATCCCAAGGTCGAGTCGGACCACTATCACGATCACACGGGCGAGTGGCCCCACCCCTCGTGGGCCGAGTGGCTGCAATGGACGGCTTCGCCGCCCAACGTCGTCGACCTGGACAAGGACGGGAAGAACGAGGTCATCGGCGTACCCAACGTGGAGAAGAACGAGCCGTACGAAACCCAGGCCTACGCCATCCTCGCCCTCGAAGGCAGCTACGGCGATGGCAGCCGGTCGGCCATGCGCAAGGCCGGCTGGGAGACCTTGCCCCGCGGCGGCGCGCCGATCAAAGTCGACGGCTACTATCCGCCCGGTGGGGTGCCGGCGGCGGCGACGGTGAATCTCCAGGGCGACGACAAGCCGGAGATCGTCGTGTCGCTGAACGACGGCCTCATGTACGCCTTCGATGCGACGGGCAAGCAAATCTGGAAGTTCAACTACTCGCTCGGCAAGCCCATCATGTACAGCTCCGAGGCCATCATCGCCGACCTGAACCAGGACGGCTCGCCCGAGGTGCTGTTCTCCACCTTCGGTGATCCCAACACCACGGACTCGGGCCACCTGTTCGTCCTCGCAGCCGATGGCGGGCTTCTGCACGACGTGCCCCTGCCCAACGCCGGCCACAACGGTAACGGCAACGGCGCGCCGGCAGCGCCCGCGGTCGGTGACCTAGACGGAGACGGCGTGCTCGAGGTGTTCGTCCAGACCTTCGAGCATGGCATGGACGTGTTCAAGGTGCCGGGCTCGGGCACGAAGTGCCTGCTGTGGTCCACCGCGCGGGGCGGCCCGCTCCGGATGGGTCAACCGAACGGCTCCTGATCCCAATGCGGAGATCCCTCATGCCTGTCTTGCCCAAACCCTCACGCCTCGTCGGCCTCGCAGTCGCGGGCCTCGCGTTCGCTTGCTCGGTCTTCGGTTCGGACCTCGGTTCCTTCACGGAGGGGGGCGGGACGGACGGCGGCAAGTGCCCGGCGGGGCAGCTCTCCTGCGCTGGGGACTGCATCGACGCGACCTCGGATCCCAAGCACTGCGGGGCCTGCGACAACGCCTGCGCGGCGGGAAAGGTCTGCGACGTCGGGGCTTGCGCCGACAGCTGCTCCGGCGCGAAGACCGACTGCAGTGGAGCGTGCGTGGACCTGGACAAGGATCCGAAGCACTGCGGCGACTGCGCGGTCGCGTGCAACGCCGGCCAGAGCTGCTCGAGCGGCAGCTGCAGTGAGGCCTGCGCGTCGGGCAAGACGGCTTGTGGTGGCTCGTGCGTCGACCTCCAGTCGGACGACCAGCACTGCGGAGCTTGCGGCAACAACTGCCCCACGGGGCAGGCATGTCAGGCGGGCAAGTGCGAGCTTTCCTGCAGCGGAACCCAAACCGAGTGCAGCGGCGCCTGCGTCGACACCAGCACCAACGTGAACCACTGCGGCGGCTGCGGCAAGGCCTGCAAACCTGGTGAGGTGTGCACGGCGGGAGCGTGCAAGATCTTTTGCCCTGGCGGACAGGTCGAGTGCAACGGCTTGTGTGAGGATCTCCAGACCGACGATCAGAACTGCGGCTCTTGTGGCCATGCGTGTCAGGCAGGCGAGGTGTGCGGGAACGGCCAGTGCGTCTCGAATTGCCCAACCGGTCAGACGAACTGCGGCGGCTCCTGCGTGGACACGACCAGCGATCCCGCCCACTGCGGAGCCTGCGGCACGGCCTGCACCGCCACGCAAGAGTGCAACCAGAGCAAGTGCGTGCTCGCGTGCAAGACCCAGCTGAACCAGGCTCTCACCGATCCCTGGGGCTATTCGTGGGACGGCCTCGAGCGCGCGCCCGCTACGCTCGATCAGGCGTCGCAGATCTGCGAGACCGCCGGAGGTCGCTTGCCCACGGCGAGCGAGCTCTATCGAGTCAGCGCCACGCAGTCGGCCACGGTCGGTCAGAGCACCCACACGAACTTCTTGTGGTCGGCGGTGCCCTACGGCGCCGCGAGTCAGATCCGTGTTCGGCTCTCCGATGCCAGCACCTCGTCCACGGGCAAGACCTCGAGCCTCTACTACCGCTGCGTCTGCCCGCCGCCTCTGCCCGCCACCTTCACAGGGAAAAACTGCTTCGGCCCCGCGGCACAAGGCTGTTACGGGCTCGACGCAGAGAACAACAAGGCCTCCATCGACGCCGCCGATCGGGCGCCGCTCCCCAAGGGTTCCGCGATCTGGGAGTGCACGTTCAACCGCGGACACCTGGCGGGTCCAACACGAATCGTGGAGGCAGCGAAGCAAGGCATCGGCGCGGGCAGCAACCTGTATCTCCACACGGGGGACGACGTTCGCAACGACTCCGACTTGCTCCTGCGCTGGCAAACCACGTTCGCCTTGAGCTCCGCCGTGGCCAACGGTTCGACCACGGATTTTCGACCGTTCCGCTGCACGGGGTCGAGCGTCGGCGGCACGCACCCGAGCACGGTCCCCGACGAGTGGGTGCCCGCGGGCGGCGGACCCAAAGGGGAGACCAAAGACACGGCCGCCGCGGCCTGGGCCACCTCGGTCAGCGCGTGCTTCGGCCGCGGTGGCCACGTGCCCACTGCCACCGAGCAGGCCGAGCTCGTCGCTCTGGGCTTGCCCACGGGCACGAACGCCTGGCTCTGGGGGGCCGACGTCGGCACCATCGTTCTCGTGCAGGCGACCCAAACCGGCTATCGCTGGACCGGGAGCGCGCCGCCCGTGTATGCGAGCGGCAACGACTTCTCGACGCTCGCGCGGACCTCGACTCAGGCGTCGCGTTGCATCTACTACCCCGTCGACACGAGCTACAGCGGGCCGTCCGCAGCGGCTTGCGCCGCAGGGGGAGGCGGCTCCTGCAAAGAGATCACGCTCCCGGGGGGCTCGGGCGCCAAGATGTGGGTCGACGCGTTCGATCGCTCCCCGGCGCCCAACCTCGAGACCGCCATCGACAACTGTCGGAAAGAGGGCGGGCACCTGGCCTCGAGCCGAGACTACGTGGAAGCCATCCGAGCGGGTCTGGCCAACGGGAGTGGAAGCTTCGTCTGGGACGGCGACTTCTCCCTGGTGCTGGTGAGTCCGTTGGGGGCGAACTACGTGCTCCGCGCCGGTGTCGTGAAGTGGACCGGCAACGAACCGGCGTTCGGGGATGCTTATGGAAGCTCCTCCTCCACCACGGATATCGGCAGTTCTTTGCCTTATCGGTGCATGTGGACCAACGAGGTCCGCTGAGACCTCCGCACTCCGCCTGCCGCCTTCGAGCGAAAGCGCTACCCTGAGTCGAGACTTGCTGATGCAGAATGGACCGCCCATGACCTCCGGGGGCATCGGCTCCGGGACCGAGCGCCGGCTCGGTCGCTACGCTCTGTTCGACGAGATCGCGCAGGGCGGCATGGCCACGGTGCACCTCGGGCGCATGTTGGGGCCGGTCGGGTTCTCGAAGACAGTGGCCATCAAGCGACTGCACCCGCACCTCGCGCGTGACCCCGAGTTCGTCAGCATGTTCCTCGACGAGGCACGCCTCGCGGCGCGTGTGCAGCACCCGAACGTCGTCGCCACGCTCGACGTGGTGGCCGCCGAAGGCGAGGTGTTCCTCGTGCTCGAGTACGTGCAGGGCGAAAGCTTCTCGCACCTGCTGAAGGCGACGCGCATCAAGGGCGTGCCAGTCGCGCCGCGTGTGCTCTCCAGCGTACTCGTGAACACCCTCCACGGCCTGCACGCGGCGCACGAGGCGTCGGACGAACACGGGCATCCGCTCGGCATCGTGCATCGCGACGTGTCGCCGCAGAACATCCTGGTCGGCGTCGATGGCGTGGCGCGCGTGCTCGACTTCGGCGTAGCCAAGGCAGCGGGGCGCTTGCAGAGCACGCGTGACGGCCAGCTCAAGGGCAAGATCGCGTACATGGCGCCGGAGCAAATCCGGGGCGATCTGGTCGATCGTCGCACGGACATCTACGCGGCCGCCGCCGTGCTCTGGGAAGGGCTCACGGGCCGGCGCTTGGTGCATGGGATGAACGAGGGGCAGGTCTTGCACGCGGTGCTGGCGGGAGGGTTTCCGCCGCCCTCGGCGGTGCATCCGGGCACGCCGCCCGAAGTGGATGCGCTCGTGATGCGCGGCCTCGCGATGGAGCCGGCTCATCGCTTTCCGACTGCGAGGGAGCTCGCCATCGCGCTCGAACGCACGGTGGGCGTCGCTTCCCCCTACGAAGTCGCCGAGTGGGTGCAGTCCGTGGGAGCCGAGGCGTTGTCCATTCGCGCGGCGCGCGTGCGCGAAATGGAGAGCACCAGCGCCGTGCGGGTTTCCCTGCAGGACTCGCTCGCCCAGTCGGCCGACCCCGCGTTCGACGCGTCCCGCTCCGGAGTGCTGGAGTCCAGCGTATCGCAGCCGAACCGACCATTGCCGCCGGCCCCCGGCGTGGGGGAGGGCTCCGTGTCGTTCGCGCTGCATCCTTCCTTCGCCGTCCAAGAGGCTCCCGCCGGAATGATGCCCCATCCGGCCTACGGCGCTCCGATGCCTGCGATGCCAGTTCACGGGCCACATCCCGTTGCCGCCGCACCTGCGCGCAGCTCGGGCCTCAAGGTCGCGTTGGCGTCCGTGCTCGTGAGCTTGCTCTTCGGGCTCTCGGTGTTGCTCCTGATCTTCTGGTTCCGCGGTCGGCGCCCGGTGGAAGACAGCGGCATCGAAGCGCAGCCGAGTCCCGGGACGGCCACCGCTCCCGCAGCCGCGCCGCCGAGCCTCGCCGCCCCGGCACCGAGTCCGCCCGTGGCTGCCCCACCTTCCGCCGAGCCCGCCGCGCTCGCCGAACCGGAGGTCGCGCCCGCAGCGCCGTCTGCCGCGCCCAAGACCGACAAGCCCGAAGACCCGAAGCCCGCTGCGGTCACGAAGCGCGACGAGCCGAGCAAGGGGAGCTCGAAGCCCGCGGAACCCGAGAAGACGAAGCCCCCGAGCGGTGACAAGCCCGCGAGCAAGCCAGCCAAGGGCTGCGACTCCCCCTTCTACGTGGATTCGAACGGCATCAAGCACATCAAGCCGGAGTGCATGTGAACATGATCGGACGCCGAAGAGTCGAGCTCTGGACCCTGCTCGTGGCAGCGCTCGTCGCTACGATTTGTGGCGCGCCGCCGGCATTCGCCGGCAAGAAGGAGTGCGCCGCAGCGTACGTGCAGGCGCAGGAGCTCAAGCAGTCCGGAGCCTTCAAGAAGGCTCGAGAGCAGCTGCTCGTGTGCGCCAAAGACGAATGCATGGCGGCGGTGAAGAAGGACTGCGTCGCTTGGCTGGACGAAGTGAACGCGTCGCTGCCCTCCATCGTCATCGAGGCCAAAGGGCCCGACGGGAAAGAGACGTTCGACGTGAAAGTGACCATCGACGGCGAGGTCGTCGGCGAGAAGCTCGACGTGAAAGCCATCGAGGTCGATCCCGGCACGCACAAGATCGTGCTCGAGTATGCGGGCCAACCCGCCGTGGAGCAGGAGCTCATCTTGCGCCAGGGACAGAAGAACAAGACTGTCGAGGTCAGCTTCGAGAAGAAGAAATCCGAGAAGGCTGCGCCGCTAGTGACCGAGCCCGAGCCCGCTCCGGATGCGGATGCTGGCGCTACCGACAAGCCCAAGCCGCCCGTGCTCGCCTACGTGCTCGGCGGTGTGGGCGTCGTCGCGTTGGCGGGCACGGCGTATTTCTGGCTGGGCGCCGAGAGCAAGAAGAAGGACTTGGAGGACTCTGGTTGCTCTCCCAACTGTGCCGAGGGCGATGTGGATTCCATCAAGGACAAGCGCTTGTTCGGCGACGTGGCCCTGGGAGTCGGGGTCGCGTGCCTGGGCGCCGCGACGTGGCTCTACCTGAGCCCCAAGAAGAGCGCGCCCAAGCCCGCCGCTGGCCTCGATTTGCGCGTCGGTCCCCACGGCGCGTTCGCCGGATACGCCGGGCGATTCTGAGGCGACCGTTCCACGGCTTCAGACGAAGCCGAGCCAGTAACAGACCGCGATCCCGACGGAGAAGCCGGACGCGAGTGCGATGAAGCCGGACGTCCAGAGGCGGTTCTCGCTGGTGAACCCGGGGATGGCAGCGAGCGTCAATTCGGGTTCCGAGCGGGGGGGCATGGGGTTCTCCTCTTCTTCTGGTGTGGGCCTCGGCGGCGAAGGCTCCATCGCGCTGGGTCCCTCGAGCGCCGCGAGCTCGGGCGCTTTCGGCGCTTTGGGGATCGGGTGAATGAAGGTGATCCGAGGCTTGTCGGCGACGAGCGGGAACGGATCGAGTGAGCGCCCGAGGCTCGGCCGCATCCGAACGACGCGCGAAGGATCGGCCCACGGCAGAATCAGCTCGGCGAACGCGGCGGCGCTCTCGGGTCGGTCCTCGCTCCGCGGAGAGAGGCCTCGCGAAATTGCCGCAGACAAGCTCTCGGGCACGCTCGACGTACGCGCCGAGAGCGGCTCGAAGTCCGCGCGCAGCGAGGCCTTCAGGATCTGGGTCTCGTTCTTGTAGCCGAATGCGGCTTCACCCGAGAGGAGCTCGTAGAGAATGGCGGCCGACGAGTAGACGTCGGCGCTCGGCCCGAGCTCCATCCCGAGCGCTTGCTCCGGCGGCATGTAGAGGGGCGTGCCAGCGGAGCCGAGCCCCGCGTGGTCGCCCTCGCAGAGTCCCTCGGAGATGCCGAAGTCGAGCACCTTCACCCGAGGTCGATCCGGCTCGGGGTGGGTGACTACGATGTTGGCGGGCTTGAGGTCGCGGTGGATGATGCCCGCCCGGTGCGCTGCCCCGACCGCCGCCAGCACCTGGAGCATGAGCTCGCAGGCGTAGGGAACGGGAAGCGGACCTCGCCGACTGAGGATCTCTTCCAGCGTCTCCCCGTCGAGGAGCTCCATCACGATGAAAGGCTGTCCGCCCGCGTCGACGCCGACGTCCAGGATGTCCACGACGTTCTCGTGACCGATGCGCGCCGCAATCCGAGCTTCTCCCAGGAACGCGGTCTTGACCTCCGGGCGTGCGGCCAGCGCCGAGGAAAGGACCTTGACCGCGACTTTGCGACCGACGAGCAGGTTCTCCGCCTGATACACCGAGCCCATGGAGCCCGCTCCCAGCACGGCGCCCAGCGCGTACTTGCCCGCCAGCACGCGCGGGCGCGAACTCGGTGCGTGAAGATCGTTCACCGACTTCGCTGAACGACCGACTAGGCGGGAGCTTTAGGCTATCCGTCGGCGTCCGCGCTCGGGGGCTCGGCGCTCGCCCAACCGTTCGAGTACTCGAAGAGCAGCCCATCCAACGTCAGGCGCGCTCGTAGGGTGCGCGCTTGCTGGAGGACTACGTCGCCATACACGAACCCCGGGTGGAGGCGGACGAAGTAGTGGCTCGCACCCAAGCCGGCCGTGGCCTGGGTCACCGCGTCGGCGAGCAGGCCCCCGCGCGCCCGGATCCCCAAGAGCTCGCGGAGTCGAGGCGCCACTTGCCCCAGCTCCAGCGGTGGTCTCGACGGGCTCGGGGCGTTGACGAACGGAAGCTCGAGACGGAAGGACCGCACGCGCCGCGACCCCGCGCGCACGACCACGGTCAGGGTTCCCGTCAGCTCCGCGCTGCCCGTGAGATCGAAGCGAACCACTCGCTCTGCGCCGCTCTCCGTCACGACGGCAGGCCCGGCCTTGGGCCGAGCGCCCGCGCGGGCCTCGATCTCCGCGCCGAGCAGCGACCAGACGGCGGAAGCGACGCGCTCCGCGTCGTTTCCTTGGAAGCGGTCCTCCACGACCAGGTCCTCCGCGTTCTTGCGGATCCAGGCCGTGCGTCTCTCCACGTCTTGCTGCGTCGCTTCGATTTCCCCGCGCGCGTCCGCCGGGAGGCTGCGCACGAAACCCACGCTGAACTTGCCCCAACGTTTGAGGATGAACGCCGGCGGTGCGGGCTCACCCCAGGCCGTGTGCGAATCGTCGGGAAGGTCCACCAAGAACAGCCGCTCTTGTCCGACGCGGCCCAGGAGATCGAGCAACGGATCGCGGACCTCCGAGGACACGGACTTGCTCTGGTTCACGGGCACGGGCGACGACCAGAGCGGAAACGACTTTCGGTAGGTCTGGAGCACGTGTTGCGGGTCACCGCGCAGCCACTCGAGCACGTCGATCACCGCGTAGTCGAAGCGGACCTCGCCACCGGCGCGCCGCTCGCGACCGTCCTTCATCTCTCGCACGCGTCCGCGCACCCAATGGCGAGCCCGTCCCAAGTCACGCGCGAGCCCGGCGCGTTCTGGGCTGAGCGAGGGCCCCGGCGAGTAGCTCGGCGCCGATGGCGCGCGCACTGCGTCGGCGTCGCGGTCGACGACGACGCTGCTCGCCGGGGGCGCAGGGGCCGGCGCGCGCGCCGACGCCACCGGGGGGTGGTCGGGTGGAGTCGGGGCGCCGCAGGCGTCGAGCAAGGCGACGGCCAAGCACGAAGCGGCTCCGACCACCCGCAGCATGTCACCATGGTCACGAGCGGCACTGCGCAAGTCAATGGCAGCACCCGTGCCCACATCACCCGCGCCGCCGCTCGGGGCGAGCCCCCACACGCGGAGCGACTGGGACACATGCGCCCACGCTGGGTCGCGCCCAGATTGCCCGCTCGTCGCTTGGATGCTAGATGGGCGCCGCCTCGCGCCCCCGGGCAGGGCGCATCGAGCAAAGGCTCCGGCGCATTCGTCGCCGCGGCCCGGAGGAGTCGTCGCCGTGACCAAAGTCATCGCCGTATCGCTGGTCGTCCTGACAGGGGGTTTGTTGTTCTCGTGCGCGGAGAGCGACGGAAGCACGACGGGCCCGGCCCAGTGCGGAGACGGCGTGCTCGGGGGAGTCGAGCTCTGCGACGGCACGAGCCTCGGCGGCCACACCTGCACGACCGAGGGTTTCAAGGCCGGCACGCTCAAGTGCTCCGCGGCCTGCGCTCTCGACACCTCCACCTGCTGCAATGACCAGTGCGTGAACGCGGGGGACACCACCTGCGAAGGCAACGCGGTCATGAAGTGCGAACAGCAGGCGAGCGGCTGCCGCGCCTGGGTGAAGAGCGAGGACTGCGGCACGAGCGGCAAGACCTGCGACAACAGCGGCGGAGCCGCGCTCTGCAAGAGCACGACGTGCACGGACGCCTGCCCCAAGGTGAACGACACGCAGTGCAACGGCAGCGCCATCGAGTTTTGCGCCGTGGGCCCCGACGGTTGCAAGCTCTGGGCGAAGGCGAGTGATTGTGCCGACAAAAGCCAGAGCTGCGACGATTCCAGCGGCACCGCCCAGTGCTCCGGCGCGTGCGTCGACCCCTGCAAGTCAGGCGAGCTCAAGTGCAGCGGCAACGTGCTCCAAGAGTGCACCACCGTGTCCGGTGGCTGTCTGGGCTTCGCGACCAAGACGGACTGCGCGGCGTCGGGCGGCGTCTGCACCAGCACCGGCGTGAGCGCCGCTTGTCAGTCCGGATGTACCGCTGGCTGCCAGAAAGAGGGCCTGCAAATCTGCACCAACAACGCCGTGCAGACTTGCACCAAGCAGAGCAACGGCTGCATGGACTGGGTCAAAACCCAGGATTGCGGGAGCCTGCTCTGCAAGCTCGCGGCAGGCGGCACTGCAAAGTGCGAGGGCGTCTGCACGAACCCGTGCCCCACGCTGGGCGCGAAGCAGTGCAACGCCAACGTCGTGGAAGAGTGCAAAGCCGCGACCGGCGGCTGCCAGGAGTGGAAGGTCACGACCACCTGTCCGCTCGGGCAGGCCTGCGATTCCACCGGCGGCACCTTCAGCTGCAAGACGGCGACGCCCACCGGCGAGGATTGCGGTCACGTCATCGTGGTGCAGAAGGGCTCGAACACCATCAACTGGACGGCGAGCAAGAACGACTACCTCACCACCACACCGTCGTGCTCGTGGGCCGACGTGGACGGGCCCGACGTGGTCCTCGTCTACCAGCCCACCTTCACGGGTACGGTGGACCTCACGTTCGAGAAGCCCATCGACAACCGGTGGGTGGCCGTCGTCGGCAGCGGCGTCTGCGGCAGCCTCGGCTCGCAGCTCTCGTGCGTCTCCGAGTACACCGCGCCGACCATGGGCGACAGCTTCCCGGTCACCTCTGGGACCACGTATTTCCTCTACGTCGCCGATACCAACAGCGGAACGGCACCGCTCTCCAACCCGCTGAAGCTGCAAATCACCGAGATCGACTGCAGCACCTTCAGCGCCGGGGCCGTGAGCCTCCTGCCCGCCAATGGCGCGACCACGAGCTCGCTCAAGCCGAAGCTCCAGGTCACCTTCGAGACCGCCGTCCAGACCACGGCCGGTACGGTCACGCTCACCGGCAACAAGGGCACGACCCTGTCGTACAACGTGGCCACGGCGAGCGAGGTGACGTTCTCGGCCGACGACAAGACCATGTACATCGAACCCGCGGCGCCGCTGCCGCCGGGGGAGGTCGTCAACGTGAGCTGGACCGGGCTCACCGACGCCAAGTGTTCGAAGCCGCTCAAGGCTGCGACCTGGAGCTTCACCGTCATCACCCCGCCGTGTGCGCCGGGTGCGAGCGGGATGGTGGGCAGCACCGTGACCAAGCTGCCCACGGGCACGGCTTCGAGCTACCCGTCGGTGTACTACGTCACCCCGGATCAGAACCCGACCGGTTACGTCTACTTCGGTGGTTCCACCGAGCTCTGGCGCGTGGCCAAGACCGGAGGCACCGCGGTGGAGATCACGACGGCCGCCGGCCTCGGCGCTTCACAGCTCGGCTACGACATGATCGTGAACGGCAACGACCTCTTCACCATCGAATCGAAGTCGAGCGGCACCACGGGCTTCGTCTGGAGGATCTCGAAGGACGGCGGGCAGAGCTGGCCGCTCGCGGACTACGCGACCTTCCCGTCCACGCCCCTCGACACGTTCGACTCGGGCAATTTCTACAAGGGTCGCATCTACATGGTGACCAACGAGTCGAGCACGTCGGGCGACGCGACCCAAATCTGGTCCGTGGACGCCACGCAGGCGACCCCGCCGGCCACGGCCAAGCTCGAAGCGAGCGTTCCCGGCGAGGCCTACTGCATGGGCATCGCCGTGGACGACCAGAATTTCTACCTCGCGTGCGGCGACAGCGACCGCCTGGTGCGGGTGAATCGCACCACCAGCGTGGTCACGCTGCTGACCAACGCGCTCGACCTCTCCACCACGCAGAACTACCTCCACGCCAAAGACGGCAACGGCGACGGCACCGCCGACTTCCTCTACTTCAAGGGTGGGGACGACATCGTCTACTTCACCTGCAACCCGGCAGGCGCCACGCCCTACAGCGACACGCTCGTGACCTACGGCACGGGTTACGGCGACTACGGTCTCGGCTTCGACTCCACGGCCAACCGGCTCTACGCCTGGGACGACACGACCTACGAGGTCGTCGTCATCAAGTGAGCCGCCGCGTGGCATCCGTCCCGCTCGCTCGCCTCGAGCGGGAGGGACTCGTGCGCCTGACGCACCCTCCGTTCGACGTGTGCATCGGGTTGGTCGATGGAGCGCCCTTCGCCGTCGAAGACGCCTGCAACCACGCCGGCGCGAGCCTCGCCGAGGGCACCCTCGACGGCGAACGGCTGGCCTGCCCGATGCACGGCTACGTCTTCTCGCTGCGCACGGGCGCGCTCCTGGCTCCGCGTGGCCTGTGCGCCGACCAGCGACGTTTCCGCTGCGAGCGCCTCGGGGACGAAGTCGTGGTCTTCGACGACTTCGCGCTCGAAGTCCGCTGACCCGGCCCGCCGGACCGCGAACCGCTTGCGGCCACGCGCGCGCGTCGTCAGGCTTCCTCGCGCCATGCGGAAGGTCACCTTCGGGTTCGGTCTCGCGCTCGGCCTGATGCCCGCGCTGACGGCCCACGCGACTCCCATCCCTCGTTATGAAGATCTCGTGACGCGTCGCTCGCTTCGGGCGTCCGCGAAGCTCCCGAAAGCGCTGTCCACGCCGCTCTACCAGAGCACCGAGGTGAAGAAGATCGACACGCAGCTCGATCTCGTTCCGTCGAGCGGAGTGGCCACGGGTCACGTCGACGTCGAGCTTCACGCCGTCGGTAGCGTGGGTCAGGTGGCTCTGCTCCTCGACTCGGGGCTCGCCGCCACCGGGGCCAGCGCTCCCGGCAAGACGGTGGATGTGGCGAATCAGGTCGCCCAGGGCTATGCGTTCGTGAATCTCACCCTCACGCCGGCGATGGCACCGGGGGAGACCGTCACGATCGCGGTGGACTACTCGGGCACGCTCTCCTGCCAGTCGCAGGGCTGCTACGCGGGAGCGCCCCTCTCGTTCATCTCCGAGAACGCCGCCATCCCCGGCGTCTTCGATCAGGACAACGTCGGTGGCTACAACGCGTGGGGCGCGAGCCGGAGTCTCACGCTGTCGGTGCCCGAGGGCATCGACGCCGTCGCGAGCGGCGAGCTTGCGAGCTCGTCGACCGCAGGTGGCAAGACGACCCGAGTGTGGAAGATCCCCGCGTTCCACAGCTACGGCGGGAATGTGGTGATGCTGGGCGTGCTGGCGGACCAGCCCGTGACGGGCGTGAGCATCCCGACGCGCGTCGTGAGCACCCAGGTGGGGCCGAGCCACGTGAGCGAAATGGTCGGCTTCATGCAGAAAATCCTGCCCTTCGTCGACGCCCAGGCAGGGCAGAAGTTGCCCTACGCGGAGCTCAAAGTGTTCAAGCTGCCGCTCGGCTGGCTCGACATCTTCCGCGGCACCGCCGGCTACGGGCTCACCCTGCTCAGTGAGGACTACGCCGCCGGGAGCGTCGCGTACTTCGAGGAGACGCTCGCTCACGAGAACGCTCATCAATGGTGGGGAGTACTGGTTTCGCCGACCGACATCCCGGTCACCCGCTGGCTGGTCGAAGGCATGGCGACGCTGAGCCAGATCGACTACGCCGCTCAGGTCCAACACGCGGACGTGCCGCGCGACGAATATCTGGCCCGGCGCTACCGCGAGCACTGGATGTTGGTGAAACACCTGGGCGACCCGAGCTTGCCGCTGGTGGTGGATCAGACGAACCAGATCCCGGAAGACTCCATCGCCAACACGTTGTGGGCCTACATCCGCTCGTCGGCCTTCCTCGAATACCTCCGGGTGGTGGCGGGCGACGACGTTTTCGCGAAGCTGCTCCGGACCTGGGCCCAGACCTGCAACCAGAAACTCTGTGACACGGGTGACTTCGAGAACCTCTTGGAGGCCGAGAGCGGTCAGGACTTCGGCCCGGTCTTCGCTCAGTGGGTGTACTCCGGTACGGCTGCCGAACCGAGCCTCGCGTTTTCCCAGTCCGGCGGAACGCTGTCGGTGACGGCGTCGGGGATCGACGGGCTCAGCGTGCCGCTCGAGCTCTTCGTCGAAGGCGAGGGCGGCAAGCTCGAGAAGCGCAAGGTGGTTTTCGAGGGCAGCGCGCCCGTGACGCTGGCCATCCCCACGCCGGTGCGGCGCGTGCGGCCGAACCCGAGGCAAGACGGCCTGATTTGGAGCCGCTCGGCCACGCCCGGAGACCGGGACTTCGACGGCGAGGTGGATGGATTCGACGTGATCCAGTGCGCGTATCGGCTCGGGCGCGAAGCGGCCCCCAGTCAAACCGGCGGCGAGGGGATCTGGTCGAGCGATCTCGATTTCGATCCACGCTGCGACGAAGACCAGAACGGAAGCATCTCGGACGCCGACCTCTCCGCAGTGAGCGCGGCGTTCGGCAACGTCAAGGGAGGCCAGTGATGCGCGCGAGCCTCTTGGGTGTGGTGCTGGCGAGCGCGTTGTCCGCTCTGGCGTGCTCGTCCGATTCGGAGGACTCCGGTGGCAAGCCGACTCCGAAGCGCACTCTGGTATTCCGAAGCGATGCCAGGCCCGCTGGAAGCTCGGTGACGCTGCGCCAGAAAGAGCTCGGCTCCGGCAGGCTGGTGCTCGAGCTTGTCGGTAACTCCGTCGACGCTCTGTACGGTGTCGCCTTCCGCCTACGCTACGATCCGAAGGTCCTCGGGTTCGAAAAGGTCGAGGCCTCTCCGCACTGGGGCGCGTCGCCACCCTTGGCGTTGGCTTCGGAGAAGACCCCAGGGCTCGTCGTGCTCACGCTCACCGAGAAGGGCAAGAGCGCGGGCGTCAGCGGAAGCGAAGTGGTGCTCGGCACTCTGGCGTTCCAGCTGAAGGTCGAACAGGCATCGGCCATCGACGTCGTGGTCGAGCGGAGCGGCGCGGTCGGCGCCGACGGACGCGCGCGCCCCGCGGTGGGCTGGGCGGGCGGAGATCTCGTGCTCGAGTGAGCTCGCCCCGGGGCCAAGCCAGTCGACTTCAGTGTCCGACGGCGGCCGCCGTGTCGGAAGCGGCTTTGGCGCGATCGGCGGCGTCTTGCTTCTGGGCTGGGTTCGCGAGCTCGTTTTTGGCCTTCTCGTAGCGCTCGGCAATGCCCTTGAAGTAGGCCGCGTCGGCCGTGGTCGGGCGCGCGATCTCGAGCAGGCGCGCCGCATCGAAGGCGGCCATGCCAGCGACTTCACCCTTGCCCTTGGCGAGCTCGTCGAGCTTCTTGACGCCATCCGACAAGATGACGCCTTTGGCCATCATCTCGGTGGCGTCTTTGGGCCCCGTGGCGAGCGCCGTAGCGAGCGCGACCAAGAGCTCCGCCTCCGCCTTCTGCGCCGGCGCGAGCTTGCCCTGTCCGAGCACGCTCGATGCTTTCGAGAAATCCGCCGCGCGCCAGTAGCGCTGTCCCAGCCGCACGAGAGCGCGTGCGTACAGGCGTCGAGCCTCCGGCCCGAGCTTGCGATCGGCCTCGAGCTTCTTGTGTGGGCCCTTCGGGAGGCCGCGCTCGAGCAGCGCCCGCAGGATGGGGGTGTCGAGCTTCTCGTTGCCGAGCAAGCGCTCCGCGTAGGGAGTCGGAAGCCCGAGCGCCAGGGTTTCGAGCTCGCTCTTCCCGCTTTGCGCCGGCAGGCTCGGCACGAGCAGGGAGTCGAGCGCATCGATGCGTCTACCGGCGTAGACTTGGGAGAGGAGCTTCCGCGCACGTGCGACGCGGGGGTCGTCGATGACGCCTTCGTCGGCGAGCTTCTTCAGACCCACGAGCGCCGCATCACGCCCGCGGTTCTTGCGAGGCTCGAGCGCTTGCTCGAGCGCCGCCAAGTAGGCCTCCTTGAGCTCTGCGTCTTTGGCCATCTCATCGGGCACGGGCGCGTTGCGTGCGACCTCGACGAAGCGCAGATCCGCGAGACCGGCTTCGACCGCGACGAGCCCTTTGCCATAGCCTTCGAGATTCGAGCCATGGAGCGAGACGGAGTAGATGGCCTTGGCTTGGCCTTCGATCCACTGGCGGAGCGGTCCGGACACGAACTGGTTGACGCGCTCTTTGCCGAAGGGGGGCGCTAGCTTCGGGGGCTCCCGGACGAGTCGCGCCGCTCGAGCCGCGTACGCGAGACCCATCAGCGTGTCCCTGAGGCTCGGTTCGAGCCCCGCGGGCGGAGACGCCAGAAGCGGCTCGACGATCAGATCGCCACACTCCACGGGCGCGAGCTCTGCGCGAAGCGCCCGCACGAATCCGGGCGGAAGCGAGCCGCACCCGTCGACGTTCTGGAGCAAGGCGTCTCGCTCTTCGGCGTCGGTCTTCTCCAGCGCGAGGGCCAGCGACTTCCGCGTGCTCTTCTCGTCGCACGTCCCGGCGAGCCCCGACTTTCTGAGCTGGAACGCCTGGCAGCTCGCAGGCGGAGGCGGCACCTTTTCGGCGTCGCCCGGCAGGGTCGCGTCGGGCGCTTCGGGCTTGGGCTTCTCGGGAGGTGCGTCCGGCTTTTGGGACGGGGTCGGCGCTACGTTCGGCGGCGGAGTCGCCCCCGCACACGCGGAGGCGAACGAGAGTGCGAACACGGCGGCGACCAGCGAGACCGGGCGTGACATGGGAGCCGCGTCCTACCTCAGCGGCTCCCACCTTGCTACCATCCCGGCCCGTGCCCGAGCGCTCGCGCGCCGTTTGCTTCTCCGTCGCCGTGGGCCTCTTGGCTTGTCAGAGCCATGCGCCGGAAGGCGATTCCTCCGCCCGCAGCGACTCGGGCGCTGGCCGGACCTCGCGCGGCGTCGGGCTCGATGCGGCCAGCGCCATCGCTCGGGGTGATGGCGCGGCGCTTCGCGGGCTTCTGCCCGCGACGGACTTCGAGCTCCGCATCGAGACTCGTCAGACGCTGGTCGAAACCGACGAGCGCACCAACGAGACCCTGCGCACGCGCTCGGAGGTCGACACTTGGCTCGCGGGCTTGCGCGCGACTCTCGCGTGCCCGGGGGACAGTTGTCGCTACCCCGGGGGCTTCGCGCCAGGAGAGCTCGCCCGTTGCGCCGGCGACTGCTGCTTTTCCGATTGGCCCGCTGGCGTCGAAAAGGGCACGCTTCACCTCCGTCGCATCTGCGCGCTCTCGGCAGCGACCGGCGAGCGGCATCTGTCGTACATTGGCTTCGTCGAGGCGAAATGAAACCAAGCGCTGCAAGTTGCCTGCTCGCCCTGTCGCTCCTCGGTTGCGGGGAGGATCCGGAAGACTCGCCCTCGGAGCCCAAGCCGCTCCGCGTGATGACCTACAACGTGCTCTGCTCCCTGTGCAAAGGCGGCGAGTACGACCCGTGGCAAGAGCGCCTCGACTACTTCGAGGACATCTTCGCGCGACAAGATCCGGACCTCATCGGGGTGCAAGAGCTCACGCCGCTCGCCGGTGAGGTCGATGCCTTGCTCGCGCGGGCGCCAGGCCGCGGTGCGCTCTACTTCGAAGAGGAGGGCTGGCCGCCCTATCCGGATGCGGCGATTTTCTATCGCAAGTCACGCTTCGAGGTGCTCGAGCACGGGGAATATTGGCTGAGTCCCACTCCCGACACGGCGCGATCGACGGGCTTTTCGGATCCGCAGTTGCCGCGCCTCGTCGAGTGGGCGCGCCTGCGCGACAAGGCCGGTGACCGAGAGTTTTTCTTCGCCAGCACTCACTTCGACAACAACTCGCCGAGCCAGGAGCTGAGTGCTCCGCTCGTGCTCGAGCGCACGGCGCCCTTCGCGGATACTTTGCCCGTGGTGTTCGTGGGCGACTTCAACTCGCGGCCGAACAGCAAGGCGTACGGGATTCTGACCACCGACACCACCCATGGCGTGACGTTCGCGAACTCC
>Ga0268298_10000883_pt1 | contig 37331 bp, 27 predicted proteins | sample WWTPWeurt_MetaG_FD_194462 | JGI IMG/M metagenome (GOLD analysis project Ga0268298, IMG submission 194462) | Activated sludge microbial communities from WWTP in Nijmegen, Gelderland, Netherland - WWTP Weurt | ecosystem: Engineered > WWTP > Aerobic digester > Activated sludge | place...
GAAGGAATAGATTCCATACAAGGAGTTTTTCATTATTCCAATGAAGGATCCTTGAGTTGGTATGAATTTGCATGTGAAATTTTTACACATTGTAATTTGCCGGTAAAGGTTATTCCTATCAGTACAAAGGTTTTCAATGCTCCAGCGCCAAGGCCAAAATTTAGTGTTTTAGATTGTAGTAAGATCAAAACAACATTAGGCATCAGCATCCCGTTTTGGAGGGATAGTCTTCATCATTGTCTTAATCGATTAAAAATGGAGAAGGATTGAATATGTGGCTGGGTAGAAACATATCACTTCTTTGGATTGCAATGATGTACAGTGCAAACCTGCTTGCCACACATAACCGTGCCGGAGAAATTACCTATATACAGCTTAGCAATTTAACCATAAGAGCAACCTTAATTACCTATACCAAAACATCCAGTGTAGGTGCCGACAGAGATACACTGAGCATCAACTGGGGAGATGGAAGTTTTACCAATGTTAAAAGATCCAATGGAAATGGACAGCCATTACCTAATGACATTAAAAAGAATATTTACATAGCTGAACACACTTATCCCGGGAGAGGAACATATAGCATCAGTATGTTAGACCCTAATAGAATTGACAACATATTAAACGTAGACCCTCCTAACTCCATTAATGTCCCATTTTACATTCAATCTACCATTACACTTTTTAACACCACTTTCCAAGGAATTAACCATTCCCCCATCTTACTAAAGGCTCCTATTGATATAGCCTGTCTTTATCAAGTATTTGAGCACAATCCATCTGCATATGATGAAGATGGCGACAGTCTTTCGTTTGAATTGGTTACGCCATTAATGGCTGAAAAAACAGGTGTACCCAACTATCTTTTACCAAGTCAGATTTTACCCGGAATAAACAATGCTGTCAGTTTGGATTCCAAAACCGGAAGTTTTATTTGGAGGTCTCCGCAAAGAGCCGGGGAATATAATATTGCCATTGCCATTACAGAATACCGAAAGGGAATAAAAATAAGTTCAACCATTAGAGACATGCAAATTCTTGTAGTGGAATCTTGTAAAGAAAATAACCCACCATTGATCAGCGGCATTTTGGACACCTGTGTAGTCGCAGGCAGTTTGATAGATTTAAGTTTTTTTGTGGATGATCCGGATAAAGGATCCAGAGGAGGAAGTGTTAAAGTTGAAGTTGATGGTGCGCCACTTTTTTTAAAAAATCCAGCTTTGATTAGTTTTCCCTCCGGATTCAATACCCCGAAAGTAACTGTAAATTTGAAATGGAATACGGCTTGCAATCATGTTCGAAAAGAACCTTACTCCATATTTATAAAAGCTGTTGATAATTATTTTGACACTACCGGATTAACTGCAACCAGAGTCCTTAGAATTAAAGTGATTGGCCCTAAGCCTAACAATCTAAGATCGATTAATGAAAATGATAAAATCCGTTTGTTTTGGGACTTCCCTTATGCCTGCAATATGGATTCATCTGATTTTAGGGGATTTTCAGTTTGGCGTAAAATAAACAATGGATTTCTTTTACAAGACACCTGTAATCCGGGACTAGAACAATCAGATTATATGCAAATTGCCTACCTGGTCAACGATTTGAGTAATTCAAAATACACTTTTTTTGATAGTTCGTCGCTTAAAGGCATACCATATTGTTATAGAGTTCAAGCCGAATTTGCTAAATTAAGTCCCGGGAATTATCCATATAATTTTACTCCTTCCCTAGCTTCCAATGAAACTTGTGATTATATTTCTACCGATGCCCCTTTATTGCTTAACGCAGATGTATTGGTTACCAATTCTAATGATGGAAAAATAAAAATAAAGTGGACTAAGCCAGATCCCACTAAGTATGACTACCTAAATCGCACACCACCTTTTACCATCAAAGCCTTTCATTCTGTTGATTTTGTGAATTTCTTAGAAATTGCCGGTTACACTCAATCCACAAATGATTTACTTAATTTTTCAGATACACTTTTTATAGATAGTCTAAGAAACACAAATGACAACAGACATTTTTACAAGATTGTAATTGGTTCAAATGACAATTACATAGTAGAATCAGACACTGCGCAGAGTATTTTCCTAAATGTAAAGAATGATAATGGCTTCATGTTTTTGTCCTGGGATGAATCCACTCCATGGAATAATTATGAATACACGATTTTTAAAAAGAATAAATCCGCAAGTAAATATGATTCCATTTTCACCACTTCACTTAGATCATTTCAGGATAAAGAAATCATTTATGGTGAGGAGTATTGCTACCTTCTGCGATCAAAAGGGAGTTATGGTATTTCATGGATTGAAAGCCCATTGATTAATCATTCCAATGAGTTTTGTATTACCGCAATAGATTCTACCCCACCTTGTTGTCCGGATTTTCAAGTTAAAGGACCTTGTGAAAACAGACCAGATGTACCAACTGATGTAAATGAGATCATCTGGAATAATCCAAACTTAAGTTGCATCTCGCAAGATATTTCCGGTTATAGAGTTTACGTAATTTACCCAGATGGCAGAACTGAATTACTGACTGAGATAAATGATCCAGGTCTTACCAGATACACACATTTGATCACGAAAAATGAACCATTGTGTTATCAGGTTAGCGCATTCGATACATTAGGACTAGAATGCAAACCTTTTGAAAAAATTTGCGCCAATTATTGCCCATCGTATGAATTACCTAATACATTCACCCCAAATGGGGACGGATTTAATGATATTTTTACCCCGAGGATAAACAGATACATTCAATCTATTGAGTTAAGTATTGTAAACAGGTGGGGACAAGTTGTATACACCACCGTTGACCCGGAAATTAATTGGAATGGAAACAATAACAACGGAAATCAATTAAGTGATGGAACCTATTATTACAAGTGCAAGGTAAGACCTTACCCCAATGCGGACAAGATTCAGGAATGGGTAATTACCGGATTTATTGAGCTTTTAAAAGGCAGATAATGTTTACAGGAATTATTGAGGATATCGCTGAGATTATTGAGATTGAAGAGAAAAACGGAAATTTTGACTTACGCATTTCCTCCAAAATAAGTAAAGAAGTAAGAATTGATGAAAGTGTCTCTCATAATGGCGTGTGTTTGACAGTGGTTGAATGTGATGATGATTCGTACAGGGTGACCTTGATTGAAGAAACCATTAAGAAAACGGCGTTTAAGCTTATAAAAAAAGGAGATCTTATAAATATAGAAAGATCTTTAAAAGTTGGCGACCGGCTTAGTGGACATTTTGTACAAGGGCATGCAGACGACACAGTTCAATGTATTTCTATACGTGTACTGGAAGGTAGTCACGTATTCCGATTCTCTCTTGATCCTAAGTACGCCCATTTAATGGTCCTAAAAGGTTCCGTATGTGTCCATGGTATAAGCCTTACCATATCAGATTTAAAAAATGATTTTTTTGAAGTTTCAATAATTCCGTACACATACCAAAACACAAATTTAAGATCGCTAAACCCAGGAGATTTCGTAAATATTGAATTTGATATATTAGGGAAGTATATATTAAGATCCATGGAGCAAAAAAACTCTTTGGATCCGCAAATCAACTATTAAAAGCATAAAACATAGCTGCAATATTAATTACAACACAGAAATAAAATTTCTTGTGAGATTTATATACTCGGTCGAAAAATTTCCCTCATCATCTAAAATAACTAATTCTTCAAAACCGACTGAATTGGAAAGTCTGGAATAAGCAACACAAACCAAGGATGTTTCTGATTTATTAGAATGTTTGATTTTTAAATAATCCAGCGGATACAATCCATTGCAGATAAGTTCTGTGGTCCATATTGACTCCAAACCAACCGGTAATACCAATATAAATAAACCTTTATCTGTAAGTAATTTGGAAACGTTAAAAACTAAGTCTGAAATTTTTTTCAAGGTGAAATGTCTCTGAAGATTTTTTGATTGTTCAGACGCATTCAAATCTTTAATAAAATAAGGCGGGTTGCTAATAATCAAATCAAAAAACGGATCAGGTAAAGAGGTGAAATCAACAAAGTCCCCTTGAACAAAGTGAAAAGCATTTCTAAATTCAGATTTAGTAAAATTTAAATTTGAAATATTAACGGCATCTTTACTTAAATCGATTCCAACTACCTCACAGGATTGATTCTCTTGGGCCAACATTAAACCCAAAATGCCTGAACCACAACCTAAATCGAGTATCCTATTATAATTTCTTTTACTGCTCCAAGCGCCGAGGATGACACTGTCTGTGGAGGGCTTCATAATATTTTCACCTAAAAAAAGATCAAAATATTTAAACTTAAAAACCTCCATACGAAATCATATGACTACGGTTCAATATCCGCAGATGTTCTCATGATCACTTGCCTTGCTGTAAATTGAGATAGAATACCCGTAATGCTTTTGGCATTAGTTGGAAAGATATCTGAAGCAAAATTGGCTTGCGATCTGGTAAATAAATCTATGGTGCCTGTACCATCATTGATCACCACAGTACCGGAGAAATTCGAACCGGAGGATTTTGAAAAACCAGGATTTAAAATTTTGATTAACTGCCCTTCCCAATTCTCAGCCTGAGCTATTAATTCTGCGACCGTTGCAATTCTAGGCTGTATCTGAATTCCCGTGCTGATCAATTTAGCATTAGCCAGGGGTGTTCCATTCAATTGCAACAAGCCATTGAATTCGGAAAGTTCGACTCCCTTAACGGTGACTTCAATTTCATCCCCTAGATTAAAAGAGTGGTTCCCAGAAAAACGGATGACAATTGCGGCTGAGGCATCCTGGACAAAAACATTTTGCGTAACCACATTCAGTGCATTTTTTTCTGAACTCACAATACCCTTAACTTTAAAATCTCCCGAAACATTGGTCAGCGTACCAGAAAACAAATCTCGGATAAATTTTATCGATTTAAGCTCAGCCTGACCTCCTCCTCCAGTTATTACCACATCTGAGGTATTACGAATTAATAATTGTTTGCTGTTGAATTGAGAAACAATTGCAGTTATTTTCACTATTGCTGTGGGAAAATTATCATTTGCAAATTTTGCACTTTGGCTTGTGAACAGGTTAATTTTTCCAGTCTGGTCATTCACTTCGACATTATCTGCATAATTGGAACCACTGGATTTTGTCAATGTTGCATTTACAATTTGAATAAGTTGACTTTCATAATTTTCAAAGGAAGACAATAACTCCGCGACCGTAATTAGTTTCGGTGAAATTGATTTACCTGTTGAAATTTTAGTTACTTTATTTGCAGGGAAATTATTCAATTGGAGAAGGCCATTGAATTCAGACAATTCAATTCCTTTCAAATTAAGTTCAAGCTCATCACCCAATCCATAGGTATGGTTAGCAGTAAAGCGGACGGTAATAGCACCGCTGGCATCCTGGATAAATAGATTTCGTAAATTTACATTTGAATTGTCTCTATCAGATGTAACGATGCCAGAAATTTTTATATCCTCTGTTATATTGTTGGCAGCGCCTGTATAAAGAGCTCTTACTTCCAAAATAGATTTTAAGACTGCCTGTCCGGTAGTGCCTCCACAAGGAGTTTTGTTGAATAAAATGTCTGTCGTATCCCGAATGTAAATTTGCACATCCGTATTAAATTTAGATAAAACACCCGTTAAACTACCGTTGTCGGATGGAATTACAAAACCTGCAAAGTCTGCAAAACCACTGGTTCGCAATAACAAGCTTGCTTTATTGCAATCTACAATGCTTAGGTTTTGTGAAGTTTGAGTCGCCACATCAGCATAAGTTTTTCCTAACTCAGCTCGGTCAAATTCAACATCCTCCAATTTTATTAATGTACTCAGATCCAATGAGTTTAATGCATTAATAGACTTTGTTTTTGGAACAACAAATTTGTTACGTTCCCCGGCAAAAACATACTGATCCAACAAGGCATCTTCTATCCCTGCTAATCGATCTCTGCCATTATCGAGGTAGGATCCCTGACCTAATTGTATAAGCCCTGCATAATCACCAATGGTAAGATTCTTACACTTTATTCCTACTCTTGTGCCGACAGGAAATAAGGCAAAAAGTCCTATACTATTAATTTTAACTTCTATTCCTCCTGTACTGTCTTGCACCACAATGGTCTTGTAAAAATTCCCGGACCGATCATCGGCAATGACTGTTGCAACAATATTTAAATCTTCGGTGATATCCACAAACTGACCGGGGATATACTTTGATTTAAGTTGCGCAATTGAGCTGTTTGCAGAGAAAGGGATGGTTGGCGTATATACAGGCGGCTCATCAAACGCCCTGTCTACACAAGACATTACAAAAAATAAGGTGATAAATACGCCTGTGGTCCAACTTAATACTTTATTGAATATCATAAATTAAAGCTTATTCAAATGATACGATAAGGTTAAAGAAATAATTAATTCCCTGAAGATTAAAATACTTGTTAGGAAACTTTTGAGGATTATTGGTTTCAAAATCAAATCTAAATTGTTCAAAACCACCGGAAACTAAATTTTTACTATTTAGTAAGTTATTTACACCTAAACTAAGGCTGGTATAGTGGTTATAAATTTTAAAACTTTTGAAGACAAAAGCATCTAATACAAAATATTCCGGCAACTTTTCCTGATCAATATAAGTCCTGAACAAATCCGAATTTCTGTCAATTCCCTGAGTAGCTTCTGAAGTTCTTCTTAAAGGATTAACTTCAAGGTATGACCTGTTGACATAGGAAAAATTCAAAGTCGCAAAACCAAATCGCTTGAAATTATATTTTAGATTTACGGTTCCTACTGTCTGTGGTGTACCCGGAACAAAGAAATTTTTCAGATAGATAGTATATTTTGAAGAAGCTTTACTGAATTGGTCATAGATTAAAAAATCTGGTCTATTGGTATACACTGCAATGTTATTTTGAAACATGCCACCCAAAACAAAACCATAAGGCAATGCATATTCGGCACTTATGTCGAATCCAAGATGTTCCTGATCAAGTCCTTTATAAAAACCATTAATTAAGCCTCCATCACGGAGTTCAGGATTGTTGCCGGTTTCCAAATCCCCATCCAGGAAAAAATCTTTGTTCCGGATTTGATTTTTAGATTGAACTGCAAATCCACCAATTTGAAATTTAAATCCTGGACTTTTATAGAAATATTGTATCTCACCAGATCTGTTGTTAGAATTTTGAATATCCGGAAGCACATCTGCACGCCAGCCTGCATTGATAAAAACCTGATCAAACAAAGGCGGCAAGGACTCGTATGCGAGCGATAAAGTCAAATAATTACGACCATTGATTTTATAAATGGCATTTGTTTTCAGAGCCCATTGAAATCCTGTAAGTAATTCAGATTTTCCTTTTGAGTTTTCGAAAATTGCGTTTTGAAATTTCCCTTCCCGGAAATCACGTTTATATGCAGCTAAAAACCCGGCACCAAAATCAAATTTTCTTCTTTTGTAATTGGCTTGTGTAAATGTAGAATATCGCTGAAGCACAGATGTATAATCATAGGATAATTTATCTCCTACCCTGATTATTTTATTTTTTAAATTCACATCAGGGTCTGCTCTGGTCACATCATCAATAAAAGTTTCCTTATCAACATAAAAATCCCCACCTAACAGATCCAGCAATTCAAGATAATTTTCCTTTTGTGCATATTCTAATCTATAAGTTGAGGACAATTTTATTTTTCCAAGAGAATATTTAATTTGAAGAAAATGTTCTATATCAGTTGGGTCAGCATGGCGATCAAATTGAATATATTGAGATTGCCTTCCGGAAATTGAATCAAGACCTCCATTAATGTTATAGACTGTATTCAAATTAGACCTGTTTACCTGGTACATTCTTGTCCAATTAATTTGTCTTACTGATTCATCAGACTTCCATAAAGAAGCAATACTGTCTTTTGTTGGTGCATATTCGATGAATGACGGCAATTTCTGGTAATAATCAGGTCTCGGATCAAATGCATCATTCCAATCGAGATTTGAATCCGATCTTTTACCTTTGAGGATCATCAGACCGGAGGTAAAGCTTAATCTTTTATTAGGATTGGAATGGAAGTTTAGAAAAAGAGCGGGAATATTCGTGGAGGCAATTCTTGCATTTCTTTTTTCGCCTTCCTGATAACCCCAATAGGAATTATACAAAGGGTCTCCACTCAATTCATATACCTCTTTTATACCAGGGCTATTTTTACCTCTTACAACCGGAGCCTGAACATAAAACAAACTGAAGCCAGCGTTCGATTTAAATTTCTTGGAAACACCCGCATACAACCCCCAGGCATCATAGAAGGTTCCCGGAATATTAGCCTCCTGAGCCCATCGTCGATTTGCTCCAATAATATAATGTACCCCCTTTGAAGGCAGGTGGTTAACATATTGTAATGCAAGCCGATGGGTAAAGGATCGGTTAGACAAAGAATAATTGGCAATAAATCCTTTTCTGTAGGTTGCCGGATCAAAATTGATCCATTGATTGATACCAAGACTTCCGAAATCATTATTCTGATTTGGATAGCTAAGGTCGTTTTCAGAATAACGAGTGATTTGATTTTGTCCGGAAAACAAGTAAAATGGGTTATTTCCATTCTCCAGATCAGTTAACAGAAAGCCATTAAATCCGACTTGGTTATATATCTGATCAATAGATTTTAATCTAAATCGAAAAGGACTAAACTGAAAGGCGGCGGCTTGTAATATTGGGTCTCGGGAACTGGTCAATAAACTATAGACTTCAGAATCCTGATCATCATCCCCATCTCCCTCATCCAACTGAATAGTTGGAATCTCAATTTTAGGCGCATTCATCAAAACCAAAGAAAACTCCAACTCTTGCGCATTGTTTTCCGAGACGTTGATGTTTTGTTCCAGAATTTTATAACCTGGTTTATCCAATCTAAATGTAAGAAGATCTGAAGCAGTTACTGAGCGTATGGAGAATTTGCCCTTTTCATCTGTGATCGTTGTAATATTTTCATTCAGAAGGAACACTTTTACTCCTTCTATACCTTTACCTGTAGAAAAATCTGTAACTATGCCTCTAAGTTCCTGGCCACAAATACATTGTCCAAAGGAAATCAAACAAAATAATAAAATAACCCGTTTAAATACGATCATGATCCAAAATTCAAGCTCAAATTTATCCAGATTAATCCAGCATTTCCATATTCTAAGTTGTATTTTTAGAAAATCATCATTTCTTATTATTCCCTTAATCTTTTCCTTAACCTTTATTTCAAACATCCAGGGTCAAAAGGCAAAGATCGCTTGTGTCGGCTTCTATAATCTTGAAAATCTATTTGACACAGAGGATGATCCATCCATTGCTGATGAGGAGTTTACCCCTACCGGGCCTAAGGCATGGACAGAGGACAAATATCAAGATAAATTATTAAGACTTTCTGAGGTGATTGTAAGACTAGGAACTGATTTAAACCCTGACGGTGTAGGCATATTGGGAGTTTGCGAGGTAGAAAACAGAAAAGTGTTGGAAGATCTTGTCAGGACTCCTAATCTTAAAGACCGAAACTATCAAATCCTTCACTTTAACTCCTTTGATCCAAGGGGAATTGACTTGGCTATTTTATATCAGAATAAATATTTCACCCCATTAGAGGCTCAAATGGTCGAAATTCCATTGAAAGATTCTGACGGAAATTCTCGTAAAACCCGAGGCTTGCTGATCGCAAAAGGAAAAATAGAGAATCAAATAGTTTATATTTTGGTCAATCACTGGCCATCAAAAAGAGGAGGTGAGCTTGCCACGAGCTCCTTAAGAATACAAGCAAGTAAAAAGAACAAAGAAATTGCAGATTCAATCCAAATATTGAATCCTGATGCTAACATCATCATTATGGGGGATTTGAATGATAACCCAAACAGTACAAGTGTTGCAAAATATTTACGTGCCGAAAAAGAGACTCGATCCTTAAAATCAGGTAGTTTTTATAATCCGTTTTATAAAAATTACCTTTTAGGTGAAGGGACTACTGCACATGATGATAGCTGGAGTCTTTTTGACCAAATATTACTCTCTAAAAATTGTTTGGGTAAATCAAATGTTCAATACAAATTTCTAAAGCATAAAATATTTCATGAAAGCTTCATGATCCAGGAGGATGGTCATTATAAAAATTATCCTCGCCGAACCTTTTCAGGGGACGTTTATAATTTTGGATATTCCGATCATTTTCCAGTAGTTGTGTACCTTGCTAAAATGGTAAAAGAATAAAATGAGTTGGACTAGTTATTGATAACTTAGATTTTGTGTTAGAATCAAAAGAAGTATACCAATTGCATGCAGAACAGCATTATGCACTCGACAGAATCCAAAAGCTGGAAGGGGTAGTTTTTCTTACGGGTAAAGCGGGAACCGGAAAAAGTACTTTATTGAATTTAATCAAAAGAACTTTCAGAATTAATATGATTGTTCTAGCACCAACAGGAGTAGCCTCAGTCTTGGTAGGTGGCCAGACTATACATTCATTTTTTAAATTTCCTCCGGGATGGATCAGTCAAAAAGATTACAAACCCCTTTCTAAATCCATGGCAGAAAAAATTGATTTGATCGTAATTGATGAGATCAGTATGGTGCGCGCAGATATTTTGGATCACATGGATCAATTATTAAAGTTGTCCAAAAAGAAGGATAAACCATTTGGAGGAATTCCAATGCTGTGGGTAGGTGACTTGTATCAATTACCCCCAGTAGTCAGTTCGCCTGAAGAAAAAGCATATTTCGAACACCATTATACTTCCCCATATTTTTTCTCTGCAAATGTCATGAAAGAGTTGGATTCCTTTGAATTGATTGAGCTAGAGCAAGTATTTCGTCAAAATGAGTTACATTTCATCCGGTTGTTAAACAGGATTCGGCTTAATGAATGCGATGAAGAGGATTTGGATGAAATAAATCAAAGGGCTCAGGCAGACCCAACTGAAGATGGGTTACCTGCCATTACCTTGACAAGTACCAATGTACAGGCAAATCAAATAAATCTTAAAGAGCTTAACAAACTTGACACCTCGCCAAAAACTTATTCAGCAATAATGGAGGGATCCATAAATCCATCACAATTTCCTGCCGAGCAGCATTTAATTTTAAAAGTGGGCGCACAAATAATGACTTTAAGAAATGATCCTGCAAAGAATTTTATCAACGGCAGTATTGGCATCCTTGAGGAACTTATGCCACAAAGCATTCGGGTCAAATTTCCAAGTCAGGAAAGTAGTGTTGAAATTCCAATGGCTACCTGGGAAATTGTACGGTACATCTATGAGGATCAGACCATTAAGGTAAACCCTGTGGGATCTTTCACGCAGTTACCAGTAAAACTTGCCTGGGCGGTCACCATACATAAGAGTCAGGGAAAGACTTTTGACAAAGCAATAATTGATCTTGGAAGAGGTGCTTTTGAAAATGGACAAACTTATGTTGCCTTAAGCAGATGCCGCACACTTGATGGTGTTTATCTCACCCAAAAGCTCCAATGGAAAGATGTTCGTACGGACGAAAGAGTAGCAGACTTTATTCGGCAATGGCGTTGAGTTCATCTGAAAAAAAAGCATTATTTTATGGTTTGAATTTTGGGATAGTGTTTATACCTTGCAGCAAATTATCCCATCATGTCAAAACATCATAACCATCCTTCAAAAAGAGAAGAGAAAGCAGAAGAAAGAAAGATATTCAAGATAATCATTATTGTTGCAGCTGTTTTGATGGTACTCATGTACCTAATGTACAGATCTGCAAATTCATAATTACCTTCCTTGAAATTAAATCTCGAATTAAAGGCGGAAAGTCCCAGGGAATGGTTAGAAGCTGTTTTAGCTGATTTTGATAGCTTCCTTCAGGACCATGCTGATTGTGAACGTAAGGCTTCTGCTATGGCGATGAGTCTGGTGGCAAAATATCCCGATCGTTTTGATATACACACTGATTTAATTGAAACTGCCATTGAGGAATTGGACCATTTCAGATTGGTATACCAGCTTATGAGGAGCAGAAATGTTGGATTGGCACATCAGATAAAAGAGGACCCATATGTAAAGAAACTTATGGTCTTTATGCATTCGGGCCGAGAAGAAAGGTTTTTAGATTACTTGCTCATTGGTTCTGTATTGGAAACCAGAGGAGCCGAAAGATTCAGACTTATAGAAGAGAATTTAACTGATCCAGAGTATAAAAAATTTTACAAAATGCTTTGGACCTCTGAAGCAAAACATGGGCACATTTATGTAAAGCTGGCATTATGCTATTTTCCAGAATCCAAGGTGTATCCCAGATTGGAATGGTGGATGGAAAAAGAAGCTGAGGTGATAAATAGCCTGGAAATTCGGGCTGCTTTACATTGATTTACAGCATACCGTAAATTTTACTTCTTGAATTGATCCTGAATTATTTATTGCTTTTTGCCTTTTGCATTGGATTTGGAGCACCACCACCTGAACCTCTTCGATTGCCTGTTCTTCCGGATTTGAAAATTTCAAATCTGGATGGTTCTGCAGACTTTAACCAATAGTTGTTACTTAAATTTATATCGGCTGTTTCCAAATAAGGATCCAATTCAATGGATTTTACTTTTTTATTTTTCAAAAAAGACTTTACCACCTGATCTTCATTTTTTCGCCAAATGTATGCATGAATTCTCTCCACTTCACTTGTCCCATCTTCATAATTCCATTGAAGAATTATTGGCATTACCGTGCCACCTATATTAGAAAAATAAATTTCATAAACAAACTGATCCTGATACATACTGAATAAAGAGTCAGACAATAATTCTCCGCGATTCTTCACCTGGCGAGGCTGCCTCACCCCCGTAAACTCTTCTTTAGCGGGCACATTATAATAATAATAAAAGTCCCTAAGTGTAGTATCCATATCTACAAGGAAATTTGTTCCACTTGCTTTATTCCGTATTTTAGTAATAGGCACAAAATTTTTTGGAATACTGAAAAATTCTGACTGTGTCCTGGCATCCATTACACTTGTGGATTTGTTTAAGCTGCTGTCCGATACCACTTCCTTATTTGTGAATGCATATACTTTTACAGAATCTATAGAAATGTCTACAGGATCAATACCAAAGAACCAAGCCCGCCAAAACCAATCCAGATCTACGCCAGATGCATCCTCCATGGTTCTGAAGAAATCGGCTGGAGTCGGATGTTTTAATTTCCAACGCTGTGCATATTGTTTAAAGGCATAATCAAATAAGGTTCTGCCCATTATTGTTTCTCTCAGAATATTCAATGCCGTAGCTGTCTTATGATATGCATTTGAACCAAAATGTATCAGATTTTCACTGTTGGTCATTATGGGTTCCAATTGTTCTTTCGGCAGACTCATATAATCCACGATTTTATGTGCCGGTCCCCGTGCAGAAGGATAATTGTTGTCAAATTCTTCCTGGGTAAGATATTGTACAAAAGTGTTGAGTCCTTCATCCATCCATGTCCACTGACGTTCGTCGCTGTTGATGATCATGGGAAAGAAATTATGCCCGACTTCATGAATAACCACGCCTAACATCCCATACTTTGTTCCTTCAGAATAGGTCCCATCTTTCTCTGTTCGGCCACCATTGAAACAAATCATAGGATATTCCATCCCGTTTGACGCTTCCACACTTATGGCTACCGGATAGGGATAATCCACCGTATACTTTGAGTATGTACGAATGGTATGTGCCACCACTTTTGTAGAAAATTTGCGATATAAGCCATATGCTTCTTTGGGATAGTAACTCATGCACATAATCGGTTTGCCGGCCACGACAATCTTCATTGCATCCCAGATGAATTTTCTGGAAGAACCAAATGCAAAATCCCGGACATTCTTTGCTTTGTAATGCCATATCTTTCTTTCAAGCGATTTATTTTTTTCCGCATTCCGGGCTTCATCCAACAAAACGATTTCTACCGGTTCCGTCGAAGTCTCTGCGCGTTTCCACCTTGCAAATTGATTTGCGTTCAAGATTTTTTGGTAATTCTGACATTCCCCTGTAGCAGCAACTATATGGTCGGATGGAACATTAATTCTTACATCAAAATCTCCAAAAGCCAATGCGAACTCCGCCCTTCCGGTAAATTGCTTATTCTGCCATCCCTGAAAGTCAGAATAAACACACATGCGGGGATACCATTGTGCAATCGTAAACAAATGATTTCCGTCCTCTTCAAAATACTCCAGCCCTCCTCTACCTCCAAGCTTCATTCTGTCCGGTATTTTATAAGACCAACTGACAAAGAACTTTAATTTCTTTCCTGGCAATAGAGTTTTGTTGAGATTCACCCTCATCATGGTCTGGTTAATCTCATACACCATGGGGTTCCCAGATTGGTCTTTTACCTGAAAAATGTGTACACCATGTCCAACTAACTGGTCAGCAGATCGTAAAGACTTCAAAGATTGATCAGTAAATGGAGGAGAAAACTTGCCGCCATCAATATAGTTACTTTCAGCCTCCGGGCGATTTTCATTTTCATCGAGTTGTAACCAAACATAATCCAATGGATCCGGGGATTGATTATGGTAAACAATCCACTCTTCTCCTTTCATCACTAAATTCTCTTCATCCAGGAATGCATCGATGGAATAATCCGCCTTCATCTGCCAGTACCGGGAACCAGGCGCTCCAGCTGCATTTCTAAAAGAGTTGGCGTCCGGCAAAATGATTCCCAATTGTTCAAACTTATTCCCGTGATTGGATTTTGGGTTATTTTGAATATTTTGGCCATAAGAAATGAACAAAATCAATAAGGAAAAACAAAGGGACCAATAGCAACGGAGGGTTATATTTCTTTTCATTAACTATCTTTGACTGTCAAAATTACAAAAATCTACGAATTGGTTCGTAGTATATATAAAATTTTACCCATGTCTGCCCTTTTGCAAGCCATTTTGGTCCTTATTCATCCTTTTTATGTCAGTGTTACCAAAATTAATCATAATGAGGTTTCCAGGCATTTGGAGATCAGTTGCAAGATCTTTACGGATGATCTTGAGAAAGCCTTAAAAAAGGATTCTGAACAAAAACCCGATTTGAAAAACCAAGCAAGTCTGGATCTTAATGACAAACTCATTCAGGAATACCTAATCAACAAACTTAAGATTACCATTCAACAAAAAAATATTGAATTGGAATATCTGGGATTTGAAAATGAAGAAGAAGCAACTATAATTTATTTTGAATCCAAACAAATTATTCCAACGCCACTGGAAATAAATGTGGTTAATAATTTTCTTACAGAAATTATTCCAGATCAATTAAATATTGTTCATTATTATCAAGGGAATTTTCATAAAACATATCAATTATCCAGAAAAGAAAACACAATAAATTGGAAATTGCCTTAAATAGGTTCCCTTCCAAATCCATTTTATGCGTTTGGGTTAACGGATTTTCTTGCCATCTATATAAACGGACAATACTTTTGTAAGCGGTACTTCCAGATCTGGGCATTGGAGTAGATTTTTGTCTAAGACTATAAAATCAGCTTTTTTTCCGGGGACTAAGTTACCTTTTAGGTTTTCCTCAAAAGAGGCATAAGCATTCCAAATGGTGTAAGATTTCAAAGCTTCGGTGCGCGTCATTTTCTCTTCTGGAAAAAATTCCATTCCGTTATCCAATCTTTTACGGGTTATGGCGGCATAAATGCACTCAAATGGATTAATCTTTTCTACAGGGGCATCTGTGCCATTTGCAAAGTGAACGCCTGCATCCAGTAGAGACCTCCAAATATAAGAACTGGATTTAGCTCTTTCCTGCCCAAGACGTTTGACCACAAAAGGCGCATCACTTGTACAATGTATGGCTTGCATGGATGCAATTACACCAAGCGCATTAAACCTTGGAATATCTTCTCTGTGTAAATGTTGTGCGTGTTCGATCCGCCATCTGTTTTCCGGACCTATTCCTGCTTTTTCATAAATATTCAAGACTTCATTATTGCCTTTGTCCCCTATGGCGTGCATACAAACCTGAAGGCCCAGGGACTTTGCTTTAACAGCAAGGTTTGCAAGCATTTCAACAGGAACCAATGTCTGCCCTTTTACGCCGGGGTTGTCTGCATAGTCTTCCTGAAGCCAGGCACCATAAGAGCCTAATGCCCCATCCACATAGGCTTTAATGGAAGCTGCGCGAAACATTTCCTGATTGTAACTATGAAATGGCAGAGAATCCATTTTTTTAATAGCAGATTCAGGATTTTCATAAAACATGACATTTAATCTAATGGGAATTTCTCCCTTCTCAGAAAGACTGTGTAACAAATTGATTTGCTTCAGACTACTTCCGGCATCCTGAAAACTGGTAATGCCATATTCCAGGGATTTTTCAACCGCCATTCTTACCTGTTTCTTCACCAATTCATACACTTCCTGCGGCGAACTTTTTTGTTCATATTCATCCAGCGCCCTTTCTATTAACCCCATGGCATTTTCCTCAAAAACACCGGTGAGTTTGCCTTGTTTATCCTTCACAATTCTTCCGCCAACCGGAGAAGTAGTTTCTTGATTTATTCCGGACAATTCCATTGCCTTTCCATTAGCAATAAGCGCATGACCACTTGCATGATAAAGTACCACAGGATGCGCAGGACTGGCTGCAGAAAGCAAATCATGGTATGGGTAGCCATTAAATTTTAAATCCGAAGAAGCCTTCCATTTGTCCTGATGCCATCCACGGCCTTCAATCCATGCCCCAACAGGCAATTGCTTGGTTTTAACAGCAACCTTAAGAACAATTTCCTCCCACGAACGAGTTTCTTGTAAATCTATGTTAATCATGCTTTTCCCAAGTGCCAAAAAATGCGCGTGGCCTTCATTTAATCCCGGCATGACAAATTTTCCTCCCAGGTCAATCGTTTTTGTATTTTCGGATTTCAACATCATCATCTCCTTATCCGAACCTATGGCCATTACTTTATCCTTTCCTATGGCCATGGCTGAAAAAACATGATCAAGACTGTCCGCAGTATAAATTGCACCATTTAGCAGGATGAGATCTGCATTTTCCTTTACTTTGCATGCGCAAAAAGAAAATAATAAAGCAAATAGCAATAGACCGAGTTGTTTTTTCATAATATGAGTGAAAGTACAAATTTAAAATCGTTTCCTGAGATCGTTAATATCTATGAGCACCATTCCGGCTTGGTAAATTGGGATAAGAATCCGACTGATTTATATGCTCCCGTTGGTTACATCATGCATCAGGAAGGAAAGAAATTAAGACCTGCAGCTTTGCTGATGATATTTAATTTATGGAAAGAAGATTTAAGCGTGGCACTTAACGCTGCTTATGGACTTGAATTATTCCATAACTTTACTTTAGTACATGATGATATCATGGATGACTCCACGATACGCAGAGGGAAAGAAACAGTTTATAGAAAATTTGGTGTCAACCAAGCCATACTTTCAGGTGATGCAATGCTGATTGAATCGTGCCGATTGGTTTCAAAATCACAAGAAAAAATGGGGGTGACCGGTGTATTGGATTTGTTTTTAAAAACCGCCATGGATGTTTGCGAAGGGCAAAGTCTAGACATGAGTTTTGAGCAATTGGAGGAGGTGGGACTGGGTGAATATTTAAATATGATCCGATTAAAAACTTCAGTTTTACTTGGATGTGCTTTTCAAATGGGGGCAAAGTTGGCGAATCAAAGAGAGGAAGTCTCCGAAAAACTATATGAACTTGGGACAACCCTCGGCATAGGTTTCCAAATTCATGATGATTGGTTGGATTTTTATGGAGATCTACAACTTACCGGTAAAGTAAAAGGTGGGGACATTCTGAAGAAAAAAAAGTCCGCCTTAATACTGGCTGCATTGGAAGCTACGGAAGAAGATCAAAAAAAAGTTTTACTCGATGCATATCACGAAGACCATCCTGACAAACTAGAAACTATTGAATTCCGGTTTTCACAACTTGGCATCAAAGAAAAAGTAAATGAAATGTATCTGGCCTATAAAAAAAAATGTTTTGACATGATTGAAAACCTTCCGTTGAATGAGGCGCAAAAATCTAGATTAATTGAATTTGTTATCCTGGTATTGGAACGTAGAAACTAAGCCTAAACGTTCATTACGATCATTTGTTATCCTTACAAAAATCAGAAAATATGCAGTATATAAAATTTTTAATATTTCTTGTTGTAGTTCTATGCTCATGCACCTCTAAGAACAGATTTGATCCCAGTCAAAACAACGTACAGAATTCAACTCAAAACGAAAAACCAGCAAATCCTCAAGGAAATATTACCGATGTGGAAAGTGATGCCATACCCTATTTCCAAGGTTTTGGTGAAGTGCCAAAATGGAGTGTTAAAATAGGCAACATTCAGAATAATATTTTTGAAGTTCAGTTGAAACTGGAAGATGAAAACGACACATACATCGGACTGATGCAAAAAATGGAAAGTGAAAATCCTTCCATGCCCGGAGAGTTCTTTGTAGGACAATTAGATAACCAAGGCGTTAAAATTGATGCTCAATTTTTTTTAGAAAGAGCGGCATGTTCAGACAGTAAGAAAGTAGAACACAACGGCAGAATTACTTTGCTTAAAAATGGAAAAGAGCACTATGGGTGTGGAAATTTTGTGCGATAAATTGGCTATAGTTCAAATGTAGGTCTCAATCCTGTTGACCCGTCTCCGCCATAGAAATCGTTGATAATTTTTACCACTTGTTCCGGTTCATCCACCAAAGGCAGATAATTAATATCCCCTGATGAGATGTAACCAAACTCCTTGTCCATAACTTCAGTTATCCAGTCTTTCATTGGTCTCCAAAACTCTGTACCAACCAAAATAATTGGGACTTTATTGATCTTTCCGGTCTGGGTCAGGGTTAGGACTTCAAATAATTCATCCATGGTTCCAAAACCACCCGGCAGGGCAATGAACGCCTGAGAATATTTTACAAACATCACTTTTCTTACAAAAAAATACCTGTGGTGCAAATTCTTGTCCTTGTCAATGTATTGATTAGTGAACTGTTCAAAAGGTAAGGATATATTCAAGCCTACCGATATTCCATTCTTCTCGGAAGCTCCCCTGTTGGCTGCTTCCATGATGCCGGGACCTCCGCCTGTAATCACGCCAAAACCCTCTTCGGTAAGTCGATTAGCTATACTTCTTGCCAATTCATAATGCTTATGACCGGGAACTACTCTGGCTGATCCAAAAATAGAAACACAAGGGCCTAATCGTTGCATGGTTTCAAATCCATCCACGAGTTCAGCCAATACTTTGAACATAGTCCAACTGTTTTCCGCTTTCAGTTGACTCCATTGTTTCATTGATTTCATAGCAACATATTTACAAAGAAAAGCCTGTCTTGTAGAAAGACAGGCCGGTATTTTATCTGAATGAAATTAAATTTCCGATTTATAAGCAGTAAACTCCTTACGAATAAAATCATTTAATTCCTGAACTGTATCAAATTGCTCAAATAATTCCTTAAACTTATTGTGTCTTTGACTGGCCGGAATAACAAAATCAAGTACTTCTTTTCTGCTTATTTTTTGCTTGCTTAAGATAATTAACCTTTCTACCACGTTCCTCAGCTCACGAATATTTCCTGTCCAATTATATTTTTGCAATTCCTCAATGGCAGAATCTTCAATTCTTTTTGGTGGCATGCCGTATTCATGACAAATGTGCTCCATAAAATGTTCCGTAAGAATTGGAATGTCTTCCACCCGTTCATTTAATGAAGGTACTTCTATGATAATTACCGCCAATCTATGGTAAAGATCCTCTCTAAATTTCCCTCTTGCAATTTCTTCTCGCAGGTCCTTATTTGTTGCAGCAATTACTCTTACATCGACAGAAATTTCCTTGTCGCCACCAACACGGGTAATTTTATTCTCTTGCAAGGCCCTAAGTACTTTGGCTTGTGCAGAAAGACTCATGTCCCCTATTTCATCCAGGAATAAAGTTCCTCCATTGGCCAATTCAAATTTTCCCAAACGCTGCTTTATGGCTGAAGTAAAAGAACCTTTTTCGTGGCCAAACAATTCTGATTCAATTAACTCTGAAGGAATTGCCGCACAATTCACTTCGACAATATTTCCCTTTGAACGATTACTTTTTTCGTGAATCCATCTGGCAACCAATTCTTTACCCGTACCATTTTGCCCTGTGATCAAAACTCTTGCATCTGTCGGTGCTACCAACTCTATGGTATCCCTAACCTTCATGATGGATTTGGATTCACCAACAATCTCCTGTGTTTTAAATTTAGAAACCTTCTTTTGAAGAGATTTCTTTTCGCTGATCAGGGACGATTTGTCAATCGCGTTTCTTAGGGTAATCAAAAGTCGATTAAGATCCGGTGGTTTGGATATAAAATCATACGCTCCTCTTTTAACCGCTTCTACCGCAGTATCGATGGTTGCATGGCCACTTATCATCACAATCGGCGTGTCTGTTGCCAATTGTTGGATTTTATCCAAGGCTTCCATGCCGTCCATTTTTGGCATTTTTATGTCCAAAATGATGGCATCGTATTCGTTTTGTTTGAGTTTTACCAGACAATCCAAACCATCAACGGCCTCGTCTACCTGGTATTTCTCTAACTCTAAAATATCCCTGAGCACCCTGCGGATACTCTGTTCATCATCAACAATTAATATTCTCGCCATTTGAATATATTCTTAAAATGGTTTAACTAGGGTCAAAGATAAAAATTTGACTAATACGTTGTTACAAATTATAAAAATATTTTATGTGTATTGTAAAAAACGTATGCTTAACCAGGCCATTAAACCTGCTCCGGTTGTAATTGCGTGCTCATCCACCTTGAATTCCGGAGTATGCACATTAGAAGAGCGTCCGGTTCCCAACCGGTAAAAACAAGCCGGAATTTGCTGACTATAATAGGCAAAATCTTCTGAAGTCAGTCGAGGAGGAACATGCATAATATTCTCATTTCCAATATAATCTGCAGCGTACTTAATCCATTGGCCCGAAGCCTCTACCTGGTTAATCAAACACGGATAACCTTTCTCTATGTTCAAAACAAAATCAGCACCAAATGCAGCACACTGTGCTTTTAATAAAACCTTTATTCTTTCCCAAAGGTGTATTCTTAATTCTTCATCCATACAACGGAGTGTACCTTCCAAGCGAATTTCATCCGGAATGATGTTTGTCGCGCCTCCAAGGGTATTCACCTTGCCAAAACTGAGTACTGCTGGGGCAAACGGTGCTTTTTCCTTACTGATTAAGGATTGGGAAGCTATAAGAAAATGGGATGCAACCTGGATCGGATCAATACATAAATGCGGCATACCCGCGTGTCCCCCCTTTCCGGTTATGGTAATGTAGATCTCATCGCAGGATGCCATTGAATTTCCTGGACATATTCCGGCAGTTCCGGCCTCCATATTGGGTTGAACATGTTGACCTAAGATGAGATCAGGCTTTGGATTTGTCAAAACCCCTTCTTCTATTAAAAAAGAGGCTCCTCCCGGCAATTTCTCTTCACCTGGTTGGAAAATAAATTTTACAATCCCACCCCATGAGGATTTGGTATGATTTAAAATATAAATGGCCCCGAGCAAACAACTCATGTGTACGTCATGTCCGCAGGAATGCATTATACCTTCGTGTACAGAGGAAAACGGAAGGTCCGTTTTTTCTGTGATGGGTAAAGCATCCATATCGGCACGGATAGCAATTACTTTGTCCGATGTGAGCCCACCGGTAATTTGTCCAACAATGCCTGTTTTGGCCCAACCAGTTGTGTATTCCACCCCCCAGTCGGTAAGGATTTGACCAATTAAAGCAGAAGTTCTGTGTTCTTGGAAAGACAACTCAGGATGTTTATGTAGATCTCTTCTGATGTTGATGATTTCAGGACCAATACGCTCTGCTAATGATTTTATATAATCTGATGTAATTTCCATGGGTTCAGGCATCTAATTTATTGATATTTTTAAGACAAACATCCAAATCCATCCAAACAGAGTAATATAAAGCATAGTAAGTGGTAATTTGATGAGACAGATCCAATGTTTCTGCACTTTGGGTGACTGCAGTTGGGGCAAGTATTCCTTTTTTGATCACAGGTATTTTTAAATCCTGAGCCAATTCCGATGAATATCCAACCCATGATTTTGAACCAATCAAACATGCCCAAATATTTTGTATAAACTTTTGCTTATTGGATTGTAAAAAAATAAAAATCCAACCAAACATTAGCAAACCCAAGGAAAAGCAAATATCAAAAACTCTTTTTTGTCTGCGTGTCACTTTTTGATTTAAAGGGTATTGCAAATCTAAAGTATACAATTCCGCCGGATTATTTTTAGAAGGGCTTCCGATCAATCCTCTTCCACTTTCTGTCAGCATCTTCACTTCAATTTGTTCCGGAAGTCCGGACATGATGTTCATTACATTTTTTAACGAAGAAACGGAAGGACAAAAAATCAATTCATTCACTTTTAATTCCTTTACTAATTTTTTCCAATAGTCGTTGTTGGCGCTGAGCTGTTCGGATTGCACTCTACTCACAATTAAATAATCCAGCCTGGAAACTTTCAGTATATCATTAGCCTTTATCATTTCTTCTGGCTCACCTACTATGACAATGTTTTTTCTCTGGTGACTTCCGATTCCCCAAAAATTCAAGGCCAGCTTGTTTAAAATCATTCTGCTTAGTATTGCATACAACAACACGAATGCAAAAGAAAACAATAAGATCATTCTGGAAGAGCGCAAAGTTTCCGGCAACAAGGAGTAAATCACTAAATTCAATCCAAAACCTGATATTACACTAAGCAAAAGATCTTTTGACTTAAATCGCTTTTCATAAACTCCTGAAAGAAAAAAAGAGATCAGCCAGATACTTGTAAATAGAGCTGCATTGGCCCAGAAAGCAAGAGAAGAAAAATAATAGGTATTTTTAAAATAAACCAGCGACCATACTTTTTTGATGAGAAAAATCCCACTTAACATCACCAAAGCATCTAAGATCGGCATACTTAGCGTAAGCAACAAATTGCGCAGCCACGACAATAAACCTTTCAATAAAATTCCACAACGGATAAAAAATAAAAAACCATTCAGTCCATTACTTTTGAAATATTTTTTTGAAAAAATCAACATGGCCTGATAGAAGCTGTGGTAATAATTCAGGTTTGATTTTTTGGTACTTTCCCCTTTGTAGTGAATTATGGATGTATCCGCCAGGTAATAATTTTGGTAACCTGCAAGAATGATTCGATGGGACAGATCAATGTCTTCACCATACATAAAAAAAGCTTCGTCAAATCCTCCGATTAGATTCAGTATGGATTTTCGGGTAAAGAAAAAAGCGCCGGTTAGAATATCTACACGATGATCAGATGCATAATCCAATTGTCCCATGTAATAGCCATTGAAGAATTTTGATTTTGGGAACAACTGGTTCAATCCCGTCACTTTACAAAAGGAAACCCAGGTGGTAGGAAAACCTCTTTTGGATTCAGGCAGAATTTTACCGCTTCCATCGATCATTTTTACGCCAAGTGCTCCTGCCTCCGGATGCTCATCCATAAACTTGCAACATTTTTGAAAGCAATCCTCTGAAACCACAGTGTCGGGATTCAGAAAAAGTATGTACTCTCCTTTCGCTTCCGCAAGAGCTAAATTATTGGCTTTAGAAAAACCCAAATTAACTGAAGATTCGATCAATTTAACTTGAGGAAAAAGGCTCTTCACCATGGTGCAGGAGTCGTCCATTGAAGAGTTGTCTACCACAATAATTTCACCTTGAATTCTCTGCAAGGCCACCAAAACCGAACTCAGAGCATGTTCCAGAAAATGCCTCACATTGTAATTGACAATTATAATGGACAGTTTCAAACTGTGGAATTGTCTTTTATAAAATATGGCGTTCTTGCGGCTATGGATCTGCTTAAAGTAAATTCATCCGCATACTCCAATTCAGAGCCAAAGGAAATCCCTCTGGCGATCAGACTGATTTTGGTTTGATCTGTATTTACTTGTTTGGTAATGTAATAAACCGTTGTATCACCTTCAATACTTGGGCGTATGGCCATTATAATTTCCTTTGGCTGTTTTTCCTGAATTCTTTTGAGTAAGTCATGGATGTTCAGTTTATCCGGTCCAATCCCTTCAATAGGAGAGATCAATCCTCCCAAAACATGATACAAGCCTTTGTATTGTTGTGTTTCTTCAATGGCCATTAGATCTCTTATGGATTCTATAACGCAAATGGTGGTCTGGTCTCGTACAGGATTCGAACAAATTTCACAAATTTCTTTATCGGAATACGAAAAGCAAAACTTACACACCTGCATCTGATCCAGCATGTCGGTTATGGCGGAAGCCAATCTGTGGCCTTTAGCAGAATCCTGCTGGGCCAAAAAAATAGCCAACCTGAGCGCAGTCTTTTTCCCTACTCCGGGAAGCATGCTTAAGGCCTCCACGGCATCCTGCATTAGCTTGGATGTATATTTCATACGCCTAAAATTAAGAGTTTTCTTAATATGTAAAGGTACAATTCTATACATTTTATCACTTAAGTGTCCGTGAGCGGTTAAAATGATTAAAATCCATTAATTTTGTCACTGATTATACATCGAACTAAACATTTAAACGGAGGAATATGGCTGATATCATTAGAATGCCCAGATTGAGCGACACGATGCAAACAGGGTTTATAAGAACATGGCATAAAAAAGTTGGTGACTCCGTCAAACCAGGCGATGTAATGGCAGAAGTGGAGACCGATAAAGCAACCATGGATCTGGAAGCTTTTCAGGAGGGCGTAATTTTGCATATTGCTGTTCCGGAAGGGAATGTAGATGTAGATGGTATCATCGCTATCATTGGAAAGCCGGGTGAAGATTTTAGCAGCCTGCTCAGTGGTTCATCTAAAGAAACCGCAGCTGCACCGATTGTTGAAAGTTTTGCTGCTCAGCCATCCAGTGTTTCCCCACCCGTTGCAGTGGTCGGTTCTGCAGAACCCCAAAGAATTAAAGCATCTCCTTTGGCAAAATCCATTGCAAAAGAAAGCGGAGTCGATTTAACTACGGTGAAAGGTACCGGGGAAAATGGCAGAATAGTTAAAAAAGATATTGAGAGCACTATCTCAGCGCCTGTAAAAAGCAAGCCGGCTGTGGGTACTTCTATTGCATATGAATCAAAGGGAGATCGTGAAGTGTTGGTTAGTCAAATGCGTAAAACGATTGCCACCAGATTGGCAGAAAGCAAATTTTCCGCTCCCCATTTCTATCTCAAAACCGAGATCGATATGGATCAATGTGTAGTCGCCAGAAATCAAATTAACAAAATGGCTACTGCTAAAATTTCTTTCAATGATTTTATCACCAAAGCTGTAGCTGCTGCAATAAGATTAAATCCCGGGGTGAATGTTTCCTGGTATGGCGATAAGATGGTCTTCCACAACGACATTCACATTGGTGTGGCAGTGGCAATAGAAGACGGACTTGTGGTTCCTGTAATCAGAAACACTGATCAAAAAAGTCTCAGTCAGATTAATGCGGAAGTGGCTGACAAGGCAGTCCGTGCTAAAGAACGAAAGCTAGGACTTGACGAAATGCAGGGGAATACCTTTACCATTTCCAATTTAGGGATGTATGACATAGAGGATTTCACGGCCATAATCAATCCGCCAGATGCTTGTATACTTGCCGTTGGGTCTATTGCTAAAAAGCCTGCAGTTAAGGATGACCAAATCGTAATTTCACATCGGATGAAGGTGTGTCTTTCCTGTGATCACCGTGCAGTAGATGGTGCAACAGGCGCAAAGTTCCTTCAAAGTCTTAAGGCGTTTTTGGAGCAACCGGTGAACATGATTCTCTAAATTTTACAGAGACATAAGGCGGTTTACGTTTGCTGAGTGCATTGATCAGGGCACTAAAAACTGCACCGATCTCCCCGAATATTGAGCCAGGTATATACCACTATTGAGATGTATGTCGTAGGTATTTAAGCCTTTAGTTGGAAGCTTTGTGGCCAAAAGTTTACCATTCATATCCAAAATGCTAAGTGGACTCTCCTTTTCGTTTAATATTTCTACCATTAGTTTTTGCTGAAAGAAACTAATCTTAAAGTCAACTGATTTCTCAGCATTGGTGGGAAGGTCGATACCGGTAACCTTGCAATTATTGCTCAATATCCATTGATATGCCGCGGTAAGAATCTGATTTCGCCTTGGAAAATCAATGGTGTGACCGATCCCGGACATTAAAGTATCCTCCACACAAGCCGAGGTCTTAGAAAATGTCTGCAGGGCCGGATAATATCTGGTTTGGGGTATATCCTGGGCTCCGTGAATGATATAGATATTTTTAGAATGGGCATTTACAGCCAGGTTTTTAATTTCTGCATCGCCATTGATGGCCGCTCCAATGGGTATGAGTCCTTTGAATTTTTCAGGATGGCTAAGACCATAAGTATAAGTCGTTAATCCTCCCCAGGAAAATCCCATTCCGACCAGTAAGTCTTTTCGGTAAGTATACCATGTACTCACTGAATCAAGTAATGCGGTGGTGAAGGAGGTATCTTCGTCATCGTTTACTCTGCCATCTGATCCACCATCCGGGCAAATTAGCAAAACATTATTGATTTCCGCGAATGCGACCAATGTATCCCTCCAAGATTGACCATTCCATCTTGCAGTATTCAATGGATGGAAGGCCAATACCGCATTTCCTCCTGATTTAAAGCCAGAAGCGAGGTAGAGCGAATACTTTTGCGGGGTAGCTCCATTCAAAGAAAAACTTCCATCTATTTTTTGTTGGGCATTCAGACCTGATGACCAAAGAAAGCCACACAAAACAAAAAAGAAAAGTATTAAATTGCAATGTGCAACTACCAAATTGATAAATGCTTTACTTTTCATTAAAAAAATCATCGTAAGGATTTTTGTTTTCCAGTTCCTCACGTTCTGGTCGCGGACTGTCCAAAACGAGTGGTTTATCTCCGCTTACCAAAACTTCTTTTTCTTTCCCAAGAATTTTAGAAACGCCCTCTGTTTCCCACTTCTCCAGCATTTTGAGGCCCTCTTCTTCAAAAACCCCATTCTGCAAATCCACGGAAGACATAAAGTTTTCAGACAATTCCATAAACTGCTCCATCTCGCCTACTTTCATGCTTACATCGTCTGCCATGGCCTCTAATGCTTCATCAAACAGGGCCCTTTGGTCTTTATCTCCGGTGATGACACTCATCGCTGAACGCATGGCTGAATGGCTGGCATGTATGGCAATTCTTTCCTGTTCTTTCAATTTCACCTGGTCAGAAATGTCTTCTGCCATGATTTCAGAAGTCTCATACATTCTGTTTAAGACCTTGTACAGGATTTCCATTTTTCTGTACAGATCATCCAGTTTTATATTGGACTCCTTAAGTCTTCCGGCCTGACGCGTTTTCAAAACCATGACAGATTCCTGATTGGTTTTTTGGGCCTGGGCAGCCTGATCGAGACTTGAATTGATTTGCTTTTTGTTGTTGTAGATTTGTTCTTTGAGGATATGCATCTGGGATCGCAGCTTGGTGATCTGCATATTCATTTTACCCAAATTGTCCCTTAAGTCTTCAACGTAAGATTTTAGGATTCCGATCGGATCAATTTTTACAAAAATGCTGGTGATCCAGCGCATGGCACTTTTGTACATATACCAGGTCAGATTTCTGGTCTTCGGATCCAAAACCATATAGATAATTGCGCCCAACACCAAAAGCATTCCGGACAGATAAAGTAAATTTGAAGTAAGGCTGATGAGTAAAGGCAAAAACTGATACAGGAGATAACCTCCACCTATGATAAGTCCGCCCAAAACCAACCCACCGGTAACGCCTTCAGGCCTGTTCCAGAAATTTTTCCTTGGAGTATTTAAGTTCATATTTTCTTGGCACTTTGTTAAAGATAATTAGACATTTCAGCGACCGTTTTACTTCAGATATTTTTCCATTTTCTGAATATCCGTTCTGATTTCTTCTACAATATTTTGATAGCTAGCTTTGAAATTGGCTTTGTTTGCCTCTACTTTCCGACTTACGCTGCCAAGCTCTTCCTGCAAATTGGTTAATCTGGTTTTATCTGTCTCCAACTTCGCTTTCAACTCTTCAATTTGTTGGGTGATTTTTTGTACCTGATCCTGAAGTTGGGTTTCTTCAGATTTTTTGGAAGCCAGCTGCTGATTGAGGTAATTGTTGGCAGATTGATTGAAATTGGTTTCTTCAACCTCCAGAAGCGAAAGGTATTTATTTGCCGAACTGATCAGACTTTCGTGACTTACATTCATGGATTGTGCAGCGGCATAAGCTGTTTTATACTGCGTCGCTTCATCCATGGTGTGTAATTTTGCGATCGATTGGACTGCCTTACGGTACTCAAAATAATCAAAACCCGGTAAATTGTTTTTCTCCAGAACACCAGCAAGAATCTCTAAAAATTTCTCATTTGGCTGGCCGGAAACCTCAGATTTAGGAGGATTATCATTGGTTTGAGTTGCGAGAGTTTCTGGATTTGAATTTTCAGATTGCGCCGCAGAGGCATTCTCGTCCGGAACAATAAAAATGGATTTGATTTTGTCTAGAATGGGCATAAATACGAATCAATCATAAATTTTAGCAGGAGGTACAAATTTGCGTTGAAAAAATGAATTCTGTGCGTCCGGCTTCAAAATAAATGGTTATAGCCAAATAAAATTAAGAACTGGAGTTCCATACATGCCGTAGTGGGCATTTATCTTTAGCGCCCTCCGGAAGAACCCATACCGCCGCCATCGCCATCGCCTTGCTTCAGATCGTCATTCAGAGCACCTTTTTTCTTTTTTTTCTGAGGAGCTCCAAACTCCATTTTTCCAAATCTGTATTCTACACTAGCTCTTACCCCCCAGCCTTCTATTCGATTTTTTGAGGAGAAGCTAAACTCAGGAGATTGAAAGCTGGAATTGATGTTCATCCAAGGATGAAAAACATTGTCCAGACCAAAACTGATGGCGCCCTTCTTTTTCCAAAGTTCTTTTCGAGCACCAATATTGTAGACAAACCATGTAGCTTGCTTCCCTTGTGTGGTCAACTTAGGTGAATTGTAAAAACCAAAAACGGTAATGCCCCAGGTTGGTGTAATGTTTATATTTCCAAAAATATTCATATTGAAGTTAACTGCATCATTCCGTACATCTGCAAATCGTTCACTGGAAATTTTTTGATAAAAAATATTTACGGTTGAATTCAAAATTATTTTTCCGAGTTTCATCACCCCACCATTGATGCTCATTCCACTGGAATAACCGGTAGAAAGGTTGTTGTAAGTTGCATTGGTGACCCCTAAAGAATCTACAAAACGATAATTGTCGATTAAATCTGTTGTTGTCTTATGATAGACATTGATGTTAATGCTGTTGAAATTCTTGGAATAACCCCAGGATGCTTCGTAGGAATCCGTTAACTCAGGAGACAATTCAGGATTACCGTAAGAAATATTTGTTGGGTCATTAAAGTTAACATAAGGATTCAGGAAGAACATTCCAGGTCTTTGAATCCGACGGGAATAAGAAATTTTGGCTGTAGAAAATTTAGATAAATTATAGGATATCAGACCAGATGGAATCCAACTTGCGTAATTGTTGTTAAAACCACTCTCCCCTATTTCATGACCATCAATAAATGTATGTTCATACCTCAAACCTACACGTCCTGTAATGTCTTTGGTAATTGGAAATGTTACCTGTCCATATCCTGCAGCTACATCCTGTGTGTAGTCAAAGTAATTGTTTCTTCTGGAATCTCTGATGAGTTGGTTGCTGGCAAAACTTAAAGTATCGTAATAAATATCGCTGGTAACATCTCTTAAAATCGTCTTTACACCTGTCTCCAAATTAATTTTCTTGGTAATGGGATGAATGTAATCCATTGCAAAAATCAGCTCCTTATTGTCGCTGTTGTTTGGGCCAACTTCTCTAAAGTTTAACAAGTCAAACTGATTGAACTGATCCGTTTCATAGTCACTTTGTCTGCTGCTGATGGAATATTGGGCAGAAGCGGTGAATTCGCGATCAGAATCTTTGTCAAATGTTTTTTTGTAATCCAAATTGATGTCGCTTCCGATGGTCTGGTTGTACACTTCACTGACTCTGCGGAAACCAAATGGCAAAACTTCACTTTCTGCACCTTGAAAAGTGCTGAGATCATTGTTGTTGGAAAATAAATTCAAGGGTACCCGAAGCGATAGCGTAAGATTATTTTTTTCATTGATGTCGTAATCCATTCCACCCTGCAGAAAAAATCCTCCTCCGAGGTTGGAAGAATTTCCTTCTTGTTTCAAAAACAAAGTATCCGCAGCAAAAATATTTTCCCTTGTGTTTAATGTCGTTCCCCTACCTCGCCATAAGTGTCCGCCAAAATTTCCATTGAAACCAATCTTCCCGGTTCGGATGGAAAGATTAGAACCAAGGAAACTACTTCTGGATCCTGCACTTGCGTTGAATCCTCCTGATACACCCTGGATTTTTTTAGATTTGGTAACTATGTTGATGATACCGGCAGTGCCTTCTGCATCGTATTTGGCACCGGGTTGTGTGATCACTTCTACTTTTTGAATGACATCTGCTGGAATCATTTTCAAAGCATCCTTTACAGAAGAAGCCATGATGGAAGAAGGTTTTCCATTGATTAGGATGGTAATGTTGGAAGATCCTCTCAGGGATACATTTCCTTCGAGATCTACAGTAAGCAAAGGCGTTTTACGCAGTACATCTGCTGCATTGCCTCCACGTGACGTGATGTCACGCTCTGCATTATACACCAATCTGTCAATTTTATTTTCCACCAACTCCTTTTGGCCTGTTACGGTCACTTCTTCCAATTGGGTTGTACTGGGTTGCAATAGAATTTTACCAAGATTGTGCTCGCTCAAATCCTTATTAATTTTATACACGCCAATCGTGCGTGTGTGATAACCCAAAAATGAAATAACTAATTCATACTTGGCATTCTTTAATTCTTTGAATTTAAAAATCCCATCTTCTTCTGTCAAGACACCATCGACCTCTTTGTGTTCTAATGCTTCTCTCAAGATCACATTGGCATAACCAACAGGTTGTTTGGTCACTGAATCTAAAATGACCCCACTGATTTTACCTACACCAGGTATGGCTTTAGCGGCCATTGGATTGCCAAATTGTGCGGAAAGTAAAATACTGTAAAAGAAAAAAACAGATACCAAAAAAGGCTTAAAAATATACATAGAGCTGGATTAAGATACAGAACAACAGCAAACCTAAGGACTTGGTTCGTCTAAGTTTAAAGATATCGACCAAACATAAAAAACCTCAGACAAAACGACTTTGTCTGAGGTTTTTAAAATTTTATAAAATCAATTTTACTTCACCGGAAATGGCGGCGGAGCGGGTTCTTTGAATTGTTTGTTTTTCATTTGATCCATGATGTAGCGGATGGCTTCATTGAGTTGCTGGTCTTCTCCCATAAACTCCTTTGCAGGATCGTTGTCGACTACAATGTCCGGATCTACTCCATGGCCTTCGATTTCCCAACGCTTTCCTTCCACATCGTATCTTGAGAATTCCGGCCTATTCAAAATTCCTCCGTCTACGATCGGAAGCGTTCCTCTAATGCCTACTACACCACCCCATGAACGTTTACCAATCACAGGTCCAAGTTTAGATTTCTGAAATCTGTAGGCAAAAATATCTCCGTCACTTGCAGAATATTCATCTATCAAAGCTACTTTAGGGCCTATGACCTGATCCGCCGGTTCGAAGACCGGAGCAGCATTTCTTGCCTTGGTCACTTGAACCGGTTCACGTTTTAATCTCTCAATAATCATAGGAGAAACATTACCTCCACCATTGCCACGGTCATCTATAATCAAACCCTCCTTATACAACTGAGCGTAAAAATATTTAGCAAATTCGTTCAAACCTTCTGGTCCCATATTTGGGATGTGCAGGTAGCCTACTCTGCCGCCGGTGGCTTTGTTTACTTTTTCGATGTTGTTTTGTACCCAGGTGTAGTAAATTAATTTCTGCTCATCCGCAATTGGTATTACAGTTACCTCGCGAGCGCCAGTTTCTGAAGCTGCAGAGTTTAATTTCAAAGTGATTTGTTTATTTGCTTTACCAATCAGCATAGAATAAATGTTGCTTACATTTTTGGTAGAAACGCCATTCACTGCAAGGATATAATCACCCTCTTTTGCATCTACTCCAATTTCTGTAAGTGGTGCACGAACATTCTTATCCCAATTCTGGCTTTTGAAAATTTTATCTATACGGAAATAACCGGATTTATCTTTTGAAAGTGTTCCTCCAAGTAAGCCCATCGGAATGCGATCTGCTTTTACATAATCACCACCACCTACATAAGCGTGACCACAATTTAATTCTCCGATCAGTTCGCCTATGATGTAGGTAAGATCAATACGCGTATTTACATAAGGTAGCAATTCAGCATACTGGTCTCTTAATTTCTCCCAATTCACACCATGCATTCCCGGATCATAGAAGAAATCTCTCATTTGTCGCCAACATTCAAAATAAATTTGTTTGAATTCTGCCTTGCGGTCTACCATGGTTTTCATATCTGAAAGATTCAGTGCAGACTCCAGTGTAACTTTAGCCGAAGGAAGATCCACAATGTAATAATTCTCTCCGGATAAGATCATCATTTTTTTAGTGTCTGCACTGATGGTGTAGGCTCTTGTTTTATCGCTGATTTCTGTTTCTTTCTGTGCCTTCAAATCATACATAACCAATTTGTTTGGTTCTCTCATGGACGATTTGAAATAATAGATTTTATCCTCTACTGATTGCAAACCAAAATAATTTCCACCGGGCCCCGGAATCTCAATTACCCTGTTTTCTATACCAAAGAAATCAATTCCGGACACCTTAGTGCTGTCAGAATTTTTATCGGATTTTTTCTCTTCTTTCTTTTCTTCTTTTTTAGATAAATCTCTGACCGTTACTTCATCCGATTTTGGTGCAAAAGGATTTTTTGTATTGGATCTGAGTGTGACCATGTACACTTTTGAAAGATCAAAATATGCGTGATTCCACTCCAGGTTATTGTACGATGGGCTGAATGTTCTTTGGGAAACAAAATACAAATACTTTCCATCCGAACTGAAACAAGGACTTGAAGAATCAAACCATGGTTCGGTTACCGGATGGGTAGATTTATCTTCCAAGGCGTAAATATGGATGACCGAATTTCCTTTTCTGACCGGGTTGGTGTACGCTAAATATTTACTGTCGGGTGACCAATTGTAATCTCTTATTTCAAAGACTTCTGAAGAGGCGACAACCTCTTCTTTTTTTGTTTTAATGTCTACGTAATACAATTTCTGATTGCGGTCACTGTAGGCTATTTTGGTACCATCCGGTGACCATGCCATCCCATACTTATAACATTTACCTTTTTGTGTCAGTTGTTCGGCGGCACCTATTCCATTGGAAGGAATGATGTAGACTTCATCTTCTCCGGTGACATCACTGATGTAACCGATGTATTTACCATCCGGTGACCAGGCCAAATCTCTTTCGTGTGCATTAGAGCTTGCAGTAAGATTTCTGATCGCACCATTTTTTGCGGGGACGGTATAAATATCTCCTCTGGCAGAGAAACAAGCACGGTTGCCATCTGAAGAAAGATCCCAACTAAAAATATTTTCCTTAACGGAAACGATTTTATTTCTGCCCATGGAAAAATCTTCATTGATCTGAATGCTGATTTTCTCCACCTTGTCGTTACTTAAATTAAGTTTATAAATGTACCCGCCATTTTCAAAGACAATGGCCTTGTCTCCAAGCGAAGGAAACTTCACATCGAATTCTTTAAATTCTGTAAGTTTTTTGGTTTGCTTGGTCGTAAAATCGTATACAAAAATGTTCATTCTTTTATCGCGATCAGAAACATAATAGACTTTGTTTCCAGCCCACATCGGGATGATATCCTGTGCATCATTGTCTGTAATTTTGGTGGTTTGTTTGGAAGCAAAATCATAGATCCAAATTTCATCCGCCTGTCCACCTCTGTAACGTTTCCAGGTCCTGAATTCCCTGAAAACTCTGTTGAAAGCTATCTTCTTTTTATCCGGTGAATAACTGCAAAATCCACCATGAGGAAATGGCAATTGTTCCGGCATAGAACCATTGATATTAGCAGTATATAGTTGACCTTTCCAGTCGTTGAAATCTCGCCATCTGGAGCGATAGATAATGGTTTCCTTGTCCTTCCATCCCATACAGATGTTGTTGGGTCCCATACGATCAGAGACATCATCTCTGTTCAATGTGGCGGTGAACGTAACCCTTTGTGGAATTCCACCTTCGGCCGGCATCACATATACCTCCGAATTACCATCATACTGTGCCGTATAGGCTATTTTCGAACCGTCCGGAGAATATTTTGAGAATATTTCCACTCCTTCATGATCGGTTAATCTTCTTGCTGTACCGCCATTGGCATTGCAAGTGTACAAATTACCTGCATAAGTAAAACAAACGTTGTCTCCATAAATAGTTGGAAATCTCAGCAACCTGCTTTCTTGTGCACGGAGCATCATCAGACAGCTGACAAAAAAGAAAAAACTGAATATTTTTTTCATAAAATTATTTTATCGGCGAATGTACGAAGATATTCGTAAATGAAAATAAAAGGCGAGAAAAGAATTATTGTACCGGTTCTGCTTCTACTTTTTCCAGAATTTCTTCCAGCACCTGACTTTGCTGTAAAATCATGGTTTTAAGTTGATCCACAACTTGTTCCAGTCCCTGATTTTTGTTGGAGGGTGGATCTAAATGGGTACTGATTCTGGCTTTAACCTGCCAGACCTCTTTTATCTTATCCGCTTCGAGTGCGTAAGAATTAAAATTTGTATTGTCCGAATGGAGTAACAATTTACGTTCGGTTCGGAGCAGATTGGTAGGACGCTTTACCACAACATCGGTATGACTAACGAACACATATAATTTATTGTCCCTGATTTGTTTTTCCCAATGGAAAGGATGAACATAAGCACAAATGATTAAATCACCCTGCATCAGTGTAGGATCCATACTTTCTCCGCTGACTTCAAAGGAACGCATGGTACCATCTGTCTTGAATTTAAAATCCGGTAAGTTATACCGTGGCAATTCATGGATGTACACCGGATCTGAAAATCTTCCACTATAACCGGCCTGTGCCACCATCGGCACATGAACAATCTGTTCCTTGTTCTCGTGGTCGGCGACAATAGTCAGAATGGAAAGATCCTGGCCGGTATCCACTTTAAGAATTTTTGGCCCTGTTCCGGTAAAAAGGAAATGAGGATTGAAATGATAAACCTCTACCGCTTTTTGCACCAATTCCAAACTTACGTCCCGTCGTAATTTCAGGATTTCATTAAAAGTCTGGGGGTAGGATTCGAGTGCAACGGCAAACTGTCTGGCAGAACGAAGTTGATGGGTATCAATCAACTCCTGATAACATTGAATAAAACGTTGACTTACAATGTTATTCATATTATCATATTGGTTTATCTAATAATATGTAAAGATATGCTAAGCAAGTCTAATTTTATATCATCGTGATGAAAAATTTTACAAAATGAATCTTAGGTAATCCCCAGGTGCAGGAATGACGAAAATGGTAACAAAGTAAACTGCATGAGAGACTAGCTTCTTGCAAATGTGCTTCTCCAAAAATTATTGGTGCCTGGTTTTACCAGCAACAGCTGAAAACTTCCCTGAGGCAGGTTCTTGAGATCAATATCCAAAACTTTTCCTTCCTGTACCTCAACAGACTGATTGTACAAATTCTTACCATCGTTGCTGAACACATTCAATTGCCAGTTACCTGTCTCTGCATTGGTACAAAGAATTTGAATTTTGTCCTGGATGATGGAATTCTTAAGTTCGAATTGTTCGGCAGCTGCAGTAAGATCTCTGCTCGCCACTTCAGTAGTGTTGGGCTTATATTGAATGCTGACTACATTGCCGGAAGTATCCGTGCTAACCAGGGCAATCAGACCCTTGGACTCGTTGCTTCTGAAGGCATAAGAAACATTTTTTCCGGTTGGAATCAATCCTCCCACAAAAGCCCCTGCAAAGGCTGTAATGTCCTGCCATCCAAGCAGTCCCAGACGCGCATCTATGGCAAAAGTGGTATTGGTCGTTACTTTCTCACGGATGACATCCCAGGTTTTTAGAGGGAGTTTCACTTTTCCCCAGGCATCAGAAAGTCGCTCTACATCAGTAGTCAATCTGATTCTAAAAGAATCCGGTTTGATTGGCCCCGGAATCTGGCTCAGCAAACTATCCGGTACAAAGCTGGCAGGAAATGGAATGGTTACATCTGTTTTATAATTCAGTGTACTGCCAAAAGTAGTGGGCGTATTGAAGACAGTAACCGCTTTTGAATAGACGGTCGGTTGATTAAATCCCGGAATTGGACCTCCTGCCCTGTTGGCAAAACCCAATTCTTCAACTTTATTAGCGCTCAGGCGATAAAATGTTTCTCTGGCATTAGTCCTTAACATGGCATTGGCAGTAGGAAAACTGTTATATGCAGGGCTAAGCGCAGGATCACGATAAACTTCGGATCTTCTTCCTTGATTTTGCAAAAAACTTAGGTCCCAAACCTGATCTCCCGCTGGAAATCCAAGTGCTAGGAATGGCACGCTGGTATCCAAGGCATACGCAAAAGAATCCCCTAATACAGGGACTACTTTGTTGGTGATGGTGATCTGAGCGGAAGCAGATGTAAAAAGACAAATGGATAATGCAAGGGATAAAATTAATCGCATGTAGGTAAGTTTAGAGGAGTGATTGCAAGGATACAAAGTTACTGTATTCCCCGTTAAATTTAATTAATTCTTCGTGGGTGCCGGTCTCTACGATCCGACCTTCCTTCAGTACAACGATCAGGTCTGCATTCCGGATGGTGGACAATCGGTGCGCAATTACAATGGCCGTGCGTTTTTTCAACAACTCTTCAAGGGCCGCCTGGATCAGCGTCTCCGAAGCCGAGTCCAGCGCTGAAGTAGCCTCGTCGAGAATAAGGATTTCCGGATTTCTGAGTACTGCTCTGGCGATGGTAAGCCTTTGCCTTTGGCCTCCACTGAGTTTAACGCCCCGATCGCCGATATTGTATTCCAGGCTTTTGGAAGATTCTGCCACAAAATCCGCGGCATTGGCCAATTTCAATACTTCCCAGATTCGTTCATCTGAATTGCCTTTCTGACCAAATTCCACGTTGTTCTTAATCGAATCGTTAAACAATATAGGTTCCTGGGTCACCATGCCCATAAGTCTTC
>Ga0268298_10000884_pt1 | contig 37321 bp, 40 predicted proteins | sample WWTPWeurt_MetaG_FD_194462 | JGI IMG/M metagenome (GOLD analysis project Ga0268298, IMG submission 194462) | Activated sludge microbial communities from WWTP in Nijmegen, Gelderland, Netherland - WWTP Weurt | ecosystem: Engineered > WWTP > Aerobic digester > Activated sludge | place...
GGAGTGAGGAGTGAGGAGTGAGGAGTGAGGAGTGAGGAGTGAGGAGTGAGGAGTGAGGAGTGAGGAGTGAGGAGTGAGGAGTGAGGAGTGAGGAGTGAGGAGTGGCTAGGGACCAGACGCCTTACTCCTCACCCCTCACTCCTAACCCCTTCCGCTTTACTTGTACTCCCGCCACTCCGGAGGCGTTTCGTCGTGGTCGCCATGGGGGTGGTGATCCCAGGCCTTGACGTAGGCTTCCTGGGAAGAGCGCTTGATCCGCCGCTCCGGAGCGCCCAGGTTGTGGAGCTGGGTTTCCTCGACGTAGTGGATGAGGGCCCGGGTGAGCTTGCTCATCAAGGTGTTGTCCAGGTGGTAACCCTTGTCCTCAAGGTGGCACTCGAGTTCTTCCAGGGTGTGCTCGGTCAGTTCGTAGGCGACGCCGACGGCGCGTTTCTCGCTGTGGGTCTCGACCTCGACTTCCTCCAAACGGCGCAGGTCGTCGGCGGCTTCGGGCACCTGGCCAGGAGGGAACTTGGCGAACAGGATTTCGCGGTTCTTTTTCAGGTCCGGGTTGCCCATGGCGCCTCCAGCATGTCCTACTGGACCTTATTCTGCATGATCTGGAGCCCCTTGAGAAGATTGAGGGCCTGGGCGAACTGGTAGTCGTTCTTGCCGGCATACTCGATGCGCTGGGGAGAGTCTTCCTCGGTCTCGTCCTTCTTGTCGCCGCCTTTTCCGGGCTTGGCGGGGGGCTTGGGAGCCGCCTTCACTTCCGGCTTGGCTTCGGGCTTGGGCGCCTCCTTGGGGGCCTCCGCTTCGCGGTCGTTGTTCAGGTGGCGTTCCAGATCGGCTTCCCGAATACGGGCGCCGGTGTTGTGGGTCCCGTTGGCGGTTTCTTCGACGACGATGTCGGGGACGATGCCCTTGGCCTGGATCGACCGGCCGCTGGGGGTGTAGTAGCGGGCAGTGGTGAGCTTGATCGCCGTGTTTCCGGGCAGCGGCAGGACGGTCTGAACCGAGCCCTTGCCGAAGGTCTGGGTGCCCAGGATCACCGCCCGCTTATGGTCCTGCAGCGCTCCGGCGACGATTTCCGACGCCGAGGCCGATCCGCTATTCACCAGGACCACCATGGGCACCTTCTTGACCTCTGCGGGCAGCCCCTTCAGATAGTCTTCTTTCGAGCCTCTCAGGTAATCGGAGGGACGGGCGAGAAATTCCTGCTTGGCGTCTTCGGTACGGCCGTCGGTGGACACCACCTTGGCATTGGCCGGGAGGAAGGCGGCGGAAACGCCGACGGCGCCATTGAGCAGGCCGCCCGGATCGTTACGCAGGTCGAGGACCAGACCCTTCAGGCCGCCCTGCTTGTAGAGGTCGCCCAGATGCTTGACCAGACTGGTGCCGGTGGTTTCCTGGAACTGGGTGATCCGTACCCAGCCGTAACCGGGTTCGACCAGCTTGGACTTGACGCTCTGGACCTTGATCACCTCGCGGATCAGGGTGACCTCGATGGGCTTGGTCTCTCCTTTGCGGATGATAGACAGCTTGATCGGGGTCTTGGGCTTGCCCCGCATGCGCTTCACGGCGTCGTTCAGGGTCAGGCCCTTGACCGGCGTGTCGTCGAGCTTGAAGATCAGGTCGCCGGCCTTGAGTCCGGCCCGGAAGGCCGGGGTGTCCTCGATGGGGGAGACGACCTTGACCAATCCGTCCTCCATGCCGACCTCGATACCGAGACCGCCGAATTCACCCTGGGTGCCGACCTGGAGATCCTTGAAGGCGTCGGCGTCCAGGTAGGTGGAGTGGGGGTCCAGGTTGGAGAGCATGCCGGAGATCGCATTTGCGATCATCTTCTTGTCCTCGACCGGTTCGACGTAGCCCTGTTTGACCGCGTTATAGACCTCGGCAAAGGTCCGCAGCTCCTCGATGGGCAGACCGACTTTGGCGTTCTCTTTTTCGGCTAGGGCCGGAAGGTGCAGGGTGATGAGGGCGCCGGCAAGGAAGCCGCCCAATGCCATGGTGATGGTCTTGACTTTGCTCATTTCAAACTGGCCCATTTCATGGGATCTAGGGGCTGCCCCTGGTGACGAAGCTCAAAGTATAAACCGGATTCCGGATTGCCCCCGCTATTGCCCACCGTGGCGACAGTTTCACCCCCGCGCACCGCCTCGCCCACCTGCTTGAGGAGGGAGTCGTTGTTGCCGTAGATCGTGAGGTAGGCGTCGCCGTGGTCGATGATGAGGAGATTGCCGAAGCCGCGCATCCACTCGGAAAAGACGACCCGCCCGCCGGCGACCGCCTTGACTTCGGTGCCGCTGCCGGAGCGAATGAACAGCCCTTTCCAGGATCCGCCGCCCTCGCGAGGCGCACCGAAGCGGCCGGCCAGGGTTCCCCGCACGGGAAGGCGCAGGTTGCCTCGCAGGCGGGCGAAAGCCCCGCTGTTGGCGACCGGTTCGAGGCGGTTTTCGACCTCGCCCGCTCGCGACGGCGGGGCTTCGGTTCGGGCGGGTTCGTTGTCGCCCCGGGGCGTCCGACTGCGGTCTGGCTTCGCGGTCTGGGCCGCGCGGGCCTCCTGGGCGGCTTTCGCTTCGCGGGCAGCCTTGGCGGCCTGGGCGGCCAGCAGTCGGGAGAGCCGATCGATCAGTTCGGATAGCCGCTTTTCATTGCGTTCCAGATTGCCGATTTCCTGCCGCTGGCGTTTCACCCGGTCGGCGACATCGGCCAGAACGGCCTTGCGTTCCTCCCGTTGCCGCTGCAATTCCCCGTGCTGCTCCTTCTGCTCCGCCTCGACCGCCGCGAGCGCATCCGACTGTTCCCGGGTCGCCGCGGAGAGCGCCTTCTTGCGCTCCAGGGTGGCGTTGATTTCGCCCAAAAGGTCGGCCCTGCTGCGGGCAATGGCGGTCAGGTAGTGCAGATCCCGGGCCACCTGGTTGGGATCGTCGCCGTTGAGGGCGATCTGGACGGAATCCGGCGTGCCGCGCAGATACTGGTGATAAAGCAGTTTTTCCAGGCGAATCTGCTGTTGATTCAAGGTAGTCCCAAGTTCCTGGGACTGGCGGCCGAGATCCTTGAGGCGGGTCTGCAATTCGCCCTGCTGGCTTTCCAGCCGGTGAAGATTGCGTTGCAGGGTGGAGATTTCACGCTCCGATTCCCGCAGACGATCGGCGGCGTCGGCCTTGTTTTCCTCGCTGCTGGCGAGGTCCTTGCGCAGGGACTCGATCCGTCCGCGCAGTTCCTGAAGGTCCGCCTGGCGATCCGCAATCTCGGGTGCCGTGGGGGACGGAGATTCGCTGCGCGCCGCCGAAGGGTGGCGCTTTGCGACCTTGCGCTCGGCAGCTCCGACGGGGCCGCCGAGGACCAAGGCGGCGGCGAGGGTGAGGACGGCGTAACGCAAGGGGCGGTGGCGCTGGTGCGCGCCGAAGGGCGCGCCATGGCGAAAGGTCTGTGCAAACGATTTGACTATTTTATAATCATCCACCCAATCCCAAAGAGGTTTTCCGTGGAAAAACCCGCCGTCAATCTGATCGACAAGCAGGAGCACATTGAAACCGCGGCGCGGGCGCTCAAGGCCATTGCCCATCCGTTGCGGCTCAAGATTCTCTGCGTCCTCGGCGACCAGGAAGCCTGCGTGCAGGAAATCGTCGACGCCGTAGGGACTTCCCAAAGCAATATCTCCCAACATCTGGCCATCCTGCGGGAAAAGGACGTGCTTCTCACCCGCAAGGACGCCAACCGGGTTTACTATCGGGTTGGCGATTCCCGCACCCTGCAACTCATCGGCATGATGCGCGAGGTTTTTTGCGGCGATGCCGACTGAGCAAAGACACTATGGAATTCATCAATCAGAACATTCTCCTGATCGGCGTCGTGGTCACCAGCGGGCTGGCGCTCGCCTGGCAGTTCCTCGCCAAGAACAGTGCAGCGATCAACCCGGCCGAAGCGACCTTGCTCATCAATCGTGAGGACGCCCAGGTGGTGGATGTGCGCGAAGCCGACGAGTTCGCGGGGGGCCATCTGCCGGAAGCTCGCAACATTCCCGCCGGGAAGCTTGCCGACCGCGTCGGCGAGATCGAGAAATTCAAGGATCGCCCCCTGATCCTCTGCTGCGCCTCCGGCATCCGGTCGGGCAAGGCCTGCGAGCAGTTGAAGAAAGCCGGGTTTACTCGGCTCTACAGCCTTGACGGCGGTTTCGACGCCTGGCGCCAGGCGGGATTGCCGGTTCGCAAGGGTAGCCGAGGCAAGTGATTACCCCGCTCGAGTCCTTCACCGCGAAAATTCGGACCTTGCGGCCATGAGCCAGCGGGTGCTGATGTACACCGCCGCGGTCTGTCCCTATTGCACACGCGCCAAGCGGCTGCTCGCTGCCCGCGGGGTCATCGAGATCGAGGAAATCCGCGTCGACCTCGATCCTGCGCGGCGGGAGGAAATGATGCGCAGAACACGACGCCGTACCGTTCCCCAAATCTTCATCGGCGACACCCATGTCGGCGGCTGCGACGAACTCGCGGCCCTCGACGCTGCAGGGGGCTTGTCGCCGCTGCTGGCAGGCGTAACCGCCTGAATTTTTCACTCAACCCGAAAGTCAATCATGGATCAGAATCAGCAACCGGTGTTCAATATCGAGAAGCTCTACGTCAAGGATCTCTCGGTCGAGGTGCCCAACGCGCCGCAAATCTACCTCGAGCGGGAAGCCCCCAAGGTCGAGATTCAACTCAATACCCAGGGCACCGGGATAGGCGAAGGCGTCTTCGAAGTGGTGCTGACGGTGACCGTGACGGCCAATCTGGGCGACAAGACCGTCTTTCTCGTCGAGGTTCGCCAGGCCGGTATCTTCCGCATCCAGAACGTCCCCAACGAGCAGATGGAGCCGATCATCGCCATTGCCTGCCCCAACATCCTCTACCCCTACGCCCGCGAAGCGGTGTCCGATGCGGTGACCCGGGCCGGGTTCAATTCCATCGTCCTCCAGCCGGTCAATTTCGAAGCCATGTACATGGCCCGCCTGCAGCAACAGCAAGCCCAGCAGGGCGCTGCCCAGGCAGCCCCGGTGCAGTAATGACCCGCCTTTCCGCCGCCGTTCTCCTGGCGATGACGGCCGCTCTGCCGGCGGCGGCCGTCGAATATCGTTCCATAGACGCCCCGGTGGCGGTGATGTACGACGCTCCTTCTCTGAAGGGGAAGAAGCTCTACCTCATCCGCCGTTTTGCGCCGGTCGAGACCGTGGTGCCCCTCGAAGGCTGGACCAAGGTTCGCGATGCGGAAGGAACCCTGGCCTGGGTCGAGAGCAAGGTCTTGGGGGAGCGGCGTACCGTGGTCGTCACCGCTTCCCGGGCTGATGTGCGCCAGGCGGACAAACCCGAGGCCCCCCTGCTCTTCGAGGCGGAGAAATGGGTCGCCTTCGAATTCCTCGAACCGGCGTCGCCGGGCTGGGTCAAGATACGCCATCGGGATGGCGCCACGGGGTACGTGCGCAGCACCCAGGTCTGGGGCTTCTAGGCGATGAATCTCGCCGTTCTCGCTGCCGGTGCCTGGGGAACCGCACTGGCGATTGCCTTCTCGGGCCGCCACCGGGTCACCCTGTGGAGTCGTGAAACCGACGTGGCGGAGGAAATGCTTGCCCTGCGGGAGAACCGTCGCTTTCTCCCGGGATTTCCGCTGCCGGAGGGCTTGGCGGTTGAGACCGACCTTGCCAAGGCGGTGGCGGGCGTCGATCTTCTGGTGGTCGCCACCCCCATCGCCGGTCTGCGCGGAACCCTGGAGGCACTGAAGACCCTGGGCTGCGCCGTTCCGCTGGTCTGGGTCTGCAAGGGCTTCGAATCCGGCAGCGGCCGCCTGCCCCATCAGGTGGTGGCCGAAGTGATGGGCGCCGATTTCGTCAGCGGCGTCCTCTCGGGGCCCAGTTTCGCCGAAGAGGTGGCGGCCGGTCAGCCCACCGCCGTCGCGCTGGCGTCGGGGGATTTCGATTTCGCCCGCCGCATCGCGCGGGAACTCCATACGCCGCGCCTGCGCCTCTATGCCAACGATGATCTGGCCGGCGTCGAGGTCGGGGGAGCGGTGAAGAACGTCCTGGCGATCGCCACCGGCGTCTGCGATGGCCTCGGACTCGGACTCAATTCCCGCGCCGCCCTGATGACCCGGGGTCTGGCCGAAATCGCCCGCCTCGGCCTCGCCTTGGGCGCTCGCCGGGAGACCTTCCTCGGTCTCGCCGGGATGGGCGATCTCATTCTGACCTGTACCGGCGACCTCTCGCGCAATCGCCGGGTGGGTCTGGGCCTCGCCCAGGACAAGACTCTGGCGCAAATCCTCGACGAACTCGGCCACGTCGCGGAGGGCGTCTATACCGCCCGGGAAGTCGCCCGCATGGCCGACGAATTGGGTATAGACATGCCCATCTCCACTGCGGTGGCGGCCGTTCTGGCGGGCCGATTGACGGCGCGCGGCGCGCTCGAGCAATTGATGGCGCGGGATCCCAAGGAAGAGATCGCCTGATCCGCGGTCATTCCGCGGTGCCAGCCTGAGGTGCTCGCGCTGCGGGACGCAGATTCCGGGCAAGGAATTCCAGAATCCGCGCTTCGTACTCGGCCGGGGCAAAACCGTGGAGATCGACATGGGCGGCTCCCGTCACGCGCCACAATTCCTTCGGAGCCGAAGCCGCGGCGAAGATCCGCTCGGTTTCCGCCCAGGGCGTGTGGCGGTCTTCGCTCCCGGAAGCGATCAACACCGGGGCAGCGAGATCGGCGATCGCCGCGATCGGATGAAGATCGCGCTGCGCCACGCCGGTCACCAAGGGCAATTGCCAGAGAAGCAGCGGCGCGAGCAAATCGCCTCCGGCACCGAAGCGCATGGCGAGGCGATTGGCGACCGCCTGCTCGATGGTCGGATAGAGGGATTCGAGCACGACGGCGGCGGGCGGCGGCTTTGGGTGGGCCAGGACCGTGGCGGCCGCCCCGAGGGAGACCCCGATGACCGCGATGGGCTCCCCCGGCAGTTCCCTGCGCAGGAAGGCCAGAGAAGCGCGGACTCCCTCGGCCTCCCGGGCACCGAAAGTGATGCGCGTGCCGGGGCTCTCGCCATGGGCCTGCTGATCGACGGCCAAAGTCGCATAGCCATTGCGGCCCAGGAATCGCGCCCGGGCGAGCATCTGCCGGCGGTCCGAGCGGTTCCCATGCAACAGGAGCACAGCGCCGTGACCGGGGAGACCGGGCCAGAGCCAGCCGACCAGGGCGCCTCCCTCGGCGGTCGGAATCGACACGCTGTGGGCCGGAAAATCCGGGGGAGAGGGTCCCACCGGGCGATTTGCCGGGTGGCTGAGGATTTCTCCGGCCGCAAGCAATACCAGAGCGAGCGTCACCGCTGCGAGGGACAGTGCGACGAGGGGCCGGCCCCGGGTCATCGCTTGGCGTGGAGCGGAGCCGGGTCGCAGGCCCCGTCGAAGCCGTTCTGCCGCCAGGCTTCGAAGACCGTGACCGCCACGGCGTTGGAAAGATTCAGGCTGCGTTGGCCGGGCAGCATGGGCAGGCGCAGGCGGCGCTCCGCGGGAAAGCCGGCCATGATCGGGGGAGGAAGTCCCGCCGTTTCGCAGCCGAAAACGAACGCATCTCCAGGGCTGAGCGCCGTGTCGAAGGGGCTTGCGCTGCCCTTGGTGGTCATGGCGAACACACGCCTTCCGGCCAGGGCCAGGGCACAGGTCGTCCAGTCCGGGTGGCGGATGACCCGGGTGAATTCGTGATAGTCGAGTCCCGCCCGGCGCAGGGCCTTATCGGAAAAGTCGAAACCGAGGGGTTCCACCAGATGGAGTTCGCTTCCGGTATTGGCGCACAGGCGGATGACGTTTCCCGTGTTGGGCGGGATTTCGGGCTGATGGAGGACGACGGCGAACACTTGTCAGGGAATCTAAAAAGGCGTAAGTTTGGAAAACTCAAAAATAATGTTAATTCAGTTAATTAACAGAAAATCTTAAGGTAGGTTGGAAGAGGGGATGCCACCACCGCAAAAAGTCCGTCTCGGCGATTTGTTGATTCAGCAGGGGCTGCTTACCGACGAGCAGCTCAAGCTCGCCCTTGATCGTCAGAAAGCCACCGGCCGCAAACTCGGGCGCATTTTCGTCGAAAGCGGCTATGTCACGGAAGAGGGAATTTCCCAGGCGCTGGCCCGGCAGTTGCGCATCCCCTTCCTCAATCTGCGCAATTTCAATCCCAAGCCGGAATTGATCCGCCTGCTCCCCGAGGCCCAGGCCCGTCGCTTCCGGGCGCTGGTTCTCGACAATGCCGAGGGCGAGAGGCTGCTGGTGGGGCTCTCCGACCCCACCGACCTCCAGGCCTACGACGAAATCACCCGGGTGGTGAAGCGCGACATCGACCTCGCCGTGGTCACCGAAACCCAGTTGCTCGGATTGATCGACCGGGTCTATCACCGGGGCGAGCAGATCACCGGCCTGGCCAAGGAACTGACCGCGGAATTGGGCGACGTTCCGGTGGAATTCGGCGACCTGCTGGGACTGACTCCGGGGGCCGAAGACGCTCCGGTGGTCAAGCTCCTCCAGACGGTGTTCGAGGAAGCGATGCGCTTGCGGGCTTCCGACATCCATTTCGAACCCCAGGAAAAAGGGCTGCGCATCCGCTTCCGCATCGACGGCGTGCTCCACGTCCAGACCGAAGCCGATGCCAAGATCGCCAGTGCCGTGACCCTGCGCCTGAAACTTATCTCGGGCCTCGACATTTCCGAAAAACGCCTGCCCCAGGACGGGCGCTTCAACATCAAGGTTCGCGGCACTCCGGTCGACGTCCGGATTTCCACCCTTCCGGGCCAGTATGGCGAATCGGTGGTGATGCGGCTCCTGAATCAAAACACCGGCCTGCTTTCGCTCGATCGCATCGGCATGGCGCCGCGGGTCCTGGAGCACTTCCGGCACTCCCTCTCCCGGCCCAGTGGCATGGTCCTCGTTACCGGGCCGACCGGCTCGGGCAAGACCACCAGCCTTTATGCGGCGCTCAACGAACTCAACAGCACGGAAAAGAAAGTCATCACCGTCGAGGACCCGGTCGAGTACCGATTGCCCGGATTGAATCAGGTCCAGGTTCACGAAAAGATCGACCTTACTTTCTCCCGGGTCCTGCGTACCGTATTGCGCCAGGATCCGGACATCGTCCTGATCGGCGAAATGCGCGACCAGGAAACGGCCGAAATCGGCATGCGGGCGGCCATGACCGGCCACCTGGTTCTGTCGACCCTGCACACCAACGACGCCATCACGACGCCTATCCGCCTCCTCGACATGGGGGTGCCGCGCTACATGGTTGCCCTCTCGGTCCACATGGTGATGGCCCAGCGGCTGGTGCGGGTGATCTGCGCCAATTGCAAGGAAGCGTACACACCGACTCCGGGAGAGCGCGAGTGGCTGCGCTTCGAGCTTGCCGACGGGGTCGATTCCCATGGGTTTCTCCACGGCCGCGGCTGCACCCATTGCAGTGGCACGGGTTATCAAGGCCGGACGGGCGTGTACGAATTTCTCGAAATGAGCAACGAATTGGTCGAGGCCCTCAACCACGAGGACCCCGGCGTTTTCATGCAGACCGCCCGCCGCCAGATGGCCGGCGAGACCCTGCGCCGGGATGCCGTGCGGCTGGTCGTGGCCGGAACCACGACGGTCAGCGAGGCCATGCGCATCAGCAACCAGTTCGAGGATTGAGGATAGGTCATGGCCGGCGGCGGTAGTTCTTCCCTGCGGTGGGCTCGATCGGGCCGGGAGACTTAGACCGTGCCCGCCTACGCCTATCGTGGCCGCCGCGGCGGCGAGCCGGTCCAGGGAGTTCTGGAGGGGGCTAGCGCGGGGGCGGTGGCCGAGTTGCTCCAGAACCAGGGCGTCGTCCCGCTCGATATCGAGGAGACCCGGGCTGGGGGCGGACTCGACCTCAACATCAGCCTCTTCAAGCCCAAGGTCGGGCATCTCGACCTGCTCCTCTTCTCCCGCCAGATCCATACCCTCCTGAAATCCGGGGTGCCCATCATGCGCGCCCTCAAAGGCTTGCAGGAATCGGCCATCAACCCGGCCATGCGCGAGGTCATCAAGGATGTGCGGGAGAGCCTGGAGGCGGGGCGCGAACTCTCGGTTTCCCTGGCGCGTCACCCCAAGGTGTTTTCCCCCTTCTACCTTTCCATGGTGCGGGTCGGCGAGTCCACCGGGCTCCTCGATGAAGTCTTCCTGCGGCTCTTCGAACACCTGGAATTCGAGCGTTTCATGCGCGAACAGGTGAAGTCGGCGCTGCGCTATCCGATGTTCGTCGTCATCGCCATGGCGGCCGCCATCGTCATCATCAACCTCTTCGTGATTCCTGCCTTCGCCAAGGTCTTCAAGGGCTTCGGCGCCGAGTTGCCGTTGATGACCCGGATGCTGATCGCTTTCTCGGATTTCATGGTCGCCTGGTGGCCGGCCTTGCTCCTCGCCGCGACGGTGGCGTTCGTCGCCTTCCGCGCCTGGGTGGCGACCGATGCCGGCCGCTACCGCTGGGAGGCCATCGCACTGCGCTTCCCCATCGCAGGCAAGATCCTCCTCAAGGCGGCGCTTGCCCGTTTCGCCCGCAGCTTCGCCCTCGGCACCCGCAGCGGAGTGCCGGTCATGCAGGCCTTGGCCAATTCGGCGCAGACCGTGGATAACAGCTTTATCGCCCAGCGCATCGACGGCATGCGGGACAATGTCGAGCGCGGCGAGAGCGTGCTGCGGGCGGGGATCGCCACCGGCATCTTCACCCCGGTGGTACTCCAGATGATCGCCGTCGGCGAGGAGTCCGGGGCGCTGGACGACATGATGGAGGAAGTCGGCCAGATGTATCAGGCCGAAGTCGAATACGAACTCAAGACCCTGGGCCAGCAGATCGAGCCCATCCTCATCGTCTGCCTCGGCGTGCTGGTCCTGATCCTCGCCCTGGGCGTCTTCCTGCCCATGTGGGATCTGGGCAAGGCGGCATTCCGGAAGTAGGCGGGAGATGAATCCATGGCGCCGCCCGCGAGGCTTCACCCTCATCGAACTCATCGTGGTCATTGCCGTGGTCGCGATCCTGGTCGGAGTCGGACTCAACCGGCTTACCGGCTACCAGGAGGCCGCCGAAGCCGCGGCGGCCGAAAGCAATCTGAGCAATCTGCGCAGCGCCCTGCACATCCGCTCGGCCGAACTGATCGGCAAGAATCGCTGGGACGAGCTTGCGCGTCTGGCGGCGCAAAATCCCTTCGATCTCCTGGAACGGCCTCCGGCGAACTACGGGGGAGCGCTGGCGGAGGAAGCTGCCGGCGGGTACTGGTATTACGACCGGCGAGACGGTTCCGTGGTGTACAAGGTCCTGCGCGGGGAGGCGTTCCGCGCCGCTGACGGTCGTCCCGAAATGCGCTTCGCTGTGGTCGGCCGCAATACCGCCGGCCAGGCCGTGAGCGGAGGCGGGGTGGCCTACGTGACCCTTCAGGCCCGGGGCGATTACCGCTGGCTCGACAGACCAATTCGCTAAAAGGAGCTGTTTCGATGACTTGTGGAAAATCTGACCTTTGTTATAGTGCTTCAGAATTAGTCTCCCCGTGCCGTAAACCTCGCACATCCCCTGGAGAAATCACAATGCGCGCGCAGTACCGCGGTTTTACCCTGATCGAACTGATCGTCGTCATCATCATTCTCGGCATTCTGGCGGCGGTCGCCCTGCCGCGCTTCGTCGATCTCCAGGTCCAGGCGCGCCAGGCCAAGCTCCAGGGCGCGGTGGGCGCGGTGCGCTCGGGGTCGGTGCTCTTCCACGCCCAGTGCCTTGCCGCCCTGGGCAGCGCGTCGCCCCCCGCCAACTGCAATTCGCTGACCATGGAGGGCGCCACCGTCACCGGAGTCAACCAGTATCCCACCGCCGATTCCGCCGGGGTTGTCGTGGTGGCCGGACTCAACGCGGGCGCCCTGGGCAGCGGAGCCGATTACGTTCTCTCCGGTGGGGGAAGCGGGTCGGGAGCCATCCTGACCATCGCGGTTTCCGCCCCCACCAGCGGTTCCTGCCAATTCACCTATACCGCCGCCACCCTCTCCGGAACCCAGGTCGTCGCCCCGGTGGTTTCCCTCTCCGGCAGCGGCACCTCGACCAATTGCAACTGATACTTGAGCCTTAACTTCGAAAGGACCACACCATGAAAAAACAACGCGGCTTCACCCTGGTAGAACTGATCGTCGTCATCGTCATCCTCGGCATCCTGGCGGCCACCGCCCTGCCCAAATTCGTCGATATCAGCTCCGACGCCCGGGCAGGCGTGATCAAGGGAGTCGAGGCTTCGATGCGCGGCGCCAACACCATGCTGTACGGCAAGGCGGCCGCAACCGGCGTCCAGAACAGCTCCTCGGCGACCATCTCGGCGACCAGCAGCATCAGCGTCTCCCTCGCCTACGGCTATGCGTCCAGCCGGGCGGAATTGGTCAAGGTCATGGATCTCACGCCGAGTTCAGATTTCAATCAGACCGGTGAAGATATCCAACATAAGTCTGCCACTGACCCGACCAAGTGTTACGTACGTTATGTGGCAGTGACAGCGCTGGGAGGAGCTCCGGACTACACCTCGGACCGGTCCGGCTGCTGACCGGATTCGCTCCGGGCCTGCGCCGGTAACGCTTCCTGTGCAAAGGCCCGGGCGGGTTCCCGGGCCTTTGCATCTTTCGGCGATGTCTCGACGTCAACGGGGATTCACTCTCACCGAGCTGCTGGTGACTCTGGTCGTCGCCGGTATCCTGATTGCCGTGGCATTGCCCCGCTGGTTCGGCGACACCGGTTTCGAGGCCCGCAAGTTCCGCGATGAGACCGAGGCTGCCCTGCGGCTGGCCCAGAAGTCGGCCATCGCCTCGCGTCGCTTCACCTGCGCCAAATTCACCGCCACCCAGCTCGAAGTGGTCATTGGCCCGAGTGCCGCATCGGGCAGCGGGGCCTGCACCTCGGGAACGGCCCTGGGCCATCCGGCGGGGGGACAGATTGTCGTTACCCCGGCGACCGGAGTCAGCTACGCGAGCTATCCCGCCACGCTCTATTTCGATGCCGCGGGTCGGCCCGGTGCCGCTGCGTCGATCACCGTCGGCGGCTTGGCATCGCTGCCCATCACGGTCGAGGCGGAAACCGGCTATGTCCACTAGGAGGGCCGCGGGTCGCCAGCGTGGGGTGACCCTGATCGAGCAGCTGGTTTTCATTATCGTGGTCAGCGTCGGCGTCATCGGTTTGCTTTCGACCCTGGGCCCCGCGCTGCGCTTTTCGGCCGATCCCCAGGTCAAGAAGCAGCAATTGGCTGTCGCCGAAGCACTGCTCGCCGAAATCCTGCACCAGCCCTTGACCTACTGCGACCCCGACGACGCCAACGCGTCCACGGCCACCCTATCGGGGACCAGCCCCACCTGCGCGGGGACCGATCAGGACAATGGCGGCGGCACCTTGGGGCCGGTGCCCGGCGGCGAGACCCGGAGCGGGACGGGATCCGGGGCGATGTTCGACAACGTGGCCGATTACGCCGGTTATAACCAGAACCCGGTGACCGACCTCAACGGGGCGAATGCCTTGGCGGGTTTTTCGGTCAGCGTCGCGGTGACCCGCATCGGGGCGAGCTATAGCTACGCGGGAAATCCCCTGCCTGCCGGGGCCGCCCTCAAGGTCGACGTGACGGTGAGCGGCGGGGCGACCGAGCCTCTCACCCTGTCCGGCTATCGTTTTCGCTATGCACCCCTGTACTGACCGGCGTTTTCAGGGCTTCACAATGGTGGAGATGATCGTCTCCATCGTCGTGGCGGGCGTCCTCATCGCCCTGGTGGGCATGTTCGGTCGCTGGCAGATCCAGTCCTACTTCGACATCTCCAGCCGGGCGGCCCTGGCCGACGCGGCGGATACCGCCGTGCGCCGCGTCACCCGTGAAATCCAGACCGCCCTGCCCAACAGCGTACGGGTGAGCGGCAATTATCTGGAATACATCCCGATCAAGGATGCGGGCCGTTACCGGGCCGAAAGCGACGGAACCGCCACCGTCTATCCCCTCGATTTCGGCAGCGGCGCCACCGCCACCCGCTTCGACGTGTTGGGGCCCGCGGTGGCAGTGACCCCCGGCGACCAGATCGTCATCTACAACCTTGGAATTCCGGGAGCCGATGCTTATTCGAGTAGTCCCAACAACCGCCGTACGCCCAGCGTGACCGGCGCCGCGCTGACCCAGATCGATTCCGCTTCCGCTTTCGTCTTTCCGTTCGCTTCACCGGCCAACCGCTTCCAGGTGGTGGGCAATCCGGTCACTTTCCAATGCGATCCGACCGCCGGGGTGATCCGCCGTTACTGGAATTACGGGTTCCTCGCCAGCCAGCCGGTGGCGCCTGCCTCGATGACCGCAGGTTCCAACGCGATACTCGTCGCCAATGCGGCCGCCTGTTCGTTCGCCTACGATCCCGGCGCCGGTCAGCGCAACGGCATCGTCACCGTCCGCCTCACCTTGTCGGCCAACGACGAGACGGTCAATTTGCTCAACCAGGTCGAGGTGCTCAATACGCCATGAGTCCACGGCCCAACCGCTCTCCAGCCCTGCAGCGGGGCGTGTCCGTCCTCGCGGCCGTCTTCTTCCTGCTGCTTTTCGGCCTGCTCGCCGCCCTCATGGCCAATGTCATCTCGGTCACCCATTCGGCCGCCGCCGAGGACGTCCTCGGTGCACGGGCCTATCAGGCGGCTCGCGGCGGTGCAGAATGGGGGCTCTATCAGGTTCTCGATCCGACGAACGCTACAGCGACCGGGCCCACCGCAGCGCTGCCCACCTGTTTTGCCGCCACCTCGGTTCCCGGATTGGGGGCTACGGTCTCGGTGAGCTGCGCGGCGTCGGTATCCTATACCGAAGGCAGCAAGTCGATTCGCATCTACCGGATCACGTCCACCGCCACGATTCCCGGTCCGGCCGGGCTGACCGTCGAGCGGAGCATCGAGGTCACGACGGAAAAATGCCGGGATACGGCGAGCACGGTGGCTCCATTCGGGTGTTGATATGAAACTGCTCTCTCGTTCCTTCAGGACCTCCGCTGCGGCGATGCTTCTCGCGGTCTCCGGCGCGCTCCAGGGGGCGGTGACCGAACTCAATTCCTCGGGCGGCACCACATCGACCAATGGCCTGCACATCTACATCGAGGATACCTCCAAGATGCAGGTGCGGCGCCTGAACAATACCGGGCAGGTCTATTTGCCGGGGGCCGTTCCGCCCAGCAACAGTCTGGACAACGGGATATTCCTGCGGACGCCCAATGGCAGCGTGTACGGGCCTTCCCATACGGTGTCCGCGTTCAGCGCCGTCACGGCCTACCCCAGTCGCTCGATTTCCGCCGCCTCGCCCGCCAACCCCATCGCCAACGGCACGACCCAGACCGCCACCGGAACCTATGCCATCACCGGCGGACCGTCGCTGAGCGTCGAATACAAATACCTGCGGCCCTACGAATTCGTCACCCTCACGGTCACCTTGACCATTCCATCGGGCTATCCCGTCAGTGCCGCCAATCCCGTGCGCTACATGCACGCCATCGATACCTACCTGGGCGGCAGCGACAACGGCTGCGGGGTGACCTTCGTCGACACCAACGGCCACCGGGTGGTGGGAACCTATCCGCCGGCGTCGGGGACGAGCTGCCCGTCGACCAGTTCGATTCCTTCCGGGGTGAGCATCATCGAATCTTTCCGCGAGCGCAGCGGGTTGAGCTTTACGAGTTACTGCACCGCCCGCTGGAGCGACTTCTGGGACACCAGCAGTCCCTATGCGAACTGCGCCGTGCTCAATCCAGCGCAATTTCCCAACACGGTGACCTCCACCTACCAGGATACGGGGGTTGGGATCGCCTACGATTTCACTGCCGTCGGGACCTACGTCTTTTCCTACGATTTCGTCATCGGCTCGCCGGCAGTTCCGCCCTACGATCATCTCGAGCTTCGCTACAACCCTGGAACCAGCCTCTGCCCCTTCGCCATCACGGTCCTCGGGTGTCTGGCCTCCACCGTGCCCTGCCCGGCCGGCAGCGAACTCGACGCCAATCTGACCGGAACGGTGACGGCCAGCGGCGGATCGGTCACCCTGACGCCGGCTTCCGGCAATTTCGCCATCGCCAGCGGCACGCCGACCACCACGGTCGCGGCCCAGGTCGGGACCGGCGGCGCGACGGTGACCCTGGGCGCCTCCAGCCTCAGTGCAACACCGCTCAACGGCGTTCGCTGCTGGGACGGGAGCAGCGCGACCTGTTCCTTCACCGCCCCTACGGCCTCGTGCTTTGCGGCCGACCTCGACGCCTGCAGCAATCTGGTCGGCAGTCCGGCCCGCTGCGGGGCTACCGGCAATCGCCTCTACACCAAGGTGGCGGGTCAGGACATGAACTTCGACCTGGTGGCGCTGACGGCGGCGGCGGCCGTAGACACCGGATTCAACGGCTCGGTGAGCGTCGACCTGGTCAAGAGCGGTGGGACGGCCGTGGACGCGACCCGCTGTCCCACTGTCTCGCCGACCGTTCTCAGCGGCATCAGCGCGCAAACCATCGCCTTCAGCTCCGGCCGGCCGGCCAGCGCCACCACCTATTCGATTCCCGCTGCCCAGAATTCCAACGCCGCCCAGAACGTATGGGTGCGAATGACCCAGAGCGGCGCGGGGACGACCAAGATTCTCTGCTCCAACGACCGCTTCGCCATCCGTCCAGCGGCCGTGACTTCGGTTACCTCGTCGGACGCCGCAGCGGATACCGGGGGGACGAGCGCGACCGCCACGCCCATCCTGAAGGCCGGCAGTACGGCTTTTTCCCTTGCCGCCGATACGGGAACTCCAGGGTACGACGGGACTCCCGCCGTCGACCCTTCGTTGATCGAGTGGCTATCGGCGCCTTCGGGAACGGGAACCCTCAGCGGCAGCTTCACCACGGCAGCCACTGCCAGCAGCGGCAATGGCGCATCGGGATCGGCGTTCCTTTACGACGAGGTGGGCTATTTCCGTTTCAAGGCCAAGGGGGTGTTCGACTCGGGCTTCACCGCCGCCTACCAGGACGGGTCCAATACCCGCTGCCTCAATACGGCGCCCGATGATTTTCGCAATACGCCGGACAGCAGCGGCAAGGTGGGCTGCAAATTCGGCAATACGGCGGTGACCGGCCACTTTGGCCGCTTCGTTCCCGACCACTTCGATACCGTCGTGACTCAGGGCTGCCCGGCCGGTGGCTACACCTATTCGGCCCAGCCCTTCACCACCACCGTCACTGCACGCAAGGCCGGCGGCGGAACGACCCTCAACTACCAAGGTTCCAGTTTCGCCAAGGCGACCACGCTGTCGGCGTGGGACGCGGCGGGAACCGCGGCCAACCCCGGGCCCGGCGCCCTGGCCGGAAGCAATTTGGCCGCGACGACCTTTGTCGCTGGCGTCGGGAGCAGTGCGGCCACTGCCTACGCCTTCTCGTCCCCCGCCACGGTGCCTACTGCGGTGCGGATCAGGGCCGTGGATAGCGACGGCGTCACTTCGCTGAGGACGGCACCGGCGACGACGGTGGAGGGATCGGCGGCGGTGCGTTCGGGGCGGTTCCTGATCGGAAGCGCCTATGGGACCGAATTCATCGCCCTGCCGGTTCCCGCCGAAGTCCAATTCTGGAGTGCGGCCGGCTGGCAGCGCAATACGGCCGATACCTGTACCGCTCCGGTGGTGCCGACCGCAGCCAACGGCGGTCTGTCCTTCGCGAGCCAGACGCCGCTCAACCAGTTGGCGGCGGGTGAAACCACCGCCAGCCTCAGTTCGCCAGTGGCTTCGGGAAGCGTGGGATTGCGCCTGACCGCTCCCGGGGCGGGAAACCATGGCTACGTCGACATCGTCGGCGCGGTGGTACGGGGGGCAAATACCTGGCTGCTTCTGGCGGCGCCGACCACGCGGGCCTGCTTCGGCAAGTGCGGTCCCCGGGCAGCGGTGATTTATTCCCGGGAAAGATACTAGTTTTTATAAAAAATCGTTGAAATTTAATATGTTGCAGGCTATCCTTTTCAAAATACTTTAGTTGGTGGCAGGGTGCGTATATTCCGGGGAAAACTGGAGGCGGGATGGCAGGCGGTGGTGCGCAGGGATGGGTGCATCGACCTCGCCCACGTGATCCGCGACCGCGATTCCCGGCCACGGATTGAATCCCTGGAAACCTTTCGGATCGAGACCGATTTCTCCGCGGCGCTCGGGCGGCTCAAAGGAAGCCGCAATCTCAAGCACCGCGCCTGCACCACTTTGCTGGAGACCGCCGATTATCGGTTTGTCCAGGTGGACGCCCCGGCGGTGGCCGACGAGGAAAGAGTCCAGGCCCTGCGTTGGCGGCTGAAGGACATCGTCGATTTTCCCGTCGACAACGCTGCGCTAGCCGTCCTCGACATTCCCGCCGGCGAGGCTGCTGCAGGACGCCCGGCCGCCGTTTTCGCCATCGCTGCGGCTGCCGAGACGGTGGCCGCCTGCATGGGCCGCTTTGCTCAGGCCGGCGTGCCCCTGGCTGCCATCGACATCCCCGAGCTTGCCCAGCGCAACGTGGCCGCCCTCTTCGAGGAGGCGAGCCGCGGGCTCGCCTTCCTGCATCTGGGTGAGGAAGGCGGACTGCTGACCATCACCTACCGGGGCGAGCTCTATCTGGCCCGCCACATCGACGTTTCCACCCGGGCCCTCGGCGACGCCGATGGCGAACGGCGCCAGACCTTGCTGGAGCGCCTGGTGCTCGAGCTTCAGCGCACCCTGGACAATTTCGATCGGCAATACAATTTCATCTCCGTCGTCCGCCTGGTCATCGCCAGCGAAGGCTCGACCGAGGGGCTGCTCGAAGCCCTGGGCCAGAATCTCTACATTCCGCTGACGATCATGGATCTGGCCACGGTGGCCGATTTTCCCGGGGTGCCGGAATTGCGCAATCCGCAGCGGCAGGCTCAATGCCTGCAGGCCATCGGTGCCGCGCTGCGGGAGGGCGAGGCATGAGCCAGCAGATCAATCTCCTTCTGCCCGAGCTGCGCCCCCGGCGTGACTGGCTGGCGTTTCCCGCGGTTGCGGCGGCAAGCCTCGCGGTCATCGTGGGAATCGCCGGGATGGCCGTCTGGGGTCGGCAACAGGCTGCCGATCTGGCCGTCCAGCAGACTCGGGGCGAGGCGGAACTCGCCGAACTGCGCCAGCGCATCCAGGCCCTGGGCCAGGCGCTCGCGGCGCGTCATCCCGATCCCGCCTTGCAGGCGGAAGTCGAGAGGCTGTCCGAAGGGGTGAGGCAGCGTCAGGAGGCGCTGGCCGCCGTCGAATCCGGCCGCATCGGCTCCCGCCAAGGCCAGTCCGGCGTCCTGCGGGGGTTCGCCCGGCAGACCATGGAAGGGGTGTGGCTCACCGGCGTGGCGCTGGCCGGCAGCGACGTCGAAATTCGTGGGCGCCTGACCGATTCCGCTCTCCTGCCCCATTACATCAGCCGCCTCAATGGGGATGGCATGTTCCAGGGGCGGCGCTTCGCCGCCCTGGATATGAGGGAGGGTAGCGTGACTCCACCCCAGCAGGCCGGATCGGCACCGGCGGCGAACGCGACGCCGGGGGCTGCTCCGCAAGCAGGCCGGCAGTTCACTGAATTTGTCCTCCATGGCAAGCCGCCGAAGGAGGGAGCGGAGCGATGAAGCCGAGACCCGCCTTCCTGGCGCCTCTGGCCAAGCGTTATGACGCCCTCCAGCGTCGCGAGCGCGTGCTGGTCGCTGCCGTTGCAGTCCTCGGGCCGCTCCTGCTGGGCTTATCGCTTTTCGTCGATCCGCAGTTCGCTCGCGTCCGGACCCTGCGCAACGCCATTGAGCAGCAGCGTTCCACCCTTGCCGACACCCGGAATCAGGTGACCCTGCTCGAAACCCAGGCCCAGGCCGATCCGGATGGACCCAAGAAGGCTGAATTGGCGGGTCTGCAGCGTCAACTGGCGGAAAGCGACCAACGCCTGCTGGAGCTGCGCGATACCCTGGTCGCTCCCGAGGAAATGAATCGTCTCCTCGAACGTCTGCTGGTTCACCATGGCGGTCTCCGTCTGGTCTCCCTGCGGACGCTGCCGCCGGAGAGCATCCTCGGCGCGCCCTCCAAGGGGGAGGGCAAGACCGAAGCCAAGGTCGCCCAGGAGAGGCAGTTCGACATCTATCGTCATGGCGTCGAAATGCGCCTGGAGGGCGGGTATCTGGAACTTCTCGGCTATCTCGAACAATTGGAAAAGGCCGAGCGCAAGCTCCTTTGGGGGGCGGTGCAACTGACCGTGGTCGCTCATCCCAAGGCCCGCATGACGCTGACCGTATACACCTTGGGATCGGACAAGACATGGTTGGCCATCTGAAGCCCGGCCTTCTTGTCATGCTCCTGACGGGAGGGCTGGCGCACTGCGTCGAGGCGGCGGATCTCGCCGATCCCACGCGGCCGCCGCCCGAATTTGCGGCGGCGCCCACCGATGCCGCCGACGCCGGCGCCTTGCGGCTCCAATCGATCGTTCTGCCCCGCTCGGGGCGGCCGCGGGCGGTGATCAACGGCCAGGTCGTCGCGCTCGGTGAAAAACTGGGGGAAGCGACCCTGGTCAAGGTGAGCGAAGGGGGAGTGGTGTTGCGCGGGCCGCTGGGCGTCGAGCGCCTCGCTCTGACGCCCGAGGCGAGCAAGACTCCGGGGACCAAGCAGGCCGTCAACAAGGCTGGTGACAAAAAGGAAAGACCATGAGGATCGTCTGGATCGCCCTGATCGGGCTGGCGCTGACGGCGTGCAATCTGCAACCGCCACGCCGCGGCGACGCTTTCGACAAGATCGACCAGGAACTGAAAGCGGCGGCCGAAAGCAAGCCTCGGGCACCGGCCGAGGATGCCGTCGGGCGGGCGATGATGCCGCCGCTGCCGGTCGCCGAGGCGCCGGCCGTCAAACCCGAGCCGCGCTTCAATCTGGCCGTGAACAATGCCCCCGCCGGCCAGGTCTTCATGGCCCTGGTGGCCGGAACCCGCTACAGCATGCTCTTTCCTCCCGAACTTTCGGGCAACCTGACTCTGAATCTCAAGGACGTGACCGTCCGCGAAGCCCTCGACGCCATCCGGGAAATCTACGGCTACGAGTACAAGATTGCTGGAAATCGCATCACCATCCAGACCAATTCGTTCCAGTCCCGCATCTACCAGATCAACTATCTCGCCAGTCGCCGCCAGGGAATGACCGACATGCGGGTGACGTCGAGTTCCCCCAGCGTAGTCAATCCCAACGGTTCCAGCGGGGGTAGTACCGGGGGCGCCAACACCACATCCACCAACCAGACGGCCCAGGCGGCGACGGCCACCGGAGCGACGCCTACCGCTGGCGGCCTGTCGGTCTCCAATACCGACGCGAGCCGGGTGCGGACGTCTTCCGACAACGACTTCTGGCATGACCTGCGCACGGCACTGACGACGATCGTCGGCGGTGGCGAGGGGAGCAGCGTGATCGTCAGCCCGATGTCCGGCGTCGTCCTGGTCAAGGCCAGGCCCCAGGAATTGCGTGCAGTGGAGACCTACCTCAAGGCCACTCAACTGATGGTCGAACGCCAAGTCATGCTGGAAGCCAAGATCGTCGAAGTCTCCCTCAACGACTCCTTCCAGACCGGCATCAACTGGGCCAAGTTCGGCGGCAACAACCAGCGCTTCACCGCCGGCATCCTGGCTCCGGGGACGACGCTGAGCGGCGGCACGGCGCCGATCACTGGCACCGCGGCCACTTCGGGTACCGCGGGCTCCGGAGTAGCCGTCACTCCCGGCACCGCCGGGGCCATTGCCGCCACCGCCCTGGGGCAAGGCTTTTTCGGCCTGGCCTTCCAGTCCAAGGATTTCGCGGCCCTGGTCTCCTTCCTGGAAACCCAGGGGGACATCCAGGTGCTCTCGAATCCCCGGATCGCCACCCTCAACAACCAGAAGGCGGTGCTCAAAGTCGGGTCGGACGACTATTTCGTCACCAATATCTCAACCTCGACGACCACCAGCGGTACCGGAACCGTCACCACGCCGACCATCACCCTGCAACCCTTTTTCTCCGGCATCGCCCTCGACGTCACGCCCCAGATCGACGACGAAGGCAATATCATTCTCCACATCCATCCGGCGGTGACCGTGGTCGAGGAGCGGTCCAAACAGGTCGATCTCGGAACGCTCGGTTCCTTCACGCTGCCGCTTGCCTCCAGCACCATCAACGAGACCGACTCCATCGTCCGCGTCCAGGATGCCCACATCGTCGCCATCGGCGGCCTGATGAGCCAGGAGCAATCGGCCAGCCGGAACGGCTTGCCGGGTGCCAGCCGGGTTCCCGGACTGGGGACCCTGTTCGGCCAGAAGGGGGCCGCGAATCGTAAGCGGGAACTGGTCATCCTGATCAAATCGACGGTCATCCAGAACGAGAATTCCTGGCGCCAGGACCTGGTCGAGACCCGGGAGCGCGTCCAGGATCTCGATCCGCGCAAGATCGAGTGGGCGACGCCCTGAGGCGCCGAGGGGTACCGTGTATCTGGAACACTTCGGCCTCAACGAACTTCCCTTCGGCATCACCCCGGATACCGCATACACCTTCATCGCGGCGAGCCACCAGGAAGCCCTGAACACCCTGCTGGTGGCCCTTGCCGGCGGCGAAGGCTTCATCAAGATCACCGGCGAAGTCGGTACCGGAAAATCCCTCCTCTGTCGCCGCCTGCTCCAGACCCTGCCCCCAGGAAGCGTCTCGGCCTACCTGCCCAATCCCTACCTGGCGCCGCGCACGCTGTTGCTGGCGTTGGGCGAGGAATTGGGCCTCGATCTCGATCCGGCGGCCGACGACTACCATCTCCTGCAGGGGATCAACCGCAAGCTCCTCGAATATGCGGCCGCCGACCGGCAAGTCGTGGTCTGCATCGACGAAGCCCAAGCCATGCCGCGGGAAACTCTCGAAGCCCTGCGCCTGCTGTCCAACCTCGAAACCGAGAAGCGCAAGCTGCTCCAGATCGTCCTCTTCGGCCAGCCGGAGCTGGATGAACGCCTCGCCGATCCGGCCGTGCGTCAACTCCGCCAACGCATCGCCTTCCACTACCGCTTGCAGGGTTTGGGGCGGGGCGAGATCGGCAATTACCTGGCGCACCGCCTGCGGGTTGCGGGCTATCGGGGCGAAGGACTCTTCGCGTCGGCTGCCAACCGCGCCCTCTATCGCGCCAGCCGGGGGACCCCGAGGCTGGTGAATATCCTGGCCAACAAAGCCTTGTTGGCCGTTTTCGGCGAAGGTCGCCAGACTGTGAAGACCCGCCATGTCCGCCTCGCGGCCCGGGACACCGAAGGCGCCCACGATCCCGGATGGTGGTGAGATGAGCTTGGTCAACGACATGCTGAGGGACCTGGAAGCGCGCCGGGCAGGCGATTTGGGCGCGGCCTCCCTGCAGCGGGAAGTCCGGGCCTTGCCCAGCGAGCGCAAGGCTGCCGGCCGCGGCGTGGCGGTCGTTCTGGTCCTGGCTGTGGCGGCGGGGGGACTCGGCTGGGGGTTGGCGGTGAAACCTCAGGCTCCGATCCGGGAACCCGCCAGCGCTTCTTCCCTTCCAGCCGCCCCAGTTCCGGCTCCCGCCCCAGAGCCGGTGGCGCCTGCCGCCAGCCCGGCGACCGTTCCATCTCCGGCAGCGGAACCGGTGCTGCCGCTTCCAGCCCAAATCGCCACTGATGCTCAGCTGCCCGTTGGGGTCGATACGAATCTGCGCCTGACCCGGGGGATTGCGGTCCTGCCCCCCGAGCCCCCCTCCCGCCCGGCACCGCCGGCAGAGCCGCCGCGAGCGGCCGAACCCGCGGTACCGCCGCCGGCCAGGATCGATCCGCCTCCCGTAGCCAAGGCGGCCGCCCCCCTCGCTGCCGGAGTCGGTCCCGCCAGTATCGAGAAGACTGCGGTAGTGGCCAGCCCGCGGGAGCGGGCCGAGGCCGAATATCGCCGGGCCCAGACCCTGCTGGCCGCGGGCCAGACTTCTGTCGGGGCGGAGGCTCTTGCCGCCGCCCTGCGGCTGGATCAGACCCATGTACCCGCCCGGCAGGCGCTGCTCCGGCTGCTCCTCCAGGGGCAGCGCTTCGACGAGGCGGCGGGGCTGCTGAACGAAGGTCTGGAAGCGCTTCCGGCCCAAGTGGGATGGGCGATGACCCTGGCCCGCCTGCAGGTGGAAAAAGGGGATCTGGCGGCAGCCGAGCACACCCTGGCGCGGTCGGCTCCCTACGCCAAATCCCAGGCCGACTACGCCGGGTTTCACGGCCACATCCTCGGCCGCCTGGGCCAATCCCGGGCGGCAGTCGAACGCTACGAACTCGCGACGCGCTTGGGGGCCGGCGAGGGGCGCTGGTGGTTCGGTCTCGGTCAGGCGCTCGAGGGCGATGGCCGATCGCCGGAGGCGCGGGACGCCTATCGCCGTGCTTTGGCCACCGGCACCCTCAGTGGCGAGCTGGCAGCGCTGGCGGAAAGCCGCCTGCGCTGATTTCCGGCGCCTTGGAAGCGAAAATGGGCGGGAAGCGCTGGACCAGGAGCGCCAGCAGGGGCTCCTGGGGCGCCCGTTCCCGCCAGCGGGCCAAGACTTTCGCCGCATATTCGGGATAGGCGGCCACCGCGCGTTGCAGCAGGATTTGGGCGCCGTCGGGATCGCCATCGAGCAACTGGATGTAGGCGCACTTGAAAACGATTTCCCGGCTGGCGGAGAAGCGTAGCGCCCGCCCGCAGGTCTGGCGCTTGGCCTCCAAGTCTTTGGGGCTGTCGTCCATCAGGCTGGCGGCGGCGAGATCGACGTAGGGGCGCAGCAGGGGTTGGCCGGCCACGCGGGTCAGGGCCGCTCCCGGCGACGTCTCGGGGGGGAGCCGGCCGTTGGCGGTGTCCTCGAGCAAGGCGTAGTCCGCCCGCAGAGTCAGGAGCGCGATGCTGCCGAGAACGGCGATTCCGCCCACCAGCCAGGGAACCCGCAGGCCAAGGTCGAGGGGCCGTCCGCGACTGATGGCGCCGGCAACCAGCGCCGCCGGTGCAAGAAAGAATCCGTACCAGAGGGGATATTCGAGGAGCGCATGGATGCCGACTATCGTGGCCGTCGCCGCCACCCACCAGAGCGCGGCGTCGGCTTCCCGTCGCCAGAGATCTAACGCCCAGCGCAGTCCCAAGCCTATCGTCAGCAGGGCGGCCCCGGCACCCAGTTCGGCCATGAGATTCAAAATCAGGTTATGGGCATGCTCCGGCAGTCCGGGAAGCCAGCGGGGCATGAGTTCTAGGACGTGGTCGAGGAATTCCCGCGTGTACTGGCCAAAACCCGCCCCAAGCAACGGATGCTCGCGGAAGGTCGTCCACGCCACCGACCACAGCGCGGTGCGCACCGGGTCGTAGGCTCCGGACGCCGAAAGCCTGCCGCCGGCGGTGGCGATGCGAAGATCGGGAATGGCCTCCAGGAGGCCCTGCGAGAGGACTGCCAAGGCGAGGGCCGTCCAGGCCCAGGTGCGTAAGCGGCGGTGGGCGGCATCCGGATGGCGGCCCATCCAGGTCTGGCCCAGCAGGGCCAGTGCTCCCCCGTAGAACCAGACCGAACGGGAGCCGGAAAGGAGCGATAACGGAACCAGAACGGCGAGCGCGGCAGCGGCGAAAGGTGAGCTGAGGCGGTCGCGGCAGCGCAGGTAGATGCAGGAGGCGACGCCGAGCCAGAGGTAGTCGGCAAAATTGTTGGGTTGGCCGACGTTGCCGCGCAGCCCGCCCGCCGGACCGACGAAGATCCAGGGAAGGCGACCGATTCCGCTGGCCTGGAGGGCGCCGGTCAGGCCCTCGATCAGCGCCCCGGCCAGCAGTGCGGCTGCCATGAGGTCGGCCAAAGCGGTATGCCCGAGATCGTTGGCCAGACGGCGGCCCAAGACTGCCATCAGAGAGGCCCAGATGAGGTAGAGGGCGAGCATCAGCACGCGCTCGGGGATCGCGCCGCTGGGAAGAACGAGTTGCAACAGGGCGAGGGCAAGCAGGCCCAGGGGCAGCAAGCCGATTTCGGGAAATTCGACGCGCCCGTCCGGGGCGGGGCGCAAGAGCCAGGTCAGCGCGACCAGACTCAAGAGAGCTGCGGTCCATTCCTGGAAGAAAGTGGGAATCGGGTTGTAGTGGTGGGGCAGGAGAAAGGGCACGGTGAGCAGCAAGGCCAGGGCGGCCAGGCAGGTCGGGCGATGGAGCCTTCCCATCCTCAGTTCCTTCCCGCCCGGGCGACGACCGCCGCCATCACGCTGCCCGCGCCGTGGAGCTTGAGGACGCGGGCCGCCTCGTCCAGGGTGGCGCCGGAAGTCATGACGTCATCGACCAGGACCAGCGGGCGTCCGCCGAGATCGCGGCGGCATTCGAAGGCCCCGCGGACGTTGGCGGCCCGGCCCTTGAGCGGCAGGCCGGCCTGGGCTTCGGTGTCGCGGGTGCGCAGCAGCGTGTCCGGCGTCCATTCCAGTCTCCGCTGGCGGGCGAGGGCGCGGGCGATCTCGCCGGCCTGGTTGAATCCCCGCCCGCTGAGGCGCCTGGGGTGGAGGGGCAGGGCGACGACCAGGGCTTCGCCGACGGCAGGGAGTCTGGCCGCAAGCTCCTTGCCGAACCAGGCGGCGAGCCCCAGTTGGTGGCCGTACTTCAGGGCATGGATGAGGCGGTCTGCGGGAAATTCGTAGGGATACAAGGCGCAGGTGGCGTCGAAGTGCGGCGGAGTGTGCAGGCAACGGCCGCAGTGTTCGCCATGGGTGGTGGGTTCCGCACAGCGGGGGCAGCGGGCTGTCGGGAGGGAAGGGAGGTCGGCCTGGCAGCCGGGGCACAGGACCGGCCTTGCCCCGTCCCCCCCACAGAGCAGGCAGGATGCGGGAAAGAGGGCTGTCGCCAGCGCGTCGGCGGCGCGCGCCAGAGGAGCGTGCAGGGCATGGGGTAGAATCCTCACTGTGCGAATCCAGAACTAATTCATCTTTTCGAGCATCTTCGCTGCCCCTGCGGCCCAGCGGGTTCTCCATCCCTCACCAGGTTTCCATTATGCATGCATCCGCCCCGGCTTCCGTTGCTCATCCTGCCTTCGCCACGACAAGAACCCTGTGGACCGTCGAGGCGGTACTCGACCTCTACGCCTTGCCCCTGATGGACCTGCTGTGGCGGGCCCAGGAAGTCCATCGCCGCCATTTCGACCCCAACGCCGTTCAGCGCTCGACCCTCCTGTCAGTCAAGACCGGCGGCTGTTCCGAAGACTGCGGGTATTGTTCCCAATCGGCCCGCTACACCACCGGTACCGAGCGGGAACGCCTGCTGCCCGTCGAGGAGGTCGTCGCCGCAGCCCAGGCTGCCAAGGACAAGGGGGCTTCCCGCTTTTGCATGGGCGCGGCCTGGCGTGGTCCGAAGGACGGCGATCTCGACCGGGTCCTCGCCATGGTCCGGGAAGTGAAGGCCCTCGGGCTGCAGACCTGCGTCACCCTGGGCATGCTCAAGCCCGGTCAGGCCGAGCGCCTGAAGGACGCGGGCCTCGACTACTACAATCACAACGTCGATACCGACGCCGATTTCTACGGCCAGGTCATCACCACCCACAAGCACGGCGATCGCCTCGACACCCTGGACCAGGTGCGGGAGGCCGGACTCAAGGTCTGTTCCGGCGGCATCGTCGGCATGGGCGAGTCGCGCCGCAACCGGGCCGCGATGCTGGTCCAGTTGGCCAATCTGCCCCAGCCGCCGGAATCGGTGCCGATCAACAACCTGGTGCCCATCCCCGGAACGCCGATGGCCGATCAGCCCCGCCTCGATCCCTTCGAGTTCGTGCGTACCATCGCCGCCGCCCGCATCCTGATGCCGACCTCCTGGGTGCGGCTGTCGGCCGGCCGCCAGGAGATGAGCGACGAGCTCCAGGCCCTCTGCTTCCTGGCCGGGGCCAATTCGATGTTCTACGGCGACCGCCTGTTGACCACGGGCAATCCGGACGTCGCCCGGGATGAGGCCCTTTTCGAGCGGCTCGGCCTCAAGGCGGTCTGATGTCCGCTCCCGGCTTCGTCGACGCCGGCCGGGTACGACGTTCCTTCGCCCGCGTCGCGCCGGACTACGGCAAGGCCGATTTCCTCGCCCGGGAGATCGATCGCCGCATGCTGGAACGTCTCGACTATGTTCGCGTGGCCCCTTCCCGCATCGTCGATCTCGGCTGCAGCCGGGGGGCGACGCTGGCTGCCCTGCGCGAGCGCTACCCGCAGGCGAGTGCGCTGGGGGTCGATTTCGCCGGTCCGATGTTGCCGACCGCCCCGGCCAGCGCAGCATGGCGACGCTGGCTGCCTGGTGTCGCATCTGCGCGGCCGGCCTTCATCGCCGCCGACGCGTGCAAACTTCCCTTCAGGCCAGCCAGTTTCGGGCTGGTCTGGTCGAATCTGCTTCTCCACTGGCTAGACGATCCCGCTCCCGCTCTCGCGGAGGCCCATCGGGTGCTGGAAACCGGCGGGTTACTGATGTTTTCCACCCTGGGTCCCGACACCCTGCGGGAATTGCGCGAGTCTTTCGTAGACGGCTACGCCCACGTCCAGCGGACCATCGACATGCACGACCTTGGCGACCTGCTGGTGGCCTGCGGCTTTGCCGATCCGGTGATGGACATGGAGATCGTCACCCTGACCTACGACTCGCTGGACGCCCTGCTGGCGGAATTGCGGGCAGCCGGTTCGATTTGCGCCATGAATGCGCGGCGGCGCGGACTGACGGGGCGTGCGGTGTGGGACGAAGTGCGGCGGCGCTACGAGGATCGCCGTCGCGACGGCCGACTGCCGGCAACCTTCGAGGTGGTCTATGGCCACGCCTGGAAGGCGGCAGCCAAAACGACGGCCGATGGCCGCGCCATCATCCGCTTCGCCGACCGGCGCTAGGGCGCCGCTTATTCCCGGGGAACGGTGTCGGTAAAGGACGCCCGGTGCATCAGCTTGTCGTAGAGCTTGGCCAGATTGGGATGGGCGGTATGCCAATCGACGTCGGGGAAGCGGAAGGCGAGATAGCCGAGGGAGACCCCGACCGCCAGATCGGCGAGGGAGATGTGGGTGCCCATGCAATAGGTCTTTTCGCCCAGTTCCTCGGACATGAATTCGAGACCGCGGACAATTTTCTCCCGCTGGCGCTGGATCCAGGCCGCGCTCTGCTCCTTCTTGGCCCGCTTGCCTTCCAGGAAGGCGCTGGCGGCCGCGTCGCAGATGCCGTCGGCCAGGGCCTCCCAGCGTTTGACCTCGATCCGCTCGCGATTGGGGCTGGGGAAGAGCTTATTGTTGGGAGTGACGCTGTCGATGTATTCGACGATGACCCGGGAATCGAAAAGGGGCGTATCGTCGTCAAGCAGAAGGACCGGAATCTTGCCCAGGGGATTGAGGTCGGGGACCTTGCTTCCCTCGGTCCAGGGCGACTCGATCTCGAAATCGTAGTCGATCTTCTTTTCTGCCAGGACGATGCGAACCTTGCGAACATACGGGCTGGTCAGGGATCCGATCAGCTTCATGGTTTTCTCTTGGGTGTTCCATTTTTGGGGTTGGGCGATTATAGCCTAGTGCACCCCGGTTTGCCGGGGTCGAGCATTTCACGGTCATCGGGATTTTTCCCCAGGTTTGCTGCGTCGCAGCGTGGGCGGATAAAATGTCGCCCTTTCTGGTCCAGGACTCAGCCATGAACGCCACCCCCCTTACGGCCCTGTCACCCTTAGACGGCCGTTACGCCGGCAAGGTCGACGCCCTGCGCGAGCATTTTTCAGAATTCGGCCTCATCCGGGCTCGTCTGAAAGTGGAGATCGAATGGCTCAAGGCCCTGGCCGCCGAGCCTCATTTTGGCGAAATCGCCGCCTTTTCCCCGGCCACGGTGGCGGAACTCGACGCCCTGGTCGCTCAATTCAGTCCCGAGCAGGCGGCCGAGGTGAAGGCCATCGAGGCCACCACCAATCACGATGTCAAGGCCCTGGAATACTGGATCAAGGGCCGGACCAAGGCCAATGCCGAGGTGGTGAAGGTGAGCGAATTCATCCACTTCGCCTGCACCTCGGAAGATATCAACAACCTGTCCCACGCGCTGATGTGTCGTGATGCCCGGGAGCAGGCGCTGCTGCCCGGTCTCGACCAGGTCGTCGCCAAGCTGCGGGACCTCGCCCATGCCCACGCCGAGGTGCCGATGATGAGCCGGACCCACGGCCAGCCGGCGACGCCCACCACCCTGGGCAAGGAAATGGCCAACGTGGCCTACCGCCTGCAGCGGGCCCGGGCCCGCATTGCCGCTGTCGAGCTGCTGGGCAAGATCAATGGCGCCGTCGGCAATTACAACGCCCATCTCGCCGCCTATCCGGGGTACGACTGGGAGGGCTTCGCCAAGCGCTTCGTCGAATCCCTGGGTCTCGTCTTCAATCCCTACACCATCCAGATCGAACCTCACGACGCGCTGGCCGAGCTGTTCGACGCCTTCGCCCGGGCCAACAGCATCCTCATCGATCTGGACCGGGACATCTGGGGCTACATTTCCCTGGGCTTCTTCAAGCAGAAGGTGAAGGCCGGCGAAATCGGCTCCTCGACCATGCCCCACAAGGTCAATCCCATCGATTTCGAAAATTCCGAGGGCAATCTGGGCCTGGCCAACGCGGTCCTCAAGCACCTGGCCGAGAAATTGCCCATTTCCCGCTGGCAGCGCGACCTCACCGATTCCACCGTGCTGCGCAATATGGGGGTCGGCCTGGGCTACGCGCTGCTGGCCTACGACTCGCTCCTGAAAGGCCTGGGCAAGCTGGAAATCAACGCCGACCTCATGCGCGCCGACCTCGACGCCAACTGGGAACTGCTCGCCGAGCCCATCCAGACCGTCATGCGCCGCTACGCGGTGCCCGAGGCCTACGAAAAGCTCAAGGAGCTGACTCGCGGCACCCGGGTCTCCCGGGAGGGCATGCAGGCCTTCGTCGCCAGCCTGGAAATTCCGGACGCCGCCAAGGCCGAACTCCTCAAGCTGACGCCCTGGGACTACACGGGCAAGGCTGCCGAGCTGGCCAAGCGCATCTAGGCCCCCATGCGTTGCGGCAAGTGCGGCCAGGAAGTGCCGGAAGGGGCCATCTACTGCCCCTACTGTGCGGGCGAGGGCAAGACCACGCAAGGCGAGGTCATCGCCGGCGGCATCAGGGGCGCCATCGTCGGCCTCATTCTGGGGCTGGTGCCCGCCCTGGGGCTGCTCGCCTACTACGGGACGGTGCGCGGCATCAAGGCCATTGCCTTCGCCGTACCCATGGCCACCTTCATCACCGGCCTGATCATCGGAATGGTCAAGGCCAAACGGGACTGGAAATGAGTCAATTCGCCGAAAACCTCAAGAAACTGCCGGGCATCTCCCATCTGGCAGCCCTCAATCTCCTCGACGCCGATGGCAAGGTGCTGGCCACCATCGAGAACAAAGCCGGCAGCCAAGGCTCGCTGGCCGTCTACAACCATCTGGCGCAGACCTACGGGGCGATCAACGCCGAGGCGGCGAAAAAGGGTCTCGAACTCTACGCCGAGCACACCGACGATGCCCGCGCCCATCCGGGCAAGCATCCCAACATCGATCGCCTGATCGAGGTCGAGGCCGGGCAGAAGACCTTGCGGGTCAAGCACCAGTTCGCCGTCTGATCGCCGGCGAAGCCGGCAAGATAACGGGCGCCCGCGGGCGCCCGTCTGGCGTCGTGCCGTGGGGGTCGATTAGACCACGGCGCCTTCCTCGTTGGCGCCTTCGATGACCTTCTTCTGCTTGATGAACTGTTCGCGGGACACGCCCAGCCACATGACCAGGGGGCTGGCCACCAGGACCGACGAGTAGATGCCGAAGCAGATGCCGATGGTCAGCGCCAGGGCGAAGTAATACAGGGTTTCGCCGCCGAAGATGAGCATCGAAAGCACCATCAGCTGGGTACAGCCGTGGGTGATGATGGTGCGGCTGATGGTGCTGGTGATGGCGTGATCGAGGACCTGGGGGGTGGTCAGGCCGCGTTTTTTCTTGAAGGTTTCCCGCACCCGGTCGAAGACCACCACGGATTCGTTGACCGAATAGCCCAGGACGGCGAGGACCGCAGCCAGCACGGACAGGGAGAATTCCCACTGGAAGGCGGCGAAGAAGCCGAGGATGATCACCACGTCGTGCAGGTTGGCGATGATGGCCGAGACCGAGAAGCGCCATTCGAAGCGGAAGGCCAGGTAGACGACGATGCCGATGACCACCAGCAGGAGCGCCATGGCGCCGTTTTCGGCCAGTTCCTTGCCGACCTGGGGACCGACGAATTCGACCCGGCTCAGCTTGGCGCCGGGGGCTTCGGCTTCCAGGGACTTCATTACCGATTCGCCGAGCTGGGCGGTATTCTGGTCGGCCTTGAGCGGCAGGCGGATCATCACGTCCCGCGAGGACCCGAAGTTCTGCACCGAGTAGTCGGAAAAGCCCGATTTCCCTAGGGCGCCGCGGACCTTCTCGAGATCGGCCGCCTGTTCGTACTGGACCTCGATGAGGGTGCCGCCGGTGAATTCGACGGAGAGGTGCAGGCCCTTGGCGAACAGGAAGATCACGGCCAGGACGAAGGTCAGCAGCGAAATGATGTTGAACTTCAGCGCATGGCGCATGAAGGGGATGTCGTTCTTGATGCGGAAGAATTCCATCAGAGCACCGTGAGGGGTGAGGGGTGAGGAGTAAGGAGCGAAACCGTCACGCTTGCTTCCCTAGGGAGTTGATCAGGCCGCCGAGAAGCTTGAATACAGTGGCGGTTTGGTTTGACGTGGCGTTGAAGTCGCCCGGGTAGCCCAGGTCGCGAGCGAGGATGAGCTGGGTGTCGAGTTCGCTGAGAGAACCACGGGCAATGGAAAGGAAATGCAGAAACTCTTTGCGGGTGGCGCGGGCAGCCCCCTCGGCAATGTTTGATGGAACCGAAACTGCCGCCCGCCTCATTTGACCGGTCAGGCCATAGTTTTCTTCCCGGGGAAAAGTCGAGGTCAGGGAGTACACCGCCTTGGCAAGGCTCATGGCCTCCTGCCACGCCAGCAAATCGTGGTGACTGCGAGCGGTCATTGGTGTTACTCCTCACCCCTCACTCCTTACCCCTCACCGTGCGGCGCCGCCAGCGCGCCACACCTGGCCGATGGCCACCTTGGCCAGCTTCTTCTGGCGGCCATAGACCAGATTGACCAGGGCGCGGGAGACGACCACCGACGAGAAGATCGAAGTCATGATGCCCAGGCAATGGACCACGGCGAAGCCGCGCACCGGGCCGGAGCCGAAGATGAGCAGCGCCAGGCCGGCGATGAGGGTGGTGATGTTGGAGTCCAGAATGGTGCCGAAGGCCCGTTCATAACCTTCGGAAATGGCCGCCTGGGGCGGCATGCCCGAGCGCAGTTCTTCGCGGATGCGCTCGTTGATCAGCACGTTGGCGTCGATGGCCATGCCCAGGGTCAGCGCGATGGCGGCGATGCCGGGTAGCGTCAGGGTCGCCTGCAGCATCGACAGGATGGCCACCAGGAAGAGCAGGTTGGAGGCCAGGGCGGCGACCGAGATGGCGCCGAAGATCTGGTAATAGGCGATCATGAACGTCGCGATCAGCAGGAAGCCCCAGAGCGTGGAATGGAAGCCCTTCTTGATGTTTTCGGCGCCCAGGCTGGGGCCTATGGTGCGTTCCTCGATGATATCCATCGGTGCGGCCAGCGACCCGGCGCGCAGGAGCAACGCCACGTCGTTGGCTTCGACGGTGTTCATGCGGCCGGAAATCTGCACCCGGCCGCCGCCGATTTCGGTGCGGATCACCGGAGCGGTGATGACCTCGCCCTTGCCCTTTTCGATCAGCAGGATGGCCATGCGCTTGCCGACGTTTTCCCGGGTGATGTCCTTGAAGATGCGGGCGCCGGCGGAATCGAGATTGAGGTGCACCGCCGGTTCGTGGGTCTGGCCGTCGAAGCCGGGCTGGGCGTCGGTCAGCCGGTCGCCGGTGAGGACCACCTGTTTCTTGACCAGGAGCGGAGACCCTCCCCGTTCGGTGTAGAGCTCGGTGCCGAAGGGTGGGTTGCCGGCGAGACCGGCTTCCAGCGCGCCGGGGGAATCGTCCACCATGCGGATTTCCAGGGTGGCGGTCCGGCCGAGGATGTCCTTGGCCTTGGCGGTGTCCTGCACGCCGGGCAACTGGACGACGATGCGGTCGCTGCCCTGCTGCTGGATGACCGGTTCGGCGACGCCGAGTTCGTTGATCCGGTTGTGCAGGGTGGTGATGTTCTGCTTGAGGGCGAATTCGCCCAGACGCTTGATCGCCTCCGGCTTCAAGGTGGCCACCAGGCGCGGTTCGCTCTCGTCTCCCTGGTCGGCCAGGGCCAGGTCGGCCTGGGCGTCGGAAACGGCAATCCGGGCCTTGTCCCGGGTCTCGGCGTCGCGGAAGCGGATCACCAGGCGCTCGCCTTCCCGGTTGATGCCGGAGTGGCGGAGGTTCTTGTCCCGCATGAGGGTGCGCAGATCGGCGCCGACCGAGTCGAGGCGCTTGGTCAGTGCGCCCTTCATGTCCACCTGGAGCAGGAAATGGACGCCGCCCCGCAGGTCCAGGCCGAGGTACATGGGCAGCGCGTGCAGGCTGGTGAGCCAGGCCGGCGACGCGCTGAGCAGATTGAGGGCGATGACGTACTGGGGATCGGTCGGGTCGGGATTGAAGGCCTTCTCGAGGGCATCCTTGGCCTTCAACTGGGTGTCGGTGTCCTTGAAGCGGGCTTTGACCCCGTTGAAGTCCAGCTGTATCCCGTCGTGGGCAACCCCGGCGGCCTTGAGGGTTTCCTCGGCCCGGGCCAGGGTCTTGTCGTCGGTCTTCAAGGTCGCCTTGCCGCTGGAAACCTGGACCGCCGGGGATTCGCCGAAGAAGTTGGGCAGGGTGTAGATGAAGCCCAGCACCAGCGCGACGGCGACAATGATGTATTTCCAGAGGGGGTAGCGATTCATGGTGCTTTGAGGGGTGAGGAGTGAGGAGTGAGGGGTGGAGGCGGAGCAGGGAGGAGGGGGGGACCCCTCACTCCTCTCTCCTCACTCCTCACAGTCCTTTCAGGGTGCCCTTGGGCAACAGGTTGGCTATCGCCGATTTCTGAACGATGACCTCGACGGCGCCGTCCTTGCCTTCGGAGACATCGACGTGCAGGAAATTCTCGCCCACCTTGGTGATGCGGCCGGCGAGGCCGCCCTGGGTGACGATTTCGTCGCCCTTCTGCAGGGCCTCGACCATGGTCTTGTGCTCCTTGGCCTTCTTCATCTGGGGGCGGATCATCATCAGCCAGACGATGGCGAACATGGCCACCATCATGATGAGGCCGGTATAGTCTCCGGCGGGGCCGGCGGGGGCCGCGGCCTGGGCGTGGGCAAGGCTAATCATGGAAAAAGTTCCTCGATGCGGTTGATGCAAAACTCAATATTCTACCACTGGTCCCTAAATGCCGCTTTGCCGGTCCCGGCGGAATGTGGCTGCCCAGTCGACGAAATTGCCGCTCTCGATCGCCCCCCGCATCTCGGCCATCAGGGTCTGGTAGTAGTGCAGGTTGTGGATGGTGTTGAGCATGGAACCGAGGATTTCCCCGGCGCGGAACAGGTGGTGCAGGTAGGCCCGGGTGAATTGGGTACAGGTGGTGCAGGTGCAGGAGGGGTCCAGCGGCCCGGTGTCGGTCTTGAAGCGGGCGTTCTTGATCTTGACGTCGCCGTAGCGGGTGAACAGGTGGCCGTTCCTCGCATTGCGGGTGGGCATCACGCAATCGAACATGTCGATGCCGGCGGCGACCGCCTCGACCAGATCTTCCGGGGTGCCGACGCCCATCAGGTAGCGCGGCTTGTGGGTGGGCAGGCGGGGCGCGGTGTGGGCCAGGATGCGGGACATGTCCTCCTTCGGTTCGCCCACCGAGAGGCCGCCGATGGCCATGCCGTCGAAGCCGGTTGCGTCCAGTCCGGCCAGGGATTCGTCGCGCAGGTCCTCGTACATGCCGCCCTGGACGATGCCGAAGAGGGCGTTCCCGTTGGCCTGGCGATCATGTTCGTCGCGGGAGCGCTTCGCCCAGCGCAGGGAGAGGCGCATGGACTGGGCGGCTTCGTCGTGGCTGGCCGGATACGGCGTGCATTCGTCGAAGATCATGACGATGTCGGAATTGAGGACGTGCTGGATGCGCATCGATTCCTCCGGCGTCAGGAAGAGCCGGGTGCCGTCGATGGGCGACGCGAATTTGACCCCCTCTTCGCTGATCTTCCGCAGGGCGCCCAGGGAGAAGACCTGGAAGCCCCCGGAATCGGTGAGGATGGGTTTGTCCCAGTTCATGAAGCGATGCAGTCCGCCGTGGGCGCGCACCACCTCCAGTCCCGGCCGCAGCCACAGGTGGAAGGTGTTGCCCAGGCAGATCTGGGCGCCGATGTCGGCGAGGGATTGGGGCGTCATCGCCTTCACTGTCCCGTAGGTGCCGACGGGCATGAAGACCGGGGTTTCCACGGCGCCGTGGGCGAGGGTGAGGCGGCCGCGGCGCGCGGCGCCGTCGGTGGTCAGGAGGTCAAACTGCATCGCTGCGCTCCAGGAGCATGGCGTCGCCGTAGCTGAAGAAGCGGTAGCCCTGGGCGACGGCGTGGGCGTAGGCGGCGCGGATGGTGTCGTAACCCGCGAAAGCCGACACCAGCATGAGCAGGGTCGATTTCGGCAGGTGGAAATTGGTGACGAGGCGGTCCACCACGCGGAAGCGGTAGCCCGGCGTGATGAAGATCTGGGTTTCCGCAGGCCCGGGGCGCACGCCGCCATCGGCATGGGCGGCGGATTCCAGGGCGCGCAGACTGGTGGTGCCGACGGCGATCACGCGGCCGCCGGCTGCCCGGGTGGCCGCGATGGCTTGCGCGGTGGCGGCGGGGATATCGAAGCGTTCGCTGTGCATGCGGTGGTCGGCGATGCGCTCGACCCGCACGGGCTGGAAAGTGCCGGCGCCGACGTGCAGCGTGAGAAAGGCGGTGCCCACCCCGAGTTCGCGCAGGCGCGCGAACAGGTCGTCGTCGAAGTGCAGTCCGGCCGTGGGGGCGGCGACGGCGCCGGGCTCCCGGGCATAGACCGTCTGGTAACGGGCTTCGTCCACCGCCTCGGCGGCGTGGGTGATGTAGGGCGGCAGGGGCAGGCGGCCGTAGGTTTCGGCCAGGTGCCAGAGATCGCCGTCGCCGACGAGTTCGATGGCGAAGAACTCGTCATTGGCGCCGGTGCGGCCGGTGACCACCACGTCGAAGGCGTCTTCCAGCCGGAGCCGCGCTCCCGGCCGCGGCGACTTGCTGGCCCGAATCTGAGCCCAACCCCGGCGGCGGTCGGCTATGCGTTCGAGCAGCATCTGCACCGCGCCGCCGCTGGCCTTGCGTCCGCTGAAGCGGGCCTTGA
>Ga0268298_10000885_pt1 | contig 37268 bp, 40 predicted proteins | sample WWTPWeurt_MetaG_FD_194462 | JGI IMG/M metagenome (GOLD analysis project Ga0268298, IMG submission 194462) | Activated sludge microbial communities from WWTP in Nijmegen, Gelderland, Netherland - WWTP Weurt | ecosystem: Engineered > WWTP > Aerobic digester > Activated sludge | place...
GACCTGGACGGCCACCTTGTGTGCCTTGCGATGCCGCTGCTTGGCCATGCGCATCACCAGCTTGATCTGCGCCGGCACATAGACGGACAGATCGGGGTTTCGATAATCCTGGCGAGCCACCTCGTAAATGTTCCGGTCATCGCGACGGTCGGGCTGAATGGTCATCATGCTTTTCAATTCCTGGACGATCTCACGATCCCCCGCCTCGTCGTGGGTTTTGCGAAGCGAAGGGCAGGCCACCTTGAGGTGCTGAATGTCGATACGCTCGATGCCCTCGATCCGCTCGCTGACGAGCTTGGCAAGAATGGTCGGCGAGACGAATGCCGAGAGATCGAATTCCAGCATCGGCATGTCCTCGATCGCGCCGTCGGCTGCGAGTACGACATCACGAAAGATCGCAGCCAGGTCGCGCCGAATCTCACGGTCATCACTGAATACGCTCAACGCCCCGGTGGCCGGCTCGCGCGAAAACCGGATCGACAGTGCCGCCAGGTCGTCATGGGAAACCTCCTCCCCATGCTCGACCTTCGGGTAATGGACTTCGGCGCCATTGAAGGTAACGGTCAGGGTATCCAGCACCTCCTTCGCCGGATCCTCGTCATCGCCCTCATCGTGCCTGTGCGCATGCCCCAGGTCGCGGCGGCTGAATTGCTCGATGATGACGTCGTCACGGGGCGCGTTCGGATAGAGGAGGAGAATTCTCTCCTTGATGCGCTCCTGCATTGCGTCATCCAGTTTCGGCGTTGGGCCCAGCGGGCCACGGTAATGACTGGAATACGCTTCACTCCTCCATTGCCGGTTCATCACCTGGACCCGCTCGGCGTGGTCGAAGCGCCTGCCACCCGGACGATGCTTTTCGGGGTATTCCTGTTCGAGATACAGATAGAGCGCGCGGCCATGGGGGTCGCAGGGGCGGCCGAGCACCGCTGCATCGGCCTCGTCACCCTCATCGAACAAGGACAGCACGGCTTGCTTGCCATACTCGTCGCCGAGGATTTCGATGCGCTCGGCAATCCGCTCCAGCCGTTGCCGCGTCACGGAGGAAGCTTCGCCCACCAGCGGGTACAGGGACTTTCGCACCGTCGGAGGCAGGACGCCTTTCGACTTCTCAATTTTCTCGGCCAGTTTCTCCGGTACATGAACCCCCTCGTTTCTGAGCAGCCGGCGAAGCAAGGGGATGTTCTTAATCTTGCGCACCAGCCAGACGAAATGCTCCATGTCCGGCAACAGATCGGGGCCGTGGTCGGCCGATGCCTGCTTTACACCGTCCTCGGACGTGATGGCAGTCGCCCCCGAATCGGCCTTCGGGCTTTCTTCTTGCGTTTCTTGTTGCTGTTCGGTTACCGCTACCATCACATCTCCTTCAGTGTTGCGCGTTGCGCAAACGCGCAACATTACTGCTCAAAAAACGCCGGCTCGTGGCCGGCAACCTGAGTCCGGAGATCACCGGACAACTACGTCAACTGGCACCGTCTGCCAGCAAACCGTATCGCGCCATGCGGACCTTGATGAAGCGGCCGTGAACACCGAAGCGCTTCCCAATGGCCTTCTGCAAATTCTCGAGGTCGAAATCGCCAAAAGGCCCGTCCGTTTTGACCGTGAAAGTTGTTGGTGCTTCCTCCTCCAGCAAGCCCGGGCATGCCACCAGCGTCACGTCATATTTCGGAGCCATCTCGATGACAGCTTCGACCAACCGTCGGCGGGGCACCAGCAGTGACCCCATGAATTCGTTGGCGCGAAATTCCGCGATCCGCTTTTCCTTCTCCCGTTCTGCTTCGACGATCCTAGCAAGCAGCCCTTCATCTTGAGCAGGCGACACGCCTGGGGCCGTCAGGTGTCCGATATCGTGCGTCGTGGTGCGGTAGGCCTTTCGCTGCTGTTGATCCGGCGTATCGAAAAGCCTGGGTGAAACCTTCGAATCCGCGATCCATCCCGGCGCGTCAAACACGGCATGGCCGAGTTCGTGGCCGAAGGTACTCAACACCAGTTCCTCCGTCATGCCTTCGCCGACCGGCGATACCAACAACGACACCGCGTCTTCCCCCGCCCCCGGATCAAACTCGCACAAGCCACACACCTGCTCTCCGGTTTCATGGTCGGTAACCGGGTGATCGAGGCTGACCCACAGATCGAAACTCAGTCCGTTGACCTTGAGGCTGGAAATCTCGCGCAGGGTTGAGAGTGGCAATCGGTCTGCATCCTCTGCAACCAGTTGGGCGCGCACCGCGCTCGCGGTCTCCTCGATTGCGGAATTCTTGAGGAAGAGCGGCCGGAAATGGCCGGAGTGGCGGTAAGCAACCGAGAGCGACGTCATGCTCAGCCCTTGGTCTTCGGGCGTTTCCGATAGGCCAGGACAACATCGCCGAGATTCTTTTGCAGCTCCGGCGGCAGACGATTCGCCTGTACAAAAACCTCGTCCATGTCCAAGCCGAGCTGCTGGGCCGCCTTGGTGATCAGGTCATCCTTGGGCGGCTTTTCCATATTGCGTTCGATCCGCGACCAGTACGCTGGCGAGATATCGATGCGTCGGGCGAAGTCGTTCAACGGGATTCCGGCCTCCTCCCGCTTTTGTCTGATGAAGTCTCCGAATGCCATGGTCGGTTTGCGATGGGTAATTGGTCACCGTCAAGAATATCGAACTCGCCCGCCACCGTCAACTATTTCATCAACGCGCAATTGCTCTCATGGACACCAGCCTCAATGTATCTTGGGAGTTCTCTCGCGCAACCGTCGCCACACCTGCTCGATAATCAGCATCGAAACATCATCCGGATGTATGCCCGGTTCGCGATCACGGATCGACTGCATCAGGGTGTCATTGCCTTGCCAGAGACCCAGGTTGTTCCGGATCCACATACCCAAGCCAAAATGCAGGTTGATCAAATCGGCCTCCGGCATGGCTGCAATCTTGGCGGCCTCTGCCTCCGGCAGCGCGGCGATGACGACGCCTACTGCCTCATCTATCGTTGCGGGCCACTGTTTGTTGTTCATTGACGATCCTTCTTGCGCCAGTCCCAGGGCGGTATCGGTTCGGCGTCACGCCAGAGCCCGACGTGACTCGCACGCGCCTCCTGCTCGGCAGTCTCGTAGGATCGAGCATCTTCGGCCGATTGCTCCTTGGCGTACTTCCGGTACCACCAGGCTAATCCAGCAGTGACCTGACCAAGGCCCGCGTCCAGTGCCTTGGCGCAATCGGGACGCTGGCAGTCGGGCGCGGCCACCATCACCTTCCCCACGATGCGCTGGTAGCGATCATGCTTGGTCCATTGCACATCGACCTCCTTGCCGAACACCAGACGGGAAAGATTTTCCTTCGATCTTTGGCCGAAGGGCTGATTCTTCTCAGGGGCATCAATCCCGGCAACCCGGATTTTGTGTTGCTGCTTGCCACTGTCGAGCACAGTGATCGTGTCGCCGTCGCTCACGCCGACCACCTTGCCGGTCACGACGTCGGCGAAGGCGCCTCCCGCCACCAGGAGAAGCACAAAACCAAGCCCGGAAAAAATCAGTCGATTACTCGCCATTACCCTACGTTGCCATCTAGTCGAGAAGATAGGACATATTATCCATGACGGTTGCAATTCCCCGGAGCCGTCATGAAGAACCTCGAACTCGCATCACCCTCGGAGATGTCCGCCTGCGCCCGTGCTGGTGAAATCACCTCCATCCTTGCGGCGAGCATCGTTCGCACACTCGTCGGCGATGAGTCGAAACAGAGAGAAGTTGGACTTGGCTTCCTGCCCGACCAGCGCGTTCATACAACCCCCTATCAAAAGGAGAAGTTGTGATGAACGACACGCTGACGAAGCAACAAACCGTGGCCCGGCAAATTGCCGACCTGAGCCAAATGTCCATGGCCGAGCTTTGGCCGGTCTGGGATCGATATTTTCCCCGTCGCCCGGACTATCCGAACCGCACGCACGTCGAGTCGCGCATTGCCTACAAGCTGCAGGAGGAAGCCTTCGGCGGACTCGCGCCCGAGACGAAGCAACGGCTGGAAGCCATCGGCGCAAAGCACTCCAAGATCAAGCTGCGCGCCAGCAAGCGTGAATTCAATTTCGCGCCGGGCACGGTGATTCTGCGCGAATGGGGCGATCGTGATCACCGGGTGACGGTCAACGCCGAGGGTCGCTTCGAGTATGAGGGACTCACCTTCAAGAGCTTGACGGCGGTGGCCCGGCACATCACCGGCCAGCACTGGAGCGGGCCGCTGTTCTTCGGCTTCGGCAAGGGAGGTGCGCGATGAACGAAATCGCCACTACCCGCGCCCGCAAGCGCTGCGCCGTCTACTGCCGGGTGTCCTCGGACGAACGTCTCGACCAGGAATTCAACTCCATCGACGCCCAGAAGGAGGCGGGCCACGCGTACATCGCCAGCCAGCGCGCCGAAGGCTGGATTCCGGTCACCGACGACTACGACGACCCCGGCTTCTCCGGCGGCAACACGGATCGGCCCGCATTGAAACGCCTGCTGGCGGACATCGAGCGCGGACTGATCGACATCGTCGTTGTCTACAAGATCGACCGCCTGACACGCAGCCTCGCCGACTTCGCCAAGATGGTGGAGTTGTTCGACCAGCGCGATGTAAGTTTCAGCGCCGTCACGCAGCAGATCAACTCGGCCACCTCAATGGGCAGGTTGATGCTCAACGTCCTGTTGTCCTTCGCCCAGTTTGAGCGGGAGGTCACCGGCGAGCGCATCCGCGACAAGATCGCCGCCGCCAAGCGCAAAGGGATGTGGATGGGCGGGGTGCCGTCCATCGGTTACGACGTCGTGAACCGCCAGCTGGTCATCAACGAGGCTGAGGCGGCGGTAGTGCACCGCATCTTCGAGGAGATGCTGACCATCGGCTCACCGACGCAGATCGCCGCCAACCTGACCGCCGAGGGCATCACAACCAAGGCCTGGACGACGCAGGAGGGCCAGGCCCGCAGCGGCACGCGCATCGACAAGAAGTACCTGCACAAACTGCTGCGCAACCGCATCTACCTGGGGGAGTTGTCGCACAAGGGAAATTGGTACCCTGGCGCGCACCCACCGATCATCGATCAGGCGCTTTGGGACAAGGTTCACGCGGTGCTGGCCAAGGATGGCCACGCCCGATCGGTGGAAACCAAGATCAGGTCGCGCACCGACGCCTTGCTGCGCGGCCTGCTCTACACGCCATCCGGCGAGCGGATGTACCCGACCTACTCGAACAAGCGGGGGCACAAGTACCACTACTACGTGTCCAAGTCGGAAAGCCGCTTCGGCGCACCGGGCAAGAGCTACGAACGCCTGCCCGCGCCGGAGATCGAGGCGGCGGTCGTGGCCCAGATCCGCACGGTACTGACCAGCCCCGAGTCCATCGCATCGGTGGTGCGCCACATCCAGCGCAACGGGGCCCAGATTGACGAGGCCAGCACGGTGATGGCGATGGGTCGGCTCAACGACGTGTGGGATCACCTGTTCCCAGTCGAGCGCCACCGCATCGCTAACCTGATGATCGAACGCATCGACCTCGTCCACATCGGAGAGGTCCAAGGCATCAAGGTGAAGTGGCGGGAGTTGGGCTGGGACAAGTTGATCGGCGAGTTCGCGCCGAGGGAGATCGGTGCGGAACTGGTGGAGGCCGAGGCCTGATGAACAGCGCGCTGGAAACTTTTGTGCCCCTCCAGTTCAAGCGGAAGAAGGGAAAGCTTCTGGTCGATGGAAGGGAGGGGGGCCACGACGTCCGCATCATCGAGGCTGTGGCCCGGGCGATGCACTGGCACGCGCTGCTCGACACGGGCTCGTTCAAGAGCGTAGTCGAAATCGCCAAGGCCGAAGGACTGATGCCAACCACGGTGGGCCGGCTGCTGCGACTGGCGCGGTTGGCTCCCGACATCATCGAGCAGTTGATGCAGGGATGCCAGCCACGAAGGCTGACCCTGCTGTGGCTGATGCGAAACGACATCCCGGCCCTCTGGCCTGACCAGCGCCAGATGCTTGAACGATTCCGGTAGGAGGCGAAATGACCAGCAAGAAACACTATGGCAAGCAGATAGGCCGCCCGATTACCCATGAACTCCCGACCCCCGCCGGCGGTGTACGACTGGAGACCTTCGTCCCTTGGACGCTGGTAAGGCGAGGGTTGAAGAAGCGGGTCATCACGCCATTGGACGCGCCGCAGGAATTTCTGGTTGAGGCCACCCGGGAGCGGAAGGAGAAAACGGCTGCGCAGGACACCGCGTTGATGCGGTCGCTCGGACTGGCACACCATTGGCAGCGGCTGCTGGATGAGGAGCGGGCAGCGTCCGTGGCCGACATCGCCAAGGCCGAGGGCATGGACGTGACGCAGGTACGCCGTGTAATGCGGCTGACCCTGTTGGCCCCGCAGGTCATCGAATGGTTGGTGGGTGCGCCTGACATCGTGCTGGAGCAGGTGATGCGCAGCCCCTGGCCCAACGGTTGGGACGAACAGGTACAAGTCATGGCGCTCGCCGTCTGAGTTTGATCTTTTGCCCTACCTCCGGCTAATCGTCGCCTCGACCGTTCAACGACTGGTTCCAGATATCGAGCAGTCGCTCCAGACGACTACTCACGGGCAAGTCCTCGGCCAAAGCTGACCTTGGGTATCGGGGCAAAATCCGGCAGCAATACTACAACCAACTGACGTTTAGCGATATGCAAAAGACAAAGCAGCTACTCGGCAGCAAAAAGATCGGCATTACTACACCTGCAGAAGCAAAGTTCGAGAAGCTCATCTCATCACTGCATCCAGAATGCCATAGACAAAGTAGTCGCCTCCTCGCATTCTTCCTGCCTAAGTTCAAGGACAAGACAGGGTGTGTCACTTACTGACTCAGGCCAGCAAGCCTGTGCCTACTGATATTCAGATTGGCTGTATCTGTTATCAAAAGTAAAAAAAGCAAACAATCGGCTATCTATCCAAGGGGAGTAGCCATGAGTTCGCTAGCCATACCGTTACCCGAAGAAACAGCCGCAATTAACAATACATCTCGAATTCCTGGGAACAAGGGAATTTGGGTTGGCATCACCTGCGAGTTTGTAGAGTTTCTTGTGCTCTTCGTGGTCTATTTTGTTGCCCGAGCCCACTTTCCTGAGTCTTTCGATGCTGGAAGCGAAAAACTATCGCGTGTAGCCGGAACCATCATCACCTTGCTGATGGTAACCAGCAGCTTCTTCATCGCTTGCTCGGTGGTCGCAATACGTGCCAACAAGCGCAAGCAGTCACTCTACTGGCTAATTGCAGGCCTGCTTCTGGCCCTCGGATACCCCATCGCCAAGTATTTCGAGATTCAGTGGAATCTTGGTCATGGCATCAATGGCGAATCCGGGATTTTCTTCACGGTTTATTACTACCTCACGTTCAATCACCTGGTACATGCGACCTGGGGGATTCTAGGGATTCTCTGGGTTCTGGCCCGCCATCTGGCCGGAGGATATTCCGCAGAGGATTACGCGGGCCTGGAGGCACTCGCCAGCTATTGGCATGCAACAGACATCATCTGGCTCGTCATCTTTCCCTTCTTCTACGTTCTGGTGTGACCATGGATCAAACTCAAACATCCCCGTCGACCTCCTATCGCCCTGCGGTGACTACATGGCTGATACTGGTTGGCTTGACCATCATCAGCGTTTTGCTTAGCCAATGGCTGCACGGAGCCGCTTGGTTGCAATTACTCGTCGCGGCAATCGTCTGGGTCAAAGGTGACCTGATTGCGAGGCATTTCCTGGAGACGCCTATCGCTCACCCTTTCATTCGCCGTGTCACTCAGTTCTTCATCGCGTTCACGCCTGTCGCCCTGGTGTTGACTGCATTCTTTGGCAAGGAATTCGCTCGTTTCGCATCCATCTGAGACAGATTGAGGGTGGTCTGCCGTAGATGCTGTTAATTCAGGTAAGCACCCCATTTTGCCCAGAGTGAACAATCCGCACATCACGCCATCCTTTAGCGAAACATCGAACCCGTCATATGGCAACAGCCCATTTTTCTACAAAGCCCCTTAAGCCACAGCTACTCTGCCCTGCAGGTAGTCTCCCCGCGCTGAAATCAGCAGTTGATCATGGTGCAGATGCGGTTTACCTCGGTTTCAAGAACGAAACGAACGCCAGAAACTTCGCAGGCCTTAACTTCGACCTTCGTACCATGACACAGGGGATCGAATACGCCCACGCTCAAGCGAGAGAGGTTCTGGTTGCTTTGAACACCTATGCCCAACCGGGGCGTGAGACTGAGTGGCGAAAGGCCATCAACCTTGCCGCCGACCTGGGGGTTGATGGAATTCTGTTGGCAGATGTCGGCTTGCTGGATTATGCCGCCAGAACCCATCCGCAACTCAATCTGCACCTTTCTGTGCAAGGGTCTGCAACCAGTTATGAGGCGGTGAACTTTGCCTATGAAATGTTTGGGATTCGACGTGCCGTTTTGCCGCGCGTACTGACGCTGGCCCAAGTTGCTCACGTAATCAGCAACACCTCCGTCGAGATTGAAGTTTTTGGGTTTGGCAGCCTATGCGTGATGAACGAGGGTCGATGCTGGCTCTCTTCATACGCAACCGGTGAATCACCCAATACGGTAGGAGTATGCTCACCAGCCCAATTCGTCAAATGGGAAAAAACTAAGGATGCGATGGATGTCCGACTCAACGCCATTCTGATCGACCGTTTTGGCAACGACGAGCCGGCGGGCTACCCGACGATTTGCAAGGGGCGGTTTGAGGTTCAGGGAGAGACGTACTACGCAATGGAAGAACCGGCGAGTCTCAATGTGCTGGCACTTCTCCCGGAACTACTAAAGATTGGTGTGTCCGCGATTAAAGTAGAAGGGCGGCAGCGCAGCCCAACCTATGTAACGCAGGTGACTCGCACGCTGCGCCAGGCTATTGATTCTGCAATCAGTGACCCGGGGCGGTATTCAGTTAAGCCAGCCTGGGCTGCCGATTTAAGCAGGGTGTCAGAAGGCAGTCAGGTCACCCTGGGTGCTTACAACAGGCCATGGCGCTGATTCGGCAGGTGGCATCGATGAAAATTGCCCTCGGCCCTCTTCTCTATTTTTGGCCCAAATCCGAAGTGCTCGAGTTCTATGCGGAAATTGCAGAAAACCCGAATGTTGATCGTGTTTACCTCGGCGAAGTCGTTTGTTCTCGCCGCCAGCAATTGCGCCTATCAGACTGGATTGGGCTTGCCAAAGATCTGCGGTTAGCCGGTAAGGAAGTCATCCTGTCTGCACAGGCCTTACTCGAGTCGGAAAGCGACCTCAAGGGCCTACGCCGTCTGCTTGATGAGGCAGGCGGAAGTGTCGAAGCCAACGACCTTGGCGCGGTTCGTATCGCCAAGGAAAAAGGCCTGCCGTTTGTATGTGGCCCCCACTTGAATATCTACAATAGTGCGACACTGGCATTCTTTGCGGAGCAAGGTGCCCGCGGCTGGGTTCCTCCCCTGGAGGCCAACCGCGATTTGGTGAGGACATTGCATCGTGCCCGTCCTATCGGAATGGAAACCGAAGTGTTTGCCTTTGGCAAACTTCCCCTCGCCTTCTCCGCTCGGTGCTTCACCGCTCGACATTACGGTTTGAACAAAGACGACTGTCAGTTTCGGTGCCTGGATCATCCGGAAGGCATGGTCGTCAGGACACGGGAAGGGCAGCCATTCTTGACGCTGAATGGAATTCAGACCATGTCGGCACAGAGCTACTGCCTGCTCTCCGTCATGCCAGAGCTTGTTGAGCTGGGTGTGGAAGCGATACGCATTAGCCCACAAGTGACACATACTGCTGCCGTCGTAGCGGCATTCAGTGCGGCCCGCAGTGGGGCAGTGGCCGAAAACCACCCGGCTGATCCAATTTGGAACACCGAGGGACTTGTGAGCGGCTATTGGCATGGTCTTGCGGGGATATCTGGCTGACAAAATTCGATTTCACCCGCCACGAAACTGGCGGGTCTCGTTGCTGCGTGTTGCACACCGGCCAGCAACCTGCCGACTCTCAGGCTAGTCGGGCATCGCTCAGCTCGCCTAATGCCATCTGGCTGACGCTCTTCCGAAGCATCTCCTCAGAACACCCCATCAAAACCCCATCCTCAAGAAACTCATGGAATAGCGCCTGCAATTCGACGTAGTTTTCATTCATGACTTTGATTTTTTCAATGCAGGCAATCGGCACGCCCTGCTCCGACGACCAGAGTGGCAATGCACGGTCAAGGGGATTTAATCGATCCATGTTTAATTAGGAACCAGAGAAGTTGCCTGACCAATCGCTTCGGCGACAAGATCCATGTTGCTATCGTTGAGACCGGCCAGGCATAGGCGTCCACTTTCAATCAAATAAATTCCGTACTCAGTCTGTAGCCATCGGGTCTGATTCCGCTTCAACCCGGTCGTGATGAACATACCGCGACAAGAGTCCAGGCCTTCGTAATTCTCGGCATACTGAGGGTACCTGTCCGTCAGCGCCTTGATCAGCCTTTGCCGCATCAGAACAATTCGGTTTCGCATCCAATCCAGCTCCTCTTTCCACAGCTCTCTCAAGGGCTCATTCGATAGAATTTGAGCAATGATGTGGGCGCCATAGGCCGGCGGATTGGAATAGCTGCTTCGCACTATCTCGTTCAATAGCCCCCTCATACGCTCTGTTTCAAGAGGGTTGGCACAAAATGCGCTCAGCACACCACAACGCTGGTTATACAGGCCAAAGTTCTTTGAGAACGATGACGCCACCAGGAAGGGAATTGCCGATTCAGACAGCAAGCGAATCGGCCAGGCATCCTCATCGATTCCCTCGCCAAATCCTTGATAAGCAAAATCAAGAAAGGGAATCAGCCGGTTTTTCTTGAACAACCGAACCAGCACTTCCCATTGCGCGTGGGATAGGTCTATCCCCGATGGGTTATGGCAGCAAGTGTGTAACAAAATAATTGAGTGAGGCCGCAAATTGTCAAAGCAAGCGACCATCGCATCAAAATCTATTTGACGACTGTCAGGAGCCAGGTACGGGTAGAACTGCACCGCCAATCCAACGCTCGAGAAAATGGCGGCATGATTGTCCCAGCCAGGGCTGCAAATCCAGATTTGCCCATCGGTGCAGAGCCTCTTCAGGGCCTCTGCACCAATCCGCAAGGCACCACTCCCACCCAAAGTTTGTATGGTGGTGACACATCGCGAATCAGATTCATCATTCCCGAAGAGCAAACGCTGCGCTTCGCGACAATACGCTGCGTAGCCCCCCATCGGCAGATAATCCGGAGCCACTGATTTTTCATTCAGCATTCGCATGCTTTTACGAACGGAATTCAATACCGGTAACGCTCCGTGCTCATCGTAATACATGCCAATACCCAAATTGACCTTGTTTGGTCGAATATCGGCAAGATACGTTTGGAGCAGGCCAAATATGGGATCTGACCTTCCTTCCGGAGCATTTGAAAATGGATGTACGTTACTAACGAGGCTCATGGGGTAGCCTCCTGATACAGACAGCTATTGGGTTGCCAGGCGTAGTCAGTGAACGCAGCTAAAGCTGCTTCAAGATCCTGATCCTCACGCAATTCAAAGGCATTGAATCCACAGCGGTTCAGGAAATACAACTGATCGCGGAGGATATCGCCGACCGCACGTAACTCGCCCGCGAATCCATAGCGGGCGCGCAACAGTCGGCCTGTTGAATAGCCTCGGCCATCCGCAAAGCTGGGAAAGTGGACGGCAACGAGGGAAAGTTTGCCGAAATGAGGCAACAGATGCTCCGGCTCATCATCGGGCATCAGTAAAACGCCCAAGCAGGGAGAGGCATCCGCCAATAGATTCGCATGTTCCTCCACGAATTGGAGCGGAACAATTGCTTGCCTTCTGCCGCGTAGGATATCGCTGACCGCAGGCCCCGATTCAGTCCAGTGTTGCCACGCGTTCTCGATAATCAAGCCATCTTTAATGATTTGCTTCATGGGCACCTCCGTACACAGCAACCTTGAACGGCGTTAGCCCGACACGTTCGACGGTATCGATAAATAGCTCACCTTCTTGGCGAAGTCGAACATACGTTTCGAGCAGGGTGCTGATTGTCTCGGGGATATCCGCAGCTGCAAATGACGGGCCTATGACTCGGCCAATGCTGGAGCGATTTCCTTCCCGTCCGCCAATCGTGACCTGGTACCACTCCTCATTGTTTTTATCGACACCGAGAATACCAATGTGCCCGATGTGGTGATGACCACAGGCATTGACGCAACCCGAAATATTGAGTTCGAGAGGCCCCAGGTCGAAGAGATAGTCGAGCTTGTCGAAGCGCTCCTGAATGGCAGTAGCGACGGGAATTGACTTGGCATTGGCCAAAGAGCAGAAGTCTCCCCCTGGACAACAAACCACATCGGTCAATAAACCAATATTTGGCGAGGCCAATCCATAGGCATTGGCGATTGCCCACAAGTCAAACAAATCATTCTTGGCCACATGAGGAAGGATAAGGTTCTGCTCATGTGTCACCCGAATCTCACCAGCACTAAATCGATCGGCTAAGACAGAAATAACATCCATCTGATCCGCGGTCGCATCGCCTGGGGGAACGCCGGTTTTCTTGAGCGATAGGGTGACAATCCGATAACCCGGTTTGCGATGTAGGGCCACATTTCTCGCCACCCAGCGCGAATAGATGCGGTTATTCCGCAAGGCATTGAGACTGGCCGGATCGTGTGGAATACGTTCAAGATAGTTTGGGCTGGCAAAGAAGGCCTCCATGGTGGCAAAACCAGCATTGGAAATAGTGTTGGGCCCGCTTCTTGAATAAGCCCATTCATCCTCAACTTCCTGCGAGAATTTTTCTGGGGTCAGATCTTTGACCAATATCTTGATGCGCGCCTTGTATTTGTTGTCGCGCCGGCCGTAGCGGTTATAGACCCGCAAGATGGCCTCTAAATAATTGATCAGTTCGGCACGAGGCAAGAAGGGTTTGATGCATTGCCCGACCATCGGTGTCCGCCCCAGGCCGCCCCCGACATGGATTTCGAAGCCCGGGTTACCATCTGAATCGAGTTTGGCCAGAGCTCCGATGTCGTGGAAACGCACAGCCGCCCGATCTTCCCTGCCGCCAGCGATGGCGATCTTGAATTTGCGTGGCAGGAAAAGAAACTCCGGCGCCAATGTCGACCACTGGCGAACGATTTCACAGTAAGGCCGTGGATCAAAAATCTCGTCTTCGGCAACACCGGCGAACTGATCGGTCGTGATGTTGCGAATACAATTGCCGGATGTCTGGATGGCATGCATCTGCACCTTGGCCAACTCGGCCAAAATGTCCGGCACTTCAGCCAAGCGCACCCAATTGAACTGGATATTGCAACGTGTCGTGAAGTGTCCATAGCCTCGATCCCAGGTTCGGGCGATCTTGGCCAGCGCTCGCATCTGCTGACTGGACAAGGTTCCGTAAGGGATAGCCACACGCAGCATCGGTGACTGGCGCTGGACGTACAGCCCATTTTGCAGACGCAGCGGACGGAAATCATCCTCACTGAGGCTCCCGTTCAGATAGCGCTGGGTCTGGTCGCGAAACAGGGAAACCCGGTCGTCTACCAGGCGTTGATCGATGTTGTTATAGATGTACATGATGTAGTTGGGGGGTTGGGGAATTCAGGGGAACGCAAAGCTGCTTCTCTCAACGACCTTGATCGCAGGGTCGTCGACAGCCTCAATCAGGAAATCCATGGCCTGAATTCCAGACAGGCCGTTATCGGAAGGAGCCGCGACCGTCAATGAAACTGGACGAATGCTGCCGGGTTCAGCGGTGAATCGTTCCTGGCCGACAATTTGGGCGCCGGGGATTCCGACAATACGAACGGCAAACTCTCGTGGCGCTTCGGCGAGGTTCATCAACTTCAGGGTGTAGGCGTTCTCGATTAGCCCTTCGGAGGTCTCGCGCAACAATGCTCCTCGGTCGCGCAAGACATCGACCAGCAACAGTGAGCGTTGCTCCATGATCCATAGACCCATGCCACAGAAAACGAGCAGCAATGCTGCATAGATCCCAACGCGCGGCCGGGAATACCAAGGCCGCTGACGGCCGGGGGAGGCCAACTCGTTTTCGGAGGCAAAGCGAATCAAGCCGATTGGCGCGCCGATTTTTTCCATCACCTGATCGCAGGCATCAACGCACAGCCCGCAATTGATGCACTGATATTGCAGGCCGTCGCGAATATCGATGCCGGTCGGACAAACCTGTACACAGATGCCGCAATCGATACAATCCCCGGTTTGCCCAGCCTGGCGCCGGTTGCTGCGGGGTTCTCCCCGCTGACGGTCGTAGGCCACATTGCTGGTTTCCGTATCGAACATGACGCCCTGGAAACGGGAGTAAGGGCACATGTGCTGGCAAACCGCTTCCCGGGCCAGGCCGGCCTGAACATAGGTGAATGCAGCGTAGAAGATGAGCCAGAAGGCCTCCCACGGCCCGGTATCCAGCGCAAAGATGATGGGTAGCAACTCGCGGATCGGGGTGAAGTAGCCGACGAAGGTCACTGCCGTCCAGATGGCAACGACGACCCAGATGCTGTGCTTAGTCGTCTTGATCAGCAGCTTGCGGGGCGTCATCGGGCTGGCATCCAGTTTGAGGCGTGCCAGATGATCGCCCTCGATCCGCGCTTCAATCCAGGTAAAGATGCTCGTATAAACCGTCTGCGGACAGGCGAAGCCGCAAAACAGGCGCCCGGCCAACGCGGTTACCAGAAATAGCGTCGTTGCGGCAATGATCAGCACGAAAGCCAGCAAGAGCGCATCCTGCGGCCAGAGAACCAAGCCGAACCAATAGAGTTTTTCGTGGGCGATATCGAAAAGCACCGCCTGTCGACTCGAACCTGCGCTCTCCCAATCGACCCAGCACAATCCGTAGAAGATGGCCTGGGTCAGCCATACCATGCCCCAGCGCAGCGTGTTGAAGCGTCCTTCTACCGCCTTGGCGTGGATTTTTCCCTTCTTCCGATAAAGTTCGAGCTTCGCTTCGCGAACCTTGCTGACCGGTCTGCCCATGTCGTTTTCCTTACTATTTGACTGGGCATCAGTAAATCACCAAGGAATGATTGATAACAGTTGCAGCACCACTTCTTTCCGATAGGCACAGAATTGATGCAGCGGCCACGTCACTCAAGACAACGTGGAAACCAGATGGCCAAGCGTTGCGACAGCCCGCTGCATGCTTTCAGATTGAGGATGGCCGAAGTTGAGGCGGATACAGTTGTTGAACTCTTTTTTCGCCGAAAAAATTGGCCCGGGCGCAATGCTGATCCCTTGATCCAATGCCATGCGATGCAACTTGAGCGCATCGACGGACTCCGGTAATTCGAGCCAAACGAAGTACCCGCCAGCCGGCCTGGCCAAGCGTGTACTGGTCGGAAATGAGCGCTCGATCCCTTCGAGCAATAGCGACTCCTGCACCAGCAACTGCTGCCGCAAGCGCCGCAAGTGGTGATCGTAGCCGCCGTGCTTCAGATATTCCGCGACCGCGATCTGGATGGGAACCGTCGTCGCCAATGTCGTTGCCAGTTTGAGCCGAATGATTTTCTCGGCGTAGCGGCCTGCTGCAACCCAACCGAGTCGATAGCCGGGAGCCAGGCATTTGGAAAACGACGAAATATGCATGACGTGATCGGCCCGGGAACCTGATTTACTGCACAGCGGCGGCTGCGGACCGAAGTAGAGTTCATTGTAGACGTCATCCTCGATCAGCGGCACGTTATGACGCCCCAGCAAATCGATCAGGTAGCGCTTGCGCTCATCACTCACCAGGCTGCCAGTCGGATTCCCAAAATTGAGCATCAGAAGGCAGGCCTTGATCGGGTGGTGCCTCAGCGCATCCTCCAAGGCCTGGATACTGATCCCCTCACGTGGATGCGATGGAATCTCGATCACCTTGAGGCCAAGCCGCTCGCTCGCCTGAAGCCCCGCATAAAACGTGGGCGACTCGATCGCGATCAGGTCGCCCGGCTGCGTCACTGCCTGCAGGCAGAGATTGATACCCTCCATCGCACCAGAGGTAACGACGACCTCGTCGGTCGACACCACCGCACCGCGCGAAAGGTAGCGAAGGACGATCTGGCGGCGCAATTCTTCGTTGCCGGGAGGAAGGTCGGTGACTGTCGACAGCGGATCGAATCGCCGGGCTGCCTGGCAGAGAAAACGGCCCAGTTTATCGAGCGGAAAAAGGAACGGGCTGGGAAAACTGGAGCCCAGCGGCACCACGGCCGGATCTTTTACGCTATTCAGTATCTGGAAAATGAAGTCGCTAACTTGAAGTTCGGTCGAATTGCCCACCGGATGGCTCATCTCCGGCTCATTGAGGCGCTGACCGAGACGGGCGCGGACGAAATATCCCGATTTTGGCCGTGCTTCGATCAAGCCACGACTTTCCAGCAGGTAGTACGCCTGGGTCACGGTCACCGGACTAATGCTGTGCGTTCGACATACCTGCCGCACGGAAGGCAAGCGATCCCCTGGCCGAAGAACGCCATCGGCAATCAGCTTTTCCGTCTCGTACGCAAGACTTTGATAACGCACCATGCTTATACCCCCCAGAGCCCAGCCACTGTCATGTTAATGCCGCCTCAGTGGGCAGTCTGCAAAATTGATTCATCCTTACCAAAACGTAACCAGCCATTTTTCAGGTTTTCAACGGAGGGAACGTGGATAACAGGCCCTTCAACCACAATGAGTCCCTTTTGCCGCAAATCCTGAAGAATTCTGGATAAGTGCTGGGGTGTCAGCCCCAGCCACGATGCGAGGTCGGTTTTCTTGATCGGCAGCGCAATGCTCAATGCCTCTTCAGGCGATGAGATGTCTTCCGCATGGGAAAGCAGAAAATCGGCTACGCGCTCATGGCCTGCTTTGAAATTTGATTCGATATCGAGGAGCAAGCAATGCACTTTGCGCGCCATGTCTCCCAGCAACCTCCGGAACAACAGGGGCGACTCTCTTAGCAATTCGAAAACCGCCTTTTTCGGAATGTAGAGTAAAGCACTATCCGAAACAGCTTGTGCCGTCGTGTCGTAGGCTTGCTCCAGCAACACGGGAACCTCCGCCAGGAAATCCCCACGTCTTGCGATGTGGATGACTTTTTCACTTCCTGCACTACTCACCCGCACAACCTTGACCATGCCATTGACGATCAGGTACAGGCCAGGAGCGGGATCCCCTGTGTGAAAAACATAGCGATTCCGTAGAACAAACTGATTGCTGATTCCTTCACACGGGAAACGCGCCTGAAATGAAGCAATGCATGCCAGGATTTCGTCACACAGATTTTCAGACACTCGCCCTCCTACATGCCAAACCCATTGGACAACTTCTGGCCACGTTAGCAACAACGCGCAGTACACCAGAGGCCAGATGGCGAAAACAGTTACAGTCACAAACTAATTTAATAGGCACAGTTGGATTACGCCTTTTGTCTGTGTTGCTTGACTAAGCTACAAGCTGTTATCACATACAGTCCTTGAGTACGACGAAAATTTCCCTAACAAACTAATTTATTGAGGAAATTGAACTTGAGAGCTGTTGTCATGCTTTTGGCCGCATTGGCCTTCAACTGTACCGCAAACGAAAATGCCAGCATTCTGGAATACCCTATCCTGAATGCCGCCAGAACAGGCACAGCACAGGAAATTGTCGTTGCACTCAAATCAGCTCCGGGCAGCAGGGATATTCGGACAAACGTTGGCTCGACACCGCTCCACCTGGCTGCTGCCAATGCCGATCCCGGAGCACTCAAGGCCCTGATCGATGCGGGAGCTGACCCGAACGTCCGTGACCACGACGGCATGACACCACTCCATGTCGCCGCCTATTCGCAAAACGCGAGGCACGCTCAGCTATTGCTTGAGGCGGGTGCCGACCCATATGCCTTGACCGCGTCCGGGCGCGACCCAACGTCAGTAGCGAGAAAAGCCATGGCCTATGAAGTGGCTGGCGTCATCTCCCTGTGGCTGCTCAAGAAATGTTCTCCCGGAAAGCCCTGCTAATCGCGCGCTGGATACCAATATGACCCAATCGATCTATTTGCGCCTCGAAGTTCCCTTCGAGAGAGGGGCTGAGAGAGAAGGCATGGCAGCTGGTCACGCCGATTTGCAAACGCTGCTCGCCAAGTCGAGGCTTCGCGTGGTTTCTGGCAAAGCCAGCAATCCGTTGCAACAGAGCGCACAGGCCCAATTCCCTTGCCCGGCGAAGGTAGGAGAGGATGACTTCAGCCAGCCTGTAAAATCACTCGCAGAAGTAGAGCGGGATTACATTGTCGAAATTCTGTCCCGCAGTGGCGGAAACCGCTCCAAAGCAGCCAAGATGCTCAATATCAGTCGGCGAACCTTGCAGCGAAAGATGGCCCAGTTCGACTGAACCAACGATTTCCATTCAATAAACAGCCGAGAGACTATCCGCCCAGATATTCTTTGCCCAGGCGTGGGCATAGCGTCCCTCCAGTTCGCTAGCGCGTTCCGACAATCCGCCTGATTTGGGAATCGACAGGAATGTACCCTGCTGGGGGTTGTAGTCGAAAATGGTAGCCACATGCATGGCTTGCTCGAAGCTGACGAAGCTGTAGCAGGTGTTCATCACCTTCGGCTGCCTGTTGATTTCCCGGCCAGCAAACAAATTGACCAGCGCAGCGGCCAGCACCTTGGCCTGCTGGTTGGCCATATGCCCCGACTTCGGCATCAGGGGCGCCGAGAGGGTGGCATCGCCAATCACATGAATGCCCGGATGACTGATGGATTCGAGCGTCAACCAGTCGACCTCGGCCCACCGCCCATTGGCCAGTTTCAATCCGAGATCGCGGGCAATCTTGCCAATACGTTGGGCTGGTATGACATTCCAGACATCGGCCTTGATCTGCTCGAAATCGAAGATGGCCGCCGCGTTGCCGGCATCGACATCGCGTATCGGCATATTGGGCCGATAGTCGATCAAATTGGGGTAATGCTCTGCCCAAGCCTGCAGGAACAATGGGCGCTTCGATGCCACGCCATCGTTGGCGTCCAGGATCAGCACTTTCGAACGTGGCTTGTAGCGGCGGAAGTAATCGGCGATCACCGATGCCCGCTCATAGGGCCCGGGGGGGCAAACGTAGGGAATTTTGGGAATCGACAGGGCATAGACGCCGCCATCGGGCATGGCTGCAAGCTGCTTCCCGAGCAGCACGGTCTGCGGCCCGGCCTTATAGGCATGCGGGAACAGTCGTTGTGCCGTCTCGGAAGCCAGCCCGGGAATGTCCTCGGTGATGAAATCGACACCGGGCGCCAGCACGCAGCGGTCATAGGAAAAGGAAATGCCCCCGGACAACAGGACTCTCCGTTTTTCCGGATCGATCCGCTCGGCCTGGGCATGAATCACCTCTACCCCCAGCTGGCTCAACCCTGCATAGGCGAGAGTAATGTCGGCCAGCGAGTGCTGGCCAGCCAGAACCAGATTGGAAATCGGACAGGAAACAAACTGTCGGTTCCGCTCGACCAGGGTAACGGCAACATCCCCCTGGCTCCAGACTCGCAGGTACTTGGCAAGCGTTGCCCCGGCAAAGCCGCCGCCAACCACGACGACATGTGGCTTGGAACGCTCCGTCCGGGGAGCGCAAGCGCTCAATAGACCAAAGGCGCCACAAGCCATCGTTTTAAGGAATTTCCTTCGCATGGTTCAGCCGCCATTCTTTGCCAAGTAGTTGGCTATCAGTTCGATCTCTTCGTCGCTATAACCCCTGACAATCTGCTGCATGACCGTGGAAGCGCGGCCGTAATTGCGAAATGCCGTGACTTGTTGGCGAATCCATTCCGCTGATCGGCCGGCAAGCGCCGGCACTTCTTGCTGCGCAGGAAGGCGACCGTTGGTGCCGTGGCAGTTGGCACAGGTTGCTGCCAGTGACTGGGCAATGGAAACACCACTCTGGGCGCTGGCCGCGAAGGCTAGCGAGAGCAACAGGCTGCAAGCAGTAAGTCGGATAGTGTTGGTGAGCATGTCGAAAAAAATCGGAGGGCGTGCGAGGAGAGGGATTGGGGGGGGGGCGCACGCCCTCCGACCGAACGGGTTGCAAACTACTTCATTGACTACTTGATTTTCTTGGCACCGTTCTGCTCAAGGTAGTTCTTGGCACGGATGCCGATGTCTGCCGCCTTGACCTGGTATTGCCAGATCTGCTCGGCCCACAGCGTTGCCTGCTGCCAATCCTTCTTCTTGGCGGCATCCTCGGCCTTGGTACGGGTTTCCTTAGTCTTGTTCAACTGATCGACAGCATCGTCCATCAGGTTCACAACATCAGGGAAGTCGCGGTAATTGACACTGGTGACATAGGCGACGACCTGGTCGATGACCGCCTGGGTTTCAGCCACCTTCTTCAGTTGCTTCTTGTAGTCGTCCTCGGTATAGACAGCCTGTTCCGTAGCGGCCACCTTAGTCGGTTTCCAGCCCTTTGGTTTGATCAGGAGATAACCCTGCATCTCTAAGTGCAAAGCCGAGCAGAACTCCGTGCAGTAGTAAGGATAGACGCCTTCCTTGTCGGCCTTGAACTTGACGGTAACCGTCTTACCCGGTTCCACGGAGGCATGGACATCGAAGGTATCGACGGCGAAGCCATGGGTTTCGTCCTGGGCACGCTCCAGGTTGGTCAGGTGCACCGTGATTTCGTCGCCGACTTCTGCTTCGATGGTTTCCGGTGTTATGTGCGAGCGGATCAGAGTACCGAAGACCTCGACCTTGTTGCCCTTCTTGACCGTCTTTTCCTCACCGGCACGGACAGCCCCCGGATGCGGCTTGTCGGTACGCGAATCGGTGCCTACCTTGTAACGCACACCTGGCTTGAGCTTCGACGCTTCGATACCGACCACGTAATGCGGCTCGCCCAAGGGTACCGGCATGTCGTAGAGCAACTGCATCTTGTCATCGCTGATATCGATGAGTTGGTGATTCTGCGGATGCAAGGGGCCAACCGGGTTGAAACGATCGATCGACAGCTTGTTCATCGCCACCAGGTACTTGCCCTTCGGCTCGGTGCTGTCGCCTTCCATGGTCATCAGGTGACCGATGTTGTAATGGACGGCGATCTTGTCGAGAACGCGCCCCTCGCAGTAGTCCCATTTGACGACCTGTGAATCGACGTAGAGCGATGTGTAAGCAACGCAAGCCTTGGCGTCATATTGGGTATGCAATGGCCCAAGCCCCAGTTGAACTTGCTTGTGCAGCGTTTCCTTCATGCTGATGACCGGAATACCGTAAGGATCCTTGCCCTCGAAGCGGCCAGCCTTAATCGCCGCTTGAATTTTTTCCCAGGAATAGACCGAGACGTGGGTATCTAGCTTGCCGGACACGGTGATGAACTTGCCATCAGGCGAGAGCATGACGCCGTGTGGTGATTTGGGCTCGGGAACCAAGAAGAGAATGCCCTCCTTGATGGCCGTATCCATCATGATCACGTTGTGGCCGTTGATCTTCTTAGCCTTGCCCTGGGCGACCAGCTCTGCCGCTTTTCGCCAATTTACGATATGCATGTAATCGGTATCTTTGGCCGAACAACCTGCCTCGTAGGGCGGACGGCCTTTTTCGATACCGCCGACGTAGCGTTCCGAACAGAAGGAATTGGTAAAGGACCAACCATCCGACGGCCCCTTGCCGGCATCAGACAAATCCTGCGAATAGGGTGGCAGCTCTACAGAGAATGAGTCCTTGGGAAGGATGCGACCTTCCTTTCGGTCGAACTTCCAGTAGGTAACCCCGCCGCGATACTTCTCGTTGAACTCCTCAAGGGGAACAAACTTCTTGTTCTCAAACGGCGTAGCGTACTGAGCCGCTTCGATGACGTATTCGGTATTCGGCGTCACGAAGGCCCCACCGTGCTCGGACTTGAAGATCGGGTTGGCAACCAGTTGCTTGGTTTCGAAATCCCGCAGGTCGATCACGGCAATCCGCGGATTGGCCTTGTCGTTGATGAACAGGAACTGACCGTCGTACTTGCCTTGCGTCTCGGACATGGCCGGATGGTGCGAATCGCCCCAGGTGATCTTACGGCCGTCGATGTTGCCCTGGGCCAACACGGCCTTGGAGCTTTCGTCGTAGCCGTAGCCCTGCCACGGTTCCGGCGTAAACACGCCGATGTACTTGAGAATCCGCATCGACGGAATCCCATAAACGATGACTTGGCCCGACTGGCCGCCCGACGAGAAAGCCACGAATTCGTCGCGTTTGCCGGTCGGCACGTAGGTTTTAGCAGCGGCCAGCAAATCCTGTTGCGACAGGTTGCGGCGCTTCAATACGTCCTGCAGCGACTCGGCCGCAATGGCGGTGCCGGACAGGCCGGCTGCAAACCCGATGAGCATGAACAGCGCCAAGGGACGCTTGGTTATTGCACGCATTTTTCTCCCCTTAAGATTGCGTATCGATCGGCGTGCACCTGCACGCACCCGGGATCGCGGCCTCCGGCTGCGAAGGCCGCAGCAAGCGGATTTCATGCTTGCCCGACCACGCCAGTAGAACATGGGGGAAAAGCGCCTTTTGGTAACAGTCGGATGCATATTTGCAGCGCACAGTTACAGCCCGATTAATTCCCGAGTAGCACAGATCGCCGGTCTCGATAAAACATATAAGCGGCTGATACAAAAACAAAAAGCCCCACTTTTCAGCGGGGCTTCGTGGCGCTTGCCGATGAATCAATAAACGTCGTGCTGGGTGTTGAAGACGTTGAACTTGCCGGTCGGCGTGACCAGTCGCTTGTCCTTGATCACCGTCTTGACCTTGCGGGTCTTGTCGTCGATCACCACGATAGCCGACGGTTCAGTCTTGTTGCCGGTCCATACCGAGTACCAGATTTCGTCGCCATTCTGGTTGTACTCGCCCTGCACGACACGCTGGATGCCCTTGGTCTTGCCCAGGTTGGCTGCGGCCGCAATATCGATCACCTCGGGCTGCGGATTCGGATTGCCGAGTTCGGAAACGCGGTAAACCGTCACAGAACCGGCCAGCTTCGAATCCGGATTCAGCGGCGAATCGGCCCACAGGTTGTCGGACTTCGGATGGGTCTTCACGAACAGCGAATTGGCTCCGTGGTTCTTGAGCTCCTGAACGACCTTCCAGGCGTGCTGAGGATGCTTCTCCGGGTCTGTACCGATCAGCGTGATCACATCGGCACCGAGATGGGACGTCGCCCAGACCGGCCCATACTTGGGATGCTCGATGTTGGCGCCGCGCCCTGGATGCGGAATCTTGGCTGTGTCGACCAGCGCGGTGAATTTTCCTTCCTTGACGTCGACCACGGCGACCTTGTTCGATGCGTTGGCCGCCACCAAGAAATAACGCTTGGTTGCGTCATAACCGCCGTCATGCAGGAACTTGGCGGTATTGATGGTCGTTTCCTTCAGATTGGTCAGGTCGGAATAATCGACCATCTTGACCATCCCGGTCTCCTTGACGCTAACCAAGAACTCCGGCTTGGTCGTCGAGGCCACGATGGAGGCCACGCGCGGCTCCTGGTGATAGTCGCCATCCACCGTCACGCCACGCGTCGAGACGTTCTTCAGGGGTTCCAGCGTCATGCCGTCGAGAATGGTGTATTGCGGCGGCCAGTAGGAGCCGACGATGACGTACTTGTCCTCGAAACCCTTGGCCTTCGAGGTTTCGACCGAGCGCGTCTCCATGCCGGCCTTGACCGTGGCAACCACCGTCGGCTTCTCGAACCACAGGTCGATCATATCGAGGCGACCATCACGACCGACAACGTGGATGTAACGGCCAGACAGCGACAGGCGCGAAATATGCACCGCGTACCCGGTCTTGACGATGCCCCAAATCTGCTTGGTATCGCCATCGATCAGCGCCACCTCGCCGGCATCACGCAGCGTAACCGAGAAGATGTTGTTGAGGTTGACGTTGTTCATCTTCCGCGTCGGTCGCTGGTCGACCGGCACATGCAGCTTCCATGTGCCGCGAATATCCTTCAGGCTCCATTCCGGCGGCGCATCCGGAGCCATCTGGATATAGGACGCCATGTTCTTGATTTCATCTTTCGACAGGATATCGTCAAAGTTCGGCATGCCGCCTTCGGTGCCGTAGCTGATGATCTTCTCCAGCCGTGATTGACCAAGTTTCTGGGTTCCTCCCTCGACCAGACGGCCATCCGCCTCCTTGCGCGACCAGGCCGGTTCAAGGTTCTTCCCTGTCGCCCCCTTGCGCAGCATGCCGTGGCAACCGGCACAACGCTCGAAATAGATTTTTCCGCTGGCACTTTTTGCGTCTGGCGACAACGTCGGTTCATTCGCCGCAAAAGCCATTGAAGCCGCGAATGAAAGCGCCAAAAGACCCACACCCCTACCCAAGTACTTGACCATTTTCCGTCCCTTTTCGTTGAAAAAATCAGGACTGCTGGGTAACTGCCCGGAGCATCTATTGCGCTCCTGATATGGGGCAAATTTGATCACCGGAGCATGGAGTGAACTACGTACAGATGGCTCAATTTATTACAGGAACAGTTTTCATTGCCCATGACTGCATAAATTTCAGGGTTCCTAAAACTCAGTGTCATCCCCTTGGGTCACGAGAAAACTGTGACCGTGATAAACAAATAGGATGCTTTTTCGGATGTTGGTTTTCGACGAAGAAGAAAATCACCACTCCTATCCGATCAGTGCTGAACGTCAGGTATGAACCCGAGAGTTGCCCCATTCCGTGGGGTATGCCAACTGCAGCTTTGGCCGATCTCCAGAAGTAGATCATCCGGCAGGTTTCAGAGTCGAGCAGCCACTTGAATGCCCACTGCCGAGCGCAGGAAACAGCCAAGGCCAGTTTCCACGGAAGATGATTTGGCGAGATTTCATGCTTCGGTCGCCGGAGGCAACCAATCTTCAACCACAACCTACCGCCCTGAAACCCGCACCAACACTGGAAGTAGCCTCGCGCACGCTCGCGAGACCACTAGATAAAAACCGAGAGCAGAGAGGCCAGGGAGGGCCAAAAGCGCGGAAATGTGGGGGGCGCCGCTCGCGAGGCAAATCCGCGAAGGCCCGCCAGAACTGGTGCGGCGGGCAGACGTGAAAAAGCCCGAAACGAGTTCGGGCTTTTGGAATTGGTGGCCAGTCGCGGAATCGAACCACGGACACGCGGATTTTCAATCCGCTGCTCTACCAACTGAGCTAACTGGCCAAAAGGAGCGCGAATTATACCGATGAGGCCCAAGCGGGGCAAGCCGGCGATCGGGATTGCCCACGGGGGCAAGCCCCGCAGCGTTATGCCCCCATCGGCGGGGACTGGCGGTAGAGCTCGGCGAAGTCATCCGGTGGAGGCATAGGTTCCGGCGGCGGCACCCAGGCCGGGAAGACGACCTTGGCCACCGACCCCACCCCGTTGGGATTGGGCCGCAGGCTCGCCGAGGCATCGTGCTGCAATGCAATCTCCCGCACGATGGCAAGACCGAGCCCGCTCCCCTCGGTGCCCGAGTCGTCGACCCGATAGAAACGCTCGAAGACCAGTTCCGCATCGTCTTCACTGATTCCGACTCCGTTGTCCTCGATTTCGAGGATGATCCGATTGCCCTGGCGAATCACTCGACAGGTCACTCGGCCGGGAGCAGGCGTGTAACGCAGGGCGTTGTCGACCAGATTGGCCACCAGTTCCCGCAGCATCACCGGATTCCCCAGCACCATCGCCGCTTCCGCCGCTTCGACGCCGAGGTCGATATTGCGCTCCAGGGCACGAAACACCGAGTCGGCGGCCAGGTCGCGTACCAGTTCGGCCAGATCGACCGGCTCCTGGCGCTTCTGGCCGATTTCGGTACCCTCCGTGCGGGCGAGGGTGAGCAGTTGATTGACCAGCCGGCTGGCACGATCGACCCCAGCCTCGATCTGCCGCAGGGCATGGCGCAGCGCTTCGGGGTCGGTTTCCTGCATGGCGAATTGAGCCTGGGTCTTGAGTCCGGTGAGCGGAGTTCGCAACTGGTGCGAGGCGTCGGCGATGAACCGCTGCTGGACCTCGACGCTGCGGCGCATGCGGTCGAGCATGTCGTTGAAGGCTTCGACCAGGGGGTCGAGTTCTTCGGGAACCCTGCGCGTGGCGATGGGGGACAGATCCGCCGGTCCCCGGGTTTCTATGGTCTTGCGCAGGCGATTGAGGGGACGTAAGCCGCGGGAGAGTCCAAACCAGACCAGCACCACGGCGACTGGAATGATGATGAACTGGGGAAGGATGACGCTGGCGACAATCTTGTTGCCGAGGAGGGTCCGTTTTTCCAGGGTCTCCCCGACTTCGATCAGGACCCAACGGTCCCGGGGCGCCCGCGTGTCGGCCAGATAGCTGTAGGCCACGCGGAGATCCTGACCGTTGAATTCCGTATCCCGGAAGAAAATCTCGCCGGCCTCCGCCGGGTCGTACTCTAGCGTGTTCGGGACCGGCAATTCGCTATCGCCGAGCAAGGCGGTCCCGTCCTGGGTGACGACGTGGAAGTAGACGGTGTCGGTTTCGTCCGCGCGCAGGAAGGCCCGCGCGGACCCCGGCAGATTGATCACCGGTTTCCCGCCGACAAATTTGATCTGGCGCGCCACCGTGGCCACGTGCTCGCGCAACCCCTGGTCGTAGGGAAAACTGGTGACCGTGCTGGCGAAGTAATGGGTGATCGCGATACTGAGCGGCCAGACGAACAGCAGTGGCGCCAGCATCCAGTCCAGGATCTCGCCGAACAGCGAGCGCTCGTTTTCAGGACTGCTGGCGTTGTTCCTGGGGCTTTTCAAGGCAATATCCAAGGCCGCGGACGGTCACGATCCGGACGCCACCCGCCTCCAACTTCTTGCGCAAGCGATGGACATAGACTTCGATGGCATTGTGGCTCACTTCCTCTCCCCAGCCGCACAGGTGATCCACGAGCTGATCCTTGTTGACCAATCGGCCGGCCCGCGCCAGGAGTATTTCCAACAGCCCTACCTCCCGCGCCGAGAGTTCGACCGGCTGTCCCTTGATTTGGGCAACCCGGCCGACCTGATCGTAAGTCAGTTCACCGCACTGGATGACCGGAGTCGTGCCCGAGGAGCGGCGGGTGAGGGCCCGGACGCGGGCTTCGAGTTCAGCCAATTCGAACGGCTTGGCCATGTAGTCGTCGGCGCCCAGGTCTAGGCCCCTGACCCGATCGCTGGTGCCGTCGAGGGCGGTCAGGATCAAGACCGGCAATTGCGAATTTCTGGCCCGCAGGCGCTTCAGCACCTCATGCCCGGTCAGCTTCGGCAAACCGATGTCCAAGATCAGCAAGTCGTAGGTCCCGGCCACGAGAGCGTTGTCGGCTTCGACTCCGTTGTAAGCGCAATCGACGGCGTAGCCGCTCCGCCGAAGCGAGCGTGCAAGGCCGTCGGAGATGATGGAATCGTCTTCAGCGATGAGGATGCGCATAATTTGAGTTAATAATTCTGGCGTAAGATTTACGTAAGGGTCCATCGGTAAATTAGCTCTCGCTGTTCTCCTTTTTTGGTCTTAGGAGTCCACGGCGCAAGCCGTGACTCAGGGGGTATCTGCTCCTGCACTGGATACCCCCTGCCGCTTTTTTTCCCGGCTTCCTATTGTCGATGCGTCGAGCGACTTCCGGCTAAGACGCTTTCGCGCCATTGTGCATCACAGTCGATCAAGCCGCCAGCGCCAAGGATTGCTTCTCCTGGGGAATGCGGATGAGGTGATCGAAAGCGCCGAGGGAAGCTTTGGCACCCTCGCCCATCGCGATGATGATCTGTTTGTAGGGCACGGTGGTGCAATCGCCGGCGGCGAAGACGCCAGGAATGGAAGTCTGCCCCCGGGAATCCACCTCGACCTCGCCCCTGGACGAAAGGGCAACCGTCCCCTTCAACCAGTCGGTGTTGGGCAAGAGGCCGATCTGGACGAAGATGCCATCGAGTTCCACGCGATGCGCTTCTCCGGTCGCCCGGTCCCGGTAGACGATTCCCGTCACCTTCTCCCCGTCGCCGACGACGTCGGTGGTCAGGGCCTGGGTCACGACAGTGATATTGGGCAGCGTCGCCAACTTGTCTTGCAGGATGGCGTCCGCCCTGAGCTTGCCGTCGAATTCCAGCAGGGTCACGTGGGCGACGATACCGGCGAGGTCGATGGCCGCCTCGACCCCGGAATTTCCGCCGCCGATCACCGCCACCCGCTTGCCCTTGAAGAGCGGCCCGTCACAGTGGGGGCAGAAGCACACACCCTTGCCCTTGTATTCCCGCTCGCCCGGAACATTCATCTCCCGCCAGCGGGCGCCGGTGGCGACGATGATGCTGCGGCTCTTGAGTTCCGCACCGCTCGCCAGGCGCACCGTGGCCAGGCCGTCTTCACCAGCGGGAACGAGGGCCGTAGCCCGCTGCAGGTTCATCACGTCGACGTCGTATTGCTTGACGTGTTGCTCCAAGGCGGCGGCAAGCTTCGGGCCATCGGTTTCCTTCACCGAGATGAAATTCTCGATGCCCAGGGTGTCCATCACCTGACCGCCGAAGCGTTCGGCGACGACGCCGGTGCGGATGCCCTTGCGGGCCGCGTAGATGGCCGCAGCGGCGCCAGCCGGCCCGCCACCGACGACGAGGACGTCGAAAGCATCCCTCGCGGAAATCTTTTCCGCCTCCCGGGCGGCGGCGCCGCTATCGACCTTGGCGAGGATTTCCTCGATGGTCATGCGGCCCTGGCCGAAGGGTTCGCCATTGAGGAAGACGGTGGGCACCGCCATGATCTTGCGGGACTCGACTTCGTCTTGAAAGAGGGCACCGTCGATCATGACGCTCTCCACACCGGGGTTGAGCACGGCCATCAGGTTGAGGGCCTGCACGACGTCCGGACAGTTGTGACAGGAGAGGGAGATGAAGGTCTCGAAGCGGAAGCTGCCCGGCAAGGCCTTGATCTGCTCGATCGCCGACGCATCGACTTTCGGCGGATGGCCGCCGGTTTGCAGCAGCGCCAGCACAAGAGAGGTGAATTCGTGGCCCATGGGCAGGCCGGCAAAGTGGATGCGCGGCGCCTCGCCCGGTACGCCGATGGCAAAGGAGGGACGCAGGGCAGCATTGCCGTTTTCCCGCAAACCGACCTTGGGCGAAAGGCCGGCAAGCTCAGTGAGCAAGCCCCGCATCTCCTGGGCCTTGGGGCTGTCGTCGAGGGACGCCACCAGTTCAACGGGGCGCTGGAGCTTTTCGAGGTAGGCCGTCAGTTGGGTCTTGATGGCAGCGTCGAGCATGGGTTCTCTCCCTGATAGGAATTGCACTGGCAAGCGGCCGGGGGCCGCTTGGCGGTGGAATCCCCCACCCTCATTTTCAGAAGGCGGGAATTCGGTTACCGGCGATCAGATCTTTCCGACCAGATCCAACGAAGGAGCCAGGGTTGCGTCGCCCGGGGTCCACTTGGCGGGGCAGACTTCGCCCGGGTGGGAGGCCACGTACTGGGCAGCCTGCACCTTGCGCAGCAGTTCCTTGGCGTCGCGGCCGATGCCCAGGTCGTGGATCTCGGCAACCTTGATCACGCCCTCCGGATTGATCAGGAAGCTGCCGCGCAGAGCCAGGCCCTCTTCCTCGATCATCACTTCGAAATTGCGGGTGATCGTCCCGGTGGGATCGCCGACCATCGGGTAGGCGATCTTCTTGATGGTGTCGGAGGTGTCGTGCCAGGCCTTGTGGGTGAAATGGGTGTCGGTGGAGACGGCATAGATCTCGACGCCCAGATCCCGGAACTTGGCGTATTCGTCGGCCAGATCACCGAGCTCGGTGGGGCAGACGAAGGTGAAGTCGGCCGGATAGAAGAAGACGACGGACCACTTGCCCTTGAGGTCGGCATCGGTGACCGGGACGAACTTCCCGTTATGGAAGGCGGTAGCTTTGAAGGGCTTGATTTCGGTATTGATGAGGGACATGGCGTATTGCTCCTTGGCTTGGTGAAAGACAACGACGCCAGTCTAGGGACTCCCCAACAATTGATCTAATTGAATGATCCGATGAACGCGATAGTGAAGACCTATCACCGAAGATCAAGGCGCCGCCAACGCTTTAAGGTCGGCCAGAACCTCGGCGGCGTGGATGTCGGATTCGACTTTGAGATAGGCCTTGGCCACCCGCCCGTCCGGATCGATCAGGAAGGTGTAGCGCTTGGCGAAGCGGATCACCCCGAAATCCGACAAGGCGCCATAGCGCTTCGCCACCTCCCCGCCGCCGTCGGAGAGCAAGGTAAAGGGCAACTTGTGCTTGTCGGCGAAAGCGCGATGCGATGCGCCGTCGTCCAGACTGATACCCACCACTACGGCCTTCAGGGCGGCAAAGCGATCTTGGCTATCGCGAAAGTGGCGCGCTTCCGTGGTGCACCCCGGCGTATCGTCCCGGGGGTAGAAATACAGCACCAACCATCGGCCGCGCCAGTCGGCCAACCGATGCTGTTTTCCGGAGGCGTCGGGGAGCGCGAAATCCGGCGCGGGAGTACCCGGCCCGGGAGGGGCAACCGCGAAGACCGGCCCAGCCAGTCCAAGCAGCACGATAGCCAGCAGGAGGCGGAGGGCAGCCATGGTCTTTCCTGATATCAGGGATCGGATGAGTAAGGCGCCATGCGGAGCCTGAAGTTCCACAGTCGCGCGTAGGCTTGCCCCAAGAGTCCGTCAGCTCGGTCGCAAGGTCAGGCTGGACCACTCCTCGACGCGACCGGACGGGCAGCCGAGTTGGCCCGCCATCGCGCGGGCGCCGTCGCGCATGACCCGAAAGTGTCGGCTGGCGAAAACCGGCCAGAGCAACGGCGCAAAAAAACGCATCCACGGTCTTTGCAGTTCCACGTCCCAGCGATAGGTCAATCTGACGCCCGGGCCCTCCGGCTCGACCAGCCACAATCCGCTGCCCTTGACGCTCCCGCGGACCGCGCCCTCGATTTCGCAAGCGGGCAGGACGCGAACGGTCGCCACTTCGAACTCGACGCGATAGCCAAGACCGCTGTTCCAGCAGAACTCGGTGACCGCCCCCGTCCCATCGGGAGCACCGGCAACGGTCCGGCGGGCGCTTTCGAGGCGGGGCCACCACCGGGGCCACTGTTCGGGTTGAGTCAGCAACTCCCACACCCGCTCTCGCGAGGCGGCGAGCGCCCAGCGGCTGACCAGGACGAAGCGGCTTTTCACGAGGCCTCCGCAGCGCCGCGCAGAAAGAACAGCGCCCCACCGTCCGAGCAGACTTCGCCATGGCGGGTTCCCGCCGGCGCCAGATGGAAATCTCCCGCCTGGATCAAGAGGTCGCCAAAAAAGGCATCGCCTTCGATCATCATGCACTCTTCGTCCATCCCATGGTCGTGGGCCGGCAGCGTGGCGCCCGGACTCAGACGAACGTAGCGCGATGCCAACCCGTCTCCTTGCCAGAGAGGCAGCACCTCGACGCCCTGGCCGATCGGCTGCCAGCCACCGTCGCGCAGCAACACCGTGTGCTGCGGAGCCCCCTGGCCGGGGAGCCATCCCCCCAGCAATTCGGCAATTTGCCGGCCTGGATTGCCGAGCGAAGTGCCGCGCAGATAGGCCAGGGCACCCCGCCGCGGACAACTGGTGATCCGACCATGCCGACTTCCCGGTTGCGAAACCTGATAGTCCCCCGGTCCCAGATCCAGATCGCCGGTCCGCAGGCCCCCGGCAAGGCAGATGGCTTCTTCGAGCCAGGCGTGGCGATGGACCGGAAGGCTTACCCCGGGTTGCAGCTCGAGGAGTACCGAAGCCCCCTGGGAGCCGTTCCGCAGCACCTTCTTGCGCACTCCAGCAGTCACTCGGCTCCAGGTATCCTGGCGGGCGCGCACGGTCGACAGGGTCGACCGGACCGCCGCGCTCTGGCGGACGCGATCGAGCAGCGAGGATGGGGGGATCGGCCGCGCGGCAACTGACGCGATGTCTTCGCAAAGGAGACTGTTGAGCGCCTCGTCCAGCGACCGGGTGTTGGGGGTTTGGGGTTTCATGATGTCACCATCGATTGGTCCGTCGGGCTGAGAAAGCGGCGCAAGCGCTCCAGGGCTCGACGAATGTGGGACTTGACCGTCCCGAGGGGCATGCCGGTCTGATCGGCAATCTCTTCGTGGCTAAGCCCGCGAAAGAACGCCAGGGCCACGAGTTGGCGCGGCAGGGGATCGAGCCGGGCGAGGGCGGCGTGAAGAAGCGAGCCCTGCTGCACCGCTTCGAGCAAATCCTGAGGGCTGGCCTGGGCATCGCCGCGGCTCTCCGCCAGACGCTCGATGTCCGCTTCACACTCCGCCGGCTCCCGGCGCCGCAGCGCATCCAGTGCCCTGCTCCGGGCCATGGTCATGATCCAGGCCATGGCTGTCCCGCGACCGGCATCGTAGCGGGGCGCCTGGCGCCAGATCTGCCAAAAGGTGTCCTCGGCGACTTCTTCCGCCAAAGCAATCTGGCGGGTGATGCGCAGGGCCAGTCCATAGACCCTGCCCACCATGGCTTCATAGAGGGCCGCCAGGGCGGCCTCGTCGCCGTCCACCACGCGCCCGATCCATGCGCGCAGGGCGGACTCGGTGGCTGGGTCCGCCACATAAGGTGTTGGAGGCACGGGGACAGCTTCGTCAGCGCCATCGGAATTCTCGGCATCGCCGATTTCCTCACGCGGATCGCGGAAAACGTCGTTGTCCTCGTCTTCGTCGAAAGTTTCCATGGTCGCCATCATCTGCCGGCCTCAAGGCGCCGAATCGGAACGGCATCCGGAGCGCGATGCCCGGATTCTTCAATAACCGTCAGCCCCCTGGCTTCGTGCTTGCCGCCGGTGACATTCTGGCACCGATCAGCTTGATTCGACACCCGCGCCCGGTCTGGATCGGGATATACGTTATTCATGAAATCGCGTCCTTTATTCGCCAGGAAACGCCTTTGGCGGCCTCGGGGATTTCCCGAATCGACCTCCGCAGGTTCCTCTGGTTAACCTTACGGACGGGCTGTGAAAACGGATGCAAGAAACCGGCAACATGGTTTCCGTAGACTCGCTACACACTCGACCGGCAGGGGAACGCGCGGGGTGACACGGCGTCGCCGCCCTCGCCTAGGGCGTTTTTAGACCCGATTACCACACTTTGCCCGAAAAAAGGCCCACAAAAGGTATGCCAGTGCCAACACTTCCGGAAAAAGTGTGCTAAGTTAGTTCCGCTGCCGTGAGAGCGGCCAGTCATTTCAATCACTACTAGGAGGCACGTAGATGAACAAATCCGAATTGGTCGAAGTTGCCGCCAAGGAAGCCGGCATTACCAAGGCCGCTGCCGACAAGGCTCTGTCCGCCATCGTCGGCGCCGTTGTCAAGACCGTCGCCAAGGGCGAATCCGTGACGCTCGTCGGGTTCGGCACCTTCAAGTCGGCCAAGCGCGCTGCCCGCACCGGCAAGAATCCCAAAACCGGTGCAACGCTGAAGATTCCGGCCACGACCGTGCCAAAGTTCTCCGCCGGCACCGCATTCAAGGCCGCTGTCGCCGCCAAGAAGAGCGGCGCCAAGAAGAAGTAAGCTTCGTATCATCCCGCGAGGTCCGCCCCGGCGGGCCTCGCTTTTCTTTCCGTCCATGAATTCAACCGTCAATCCGCCCCCCAACGACCAGCGCCGCCGCCTGCGGGAACTGCTCTCCATTCCAGAGCGTGACCGTACCGACGAGCAATGGGACGAAATCGTCGAACTGGAAATCCAGCTTGCTCCGGGCAACCGCGTCGGTCCCTCTGCGGGCGGAGGCGGCGGCGGCGGTGGTGGCCCTACCCAGAATCCGGGCAATCCCGGCCAAGGGCAAAACCCCGGTCAGCGCAAGCACCGCCCCCGGGGAAACAATCGGCGTTCCAAGCCCCCGAAGCCTCCGGTCTGACCGCCCGGACCGTGCACCGGTCCCTTGCCGTTTTCCGCCCCCGCCGGCACAATTCGGCCGATGTTGCATTTTGATCTCGCCATCGTTGGCGGCGGATTGGCCGGCACAAGTCTGGCGGTCGCCCTTCGCGATTCCCGCCTGAAAATCGCCCTGATCGAACCGGCCCCCCCCGTTCGCCCGTCCGGGTGGGACTCCCGGGTTTATGCCATCAGCCCGGCGAATGCGGCCTTTTTGGAGCGCATCGGCGTCTGGCGCCACCTCGACACCGACCGCTTGGCCCCGGTTACGGCAATGGATGTCCGCGGCGACGCGGGAGGGAGGCTGGGCTTCTCCGCTTACGACACCGGAGTCTCCGAACTGGCGTGGATCGTCGAGTCTTCGCTCATGGCGTGCGAACTTTGGGAATGCGCGAAGCGCCAGGGCAATCTGACCCTGATCACCCCTGCCAGGCCCCGATCCCTGGAGTTTCGCCACGATGCCGCCCTCATCGGGCTGGAGGGCAGCGATCCGCTCAGTGCCCGCCTGGTGGTCGGCGCCGACGGGCGCGATTCCTGGGTCCGTCGCACCGCCGGCCTCAGCGCCGAAAACACACCCTACGGAGAAAAGGGCGTGGTGGCCAATTTTGCCGCTACTGAGAATCATCGCAGCGTTGCCCGCCAGTGGTTCCGGGACGACGGCGTGCTTGCCTGGCTACCCTTGCCCGGGAACCGCATCTCCATCGTCTGGTCCACCCCGGATGACCATGCCGATTTGCTCTGCACCCTGCCGCCGGAAGAGCTTTGTCGCCGGGTTGCGGAAGCAGGAGCCCACGTTCTGGGCGATTTCGAACTCCTCACGCCGGCGGCGGCCTTCCCCCTCCGGCTCATGCGCGTCCCCCAGACGGTGGCACCCCGCTTGGCCCTGGTCGGCGATGCCGCCCACGGGATACACCCGCTTTCCGGTCACGGGATCAATTTGGGTTTCCAGGACGCCGCCGAACTTGCCAGCCGCCTCGCGGGCACCCAGGCTTGGCACGACATTGGCGATCCTCGCTTTCTCGCCGGCTATCAACGGGCCCGCAAGGAAGAAACCTTGCTGCTGCAAACGGCAACCGATGGCTTGCGCCGCCTTTTTCGCAATCCTTCCCCCGGCATTCGATCCCTGCGCAACGCCGGCCTGGGACTCACAGATTCCCTTCCAATGATCAAAAACAGCCTCGCGCGCTACGCCCTGGGCGCCCTCTAGGAGAACCCGATGTTCGTGAAGCACCTGATCCCCGCCCTGCTCGGCCTCGTTCTTGCGAGCTCGGTCGGCGCCGACGAGAACGAAGTCCGCAAGGGTGTCGAAGCGCGCCTCAAGAGCAAGGTCGAGAGTGTCACCAAATCGGGCTATCTTGGTCTTTACGAAGTCTACTTGGATGGCCACATCGTCTACACCGACGAAAAGGTGACCGTGCTTTTCGACGGCGTCTTACTCGATGCCAAGACCGGTTTGAACGTCACCGAGGAGCGCTTACGCAAACTGACTGCCATCAAGTTCAGCGATCTTCCCCTCGATCGTGCCATCAAGCAGGTGAAGGGAGACGGCAAACGGGTACTCGCCACCTTCGAGGACCCCAACTGCGGTTACTGCAAGCGCTTGGCCCGGGATTTGCAGAAGCTCGACAATGTCACCATCTACACTTTCCTCTATCCCATCCTGTCCGAAGATTCGGTCAGGAAATCCCGCCAGATCTGGTGTTCCTCGGATCGCGCCAAGGCCTGGAACGAATGGATGGTCGACGGCAAGGCCCCCTCAGCGAAGGAAGATTGCGACAGTTCCGCGGTGATCAAGAACCAGGAATTCGGCCACAAACTCAATATTTCCGGCACCCCTACGCTGTTCTTTGGTGACGGCGAAAGGGTTCCCGGCGCGGTGCCCCTCGCCCGCATCGAACAGAAACTCTCGGCTACGCCCCGTTGAGGGCATCCGCGGATCGGGGGCAGATGGAAAGACTCTGCCGCAGGGCGCCCAGAGCGCACTAAAACGGCGGGGAGCGCTGGGGCAAGGGTGCGCGACGCGCCTCTGCCCTGCGGTTGGCGCGCTCAGCCTGGCAGCCCGGCGAGAAAGGCCATGCCGGCGCTCTTGCCCTCTGCAAGCAGGGTTTCTATGAATTCTTCCCGACGATCCAGCTTGGACGGGTAGTCCAGGTCCAGGCGCAATTCGATTCGACGCACCGTGATGGGCTTGAAATGGCTGGCGGGTAACCAGCCTTCGGCAAGCCATCGATTCACCTGGTCGACAAAGAAGAGTTCCTGGGCGAGCGAGAGATTGCCGGCCAGCTCGTTCCTGCGATCGGCAATGTCGGCCGTGGATCGGGGTTCCTGATCCCGCCCTTCGGGGTTGATCTGGATCACCCAGATCTCGTCCGGCTTGGCCTCCGCCGACGGATGCCCCGAAACGAAGCCCCGGATGGGCGGATTCTGGGAAAAGAGTCCGTCCCAATAGACCCCTCCGGCGATCCGCGTAGCCCGGAACAACTCGGGGATTGCGGCAGAGGCGAGCAAGGCATCGCGGCCCACCGCCAGCGCCGGATCTTCCGCATGGGACGAAAACACGGTGAACTGACCGCTGAGAACCTCGACCGCCCCCACGAGAAGTCGCGGCGTCCCCGGGCCGACATCCGGCATCAGCCGTGCGAAGGGAATGTGCTCGTCGATCAGTTCGGCAAGAAAAGTGCGGCCGAACTCGGGCAGGCTATAGGGACTGACCTCCGGCAGGGTCAGCCAATCCCGCGAACGCTGCAGCCACACCAGACCGAGGTTGGCGATCAGGTCGGCCGGAGCCCGAGCGACCAGGTCGTGCCAGAAGGCGTCCAGCCTGCGCCCGCCGTCGCGGGGATCGCCCTGGACCAGCCCGGCCCAAGCGAGCCCGGCGCACAGTGCGCCGCCCGATGTGCCGGAAAGGCCGCGGATGGCATGGCGGGCAGGATCGATTCCCGCCAACAGCGCCTGCAGAACGCCGGCGGTAAAGGCGGTGTGGCTGCCCCCGCCCTGGCAGGCGATGGCGACGGAAAGGGGGAGCAATGGAGGAGGCATGATCGATTTCAATGCAAATGGCAAGCCGCCAGTCTGCCATAGAAGCGGGCCTTGGACGGAGGTTTTGCATTCCCTTTGCATCCAGGGCCGGAGCGCGTGCGTAGAATGAGGCGATCTCAAGGAGAATGCCATGGACGTCGCCCCCTCCGCCTACGCCTACCCCCTTCTCGTCCGCCACCTGCTCCACACCCCCCTGGCCACGGCGGCGACCCAGGAAATCGTCTATCGCGACCGCCGCCGGCACGACTACATCGAATTTCGCCGCCGGATCGGGCGCCTGGCTTCCGTCCTCGCAGGGCAGGGCGTAGGGCACGGAACGACGGTGGCGTTCATGGACTGGGATAGCCACCGCTACCTAGAAGCGTTCTTCGCCGTGCCGATGCTGGGCGCGGTCCTGCAGACCGTAAACGTGCGCCTGTCGCCCGACCAGATCCACTACACCCTCGACCA
>Ga0268298_10000886_pt1 | contig 37267 bp, 39 predicted proteins | sample WWTPWeurt_MetaG_FD_194462 | JGI IMG/M metagenome (GOLD analysis project Ga0268298, IMG submission 194462) | Activated sludge microbial communities from WWTP in Nijmegen, Gelderland, Netherland - WWTP Weurt | ecosystem: Engineered > WWTP > Aerobic digester > Activated sludge | place...
CGGCGAGCGCCGCGCCATCGTGCAGGCCAAGGGCAGCGAGAGCTTCAACCCGGGTGACGCGGTGATCCTCGTCACCACCGGCGGCAAGACGCGCGTGATGCGCGCTCCGGCCGTCGCGCCGGCCGGCGGCAGCCAGCCGGTGGGCACGCCGGTGCCCTCGAAGGGCTGAGCCCCTCAGCTTTGCTGCGCCACTGCGGCCGCCTCGCCCTCAGCGGCCGGCGGCGCGTCGGCGTTCCAGTCTTCGCCGAACAGCTCGACCGGGTGCTGGGTGCGCTCCGAGCCGTTGCCGCACAGCATGGCGTCGGAAGCGCAGTAGCGGTCGCAGCCCCAGCAGTTGCGCTCCGGGTGCGCCGGGCGGATCGGAAAGCGCTTGGTGGCCATCGCGCGGGCCTCCTCAGCGCGGCACGAGGAAGGTGCTGTGCTCGCGCAGCGCCGCACTCGTCTGACCCTGCTCGGTCAGGGTGAGCGTCACCGGCTGCGCCCCCGGCGTGAGCGACTGCGCCGCTTCGGCCGGCAGCGCGAGGCGCAGCGTGAAGGGCCGCACCTCACCCGGCGGCACCTCGAAGACGCGGCTGCCGTCCACCACCAGCCCCGGCAGGCCCTCGACGCCCAGCTCGTAGCGCGTCGTGCGCTCGGTGCGGTTCATCAGCTGCACGCGGTAGAGGTTCTGCACGCGGCCGTCTTCGCCGAGGCGCGCCATCACGCCGCGGTCGCGGATCACGTCCATGCCGACCGGCGAGCGCATCGCCAGCCCGACGGCGAAGGCCGTGCCGGCCGCCGAGAGCAGCGCGCCATAGATCAGCACGCGCGGCCGCAGCACGCGGCGCAGCATCTCGGCCTTGCCCAGGCCCTGCGCCACGCCGTTGGAGGTGGCGTAGCGGATCAGGCCGGTGGGGTAGTCCATCTTCCGCATCACGTCGTCGCAGGCGTCGATGCAGGCCGCGCAGCCGATGCATTCGTTCTGCAGGCCGTTGCGGATGTCGATGCCGGCCGGGCAGACCTGCACGCACAGCGTGCAGTCGGTGCAGCTGCCCAGGCCCACCGAGGCCGGATCGGTGCGGCGCGGCCGTGCGCCGCGCGGATCGCCGCGTGCGCCGTCGTAGGCGATCACCAGCGAGTCGCCGTCGATCAGCGTGCTCTGGATGCGCGCGTAGGGGCACATGTAATTGCAGATCTGCTCGCGCAGCCAGCCGGCGTGGCCGTACATCATGCCGCCGTAGAACAGCACCCAGAACGCCGGCCACGAGGCGATGCCGGCCTGCGCCAGATGCGGCGCGAGGCCGCGGATCGGCACGAAGTAGCCCACCAGCGTGAAGCCGGCGGCCAGCGCCACCAGCAGCCACAGCGCGTGCTTGGCCGACTTGCGCGCGATCTTGGCGGCGCTCCAGGGCTGCTTGTCGAGCTTGATGCGCGCGTGGCGGTCGCCCTCGGTCTTCAGCTCGATCCACTGGAAGATCTCGCTGTAGACCGTCTGCGGGCAGGAGTAGCCGCACCACAGCCGACCGGCCAGCGCGGTGAAGAAGAACAGCGCCAGCGCGGCGATGACGAGCAGCGCGGCGAGGAAGATCAGGTCTTGCGGCTGCAGCACCAGGCCGAAGATGTAGAAGCGCGGCGCGTCGAGGTCGAACAGCACCGCCTGACGGCCGTTCCAGTCCAGCCAGGGCAGGCCGAAGAAGACCGACTGCGTGAGCGCGACGATGGCCCAGCGCAGCCGCGCGTAGAGGCCGCGCACCGAGCGCGCGTAGATCTTGGTGCGCTTCTGGTACATCGACACGAAGTGCACCGGCTGCGCGGCGACGGCGGGCTCGAGGGATTCGCTGGAGGTGCTCATGGCGCTTAAGATATACGCTCAGTATAGCTTTTGAACTCCTTCTTGCGCAGCCTCACGCGATTGACAATGCGCAAGCCCGATACTTCCTGCACGCACCCGACCGGAGCCCCGATGCGCCTGACCGCGATGACCGACTACTCGCTGCGCCTGCTGATGCACGTCGGCCAGCAGGAGGGACGCCTGTGCACCATCGCCGAGATCGCGCAGGTCTACGGCGTCTCGGAAGCGCACCTGATGAAGATCACCCACCAGCTCGGGCTGGCGGGCTTCCTCGAGACGGTGCGTGGCCGCGGCGGCGGCATGCGGCTGGCGCGGCCGGCGGCGCAGATCAGGCTCGGCGACGTGGTGCGCGCCATGGAGCCCGACTTCGCGATGGTGGAGTGCTTCGCCACCGGCAACGTCTGCACGCTCAGCGGGCGTTGCAAGCTCACCGGCGTGTTGCACGGCAGCCTGACGGCCTTCATGGAGAACCTCGACCGCCACACGCTGGCCGACATCCTCGAGCCGGCACCGGCAGCGGCGCGCGGGCCGCAGCCCGTCGTGTTCAAGGCACGCGCAGCCGCGCGTTGAAGAAGCTGCGGGAGGAGGATCCTTGTAGGCCGTGCTGGGCTCGAACCAGCGACCAAAGGATTGGGAGGCTGGGGGCGAGGATTTGGAGTCCGCGCCCCTGTTCCATGTCAGGCGGCGTCAGACGGCGCCACACTCGATACAGGCGCGCAAATGGCCCTTGGCAACCAAGTTTCAACCAGTCATCGCCGCAACTTCAAGGACTTGGCGGCACGCCGGCCCGCCGAGATTCCCCCGGCGCGGGTACGGCGCAGCGCCGCCGCTCAACCCTTCACTTCGACCACCTGTTCGAAGCCGCCGAAGATCATGCGCTTGCCGTCGAAGGGCATCGGAGGATTGCCGGGCGTGGACGGGTCCATGCGAGGGTCCTCGATCATCTTCTTCATGGCGGCGTCGCGCGTGGCTTTGTCCGGCCACTCGACCCACGAGAAGGCCACCGTTTCTTCGGCCGTGGCCTGAACCGCGCGGCGAAAGTCGGTGACTTTGCCGTCGGGGAGGTCGTCGCCCCAGCTTTCGATCACACGGATCGCGCCCAGTTCGATGAACAACGCATCGAAATGCTGTGCGTGCTCGATGAACCTTTGCTTGTTGGCGGTGGGAACCGCGATCACAAAGCCGTCGATGTAGGACATGCAAGAGCTCCTGTTGGGTAGTCCGGTCGGCGCACCCGTCTGAGGACGCGTCGCAGATCCTCGACGAGCGAAAGCTTGCTGATTCGACACGATCTACCCGTCGCGCGTGCTGCTGTGCCGTCGACTTGGCCTGAAGCCGCCAATCGACGATACCCGCTCCCAGCGACATGCGCTGATCCGCTACCCGGCCATGATCGGGGCGATGGACCGAGAATACGCGCCCAGGCTACACAGCCCCAGTGACCGACCTGCTTCGTTTCGATGCCTGACATTCCCGAGATTCCCGAGACTGCTCCGGGCCCAACGCCCAATGCGACGCTTGGCGCACCGACCGAGGCGGCGCCCGCTGCCCCCGCGGCGGCTGTCGCGCCGGCGTCGCGGCCCGAACCCAGCGTGGCCGACACCGCGCGCCTGCTGGCCGAGCACTTCCCGGCGCTGTTCGGCGCGGGCGTGATCAAGCCGATCAAGCTGCGCATCCAGGCCGACATTCACCAACGTGCGCCGGGAGTCTTCACCAAGAAGGCACTCTCGATCTTCCTGCAGCGCCACACCACCGGGACCGCCTACCTGCGCGCCCTGGTGGCCGAGGGCGCGACACGCATCGACCTCGACGGCCAGCCCGTCGGCGAAATTGCCGCCGAACACCGCGATGCTGCGGCCGTAGAACTCGAGCGGCGCCGTGCCATCGTCGAAGCCAAGAAACACGCGGGGCGCGAGGCGGCCCGGGCTTCGCGTCATGACGCCCGAGCGCCACGCCTTTCCCAGCAGGCGGAGGTGTCGCAGGCCGCTTCGCAAGCGACCGGCGAGCGGCCTGCCACTCGTGGCGCGCGCTCGGTGCAGCCCGGCACTTCCGATCGCCCAGACCGCTCTCCGAGGCCACCCCAGCCCGGCCAGGCGCCACGGCGCTCTCGACCGCCCCAACCTGGCGTACAACGAGCCACTGGCCGGCCCGACGATGCTGGCTCGGGTACACCGCGGCGCCCGCACAAACCCCTGCCCGAGCGGAGACTTGGCCGTGCACATGAACAAGGGCCCGTGAACGCGCCGGCCGTGCCGCTGACACCCGAACAGGCTGCCGAGGCCGAGGCTCGCCACCAGCGCGCATTGCTGCTGCGCAGCTTCGAGCAGAGCCCGTTGTCGAAGGCAAACTTCGGGGCCTTGAAGGGGCTGAGCGAGGAAGCCCTGGACGCGCTTCTGACCCTGGCGCGCCAGGAGCGCGGCTCACGGTGATGGCCCCAGCGTCGCAGGTATCGGGTCCATTCACCATCCAAACCTCCATCGGCAAGTACAGCGAAACTCGCCTGAGGCGCCGGAGAGTGTTCGCGCTCCAATTCAAACTGGCGGGCGCCACCACCGGTGACGGGATGGAAGTCGAACAACTGTCGCAGTGCAGCGGTTGCTGCCGATCGCGGTCGGAAGCCGTACTCACGCTGTGTGGCATCAACCAGTCGTTGGGACCATTGACGTGGGTGCCACGGGTCGGGCAAGTGATCGCTCGTGCGACTCCAACTCAGGCATACAAGCCGCAGTCCGGCCGCGTCCTGCTCAACGGGCTCCATGGGGGCAACCGGCACATACCGGTGACTCATGTGGCCTCGACCAGATTCGAGGCGGCAAGTCGTTCAGTCGGAGTGACAACGAAGCCTCGCAGCGGGGTACCTCGCATGTCGACCAGTGGATCGATCACCACCTGAAGGCCGCGCTCGAACGAGGACGCCACCAGCATGTCGAAATCGCGATCTTCGGCAACCACAGCAACCGCATAGGGCGGCACCTCAATTCCAGCGGCGGACCAGTTTTCCAGGAAGGTAGAAAGCTGGAAAGGATCCGTGATCAGGGGAATCAGGCCCCGGATATGCAGTGGCCGGCCGGTCTCCAGATCCATAAGCACGACGAGAGGCGTGTAGTGATTCCGCTTCGACGAGTAGGCAACGTCAATGGCGGCCGTGAATGGGGCAGCTTCGGCCTTCACGCACTTCAGCAGGCGCTGACCTGGCTTTAGCCGCGGTGCAATGAACGAGTACGTTCCGCAGAGCTCGCGGTCAGACGTGTAGCACCAGGGGTCGCGGGCTTTGGTGGCCTTCTCGAAATTACCGCTCATCTCCGCCGCGTACCGGAGTGCCCCCTCCCGGCCCAACCGGACTACCCTTGCTCGCTCGGTGGCATAGCCGGAGCTGCCATCCTCCAGGTCCAACCTGACACACCAGGTCCCTCGGCCAGTTCCGGTAGGTGCAGCATTCCACGCGGCATATGCGATCCCATCGCGCCCCGGACCCTGGGAGATCAGACTGGGCCCGTGCCGGTTCGCAAGAATCCAAGCCTCGTAGTCGAAGTCCTTAAGTACGGCGAACTCGGCGAACAATTCGGATCGAATCTCTCCGAGGACACGCAGACTGGGTCGGCGGCATCTTTGATGGACGCAGCCAACCGCCAACTCGACGTCTTCTTCGTCCACCTCGGCGACCAGCGCCTTATGCTCCGAGACCGGATCGCCACAAACAACGCACCGGAGTAGGTGTTGGTTGCGCTGGATCATCCCTCCCAACACTGCGCGATGAGCCTTGGCCCAAGGACTCTCGTTGGGGTCGTCCTCTCCCCCGTAGGGCCAGAGCACCACCTTGCGGCCGGCCATGGAAGCCTTGTTCGCGTCGAAGTAACGTGTCGTGCCCTCCATGGTGGCTGCACGGTACAGAACCTTATGCACCGACCCATCGACGAGGGTGCACCTGTCACCCTTGAAAGTGACCCGCCGCCGGCCATCCTCGGAGAAGCGATAGAACTCCGCCACCGTGATTCCCTCTGTGCCGTGGAGGCCGTCTATCACCACGACCTCCTTGCCCGCAGCGACGCTGTTCATCTGCTGCACCGACAGGCGGACCTCATCCTCCGCTACCTTCTTCTCGCCCTCGGGCTTGATGAGATGGCCCACTCGCTCATGCAGGCCCGCGAGATCGACAGATCCTCGGCGCCCAGCGAGCGTGGAAGCCAGCTCCAACAAGGACGCCCAAACCAGCTTGGGCTCGACGATGGAACGACTCTTGAGCAGGACAAGCGCCAGCGCCTCATCACTGCCCCCACCTTCAAGGTCGAACGGCAGGACCCAGATGCATCGCAGGATCTCGTCAACCTCCTCGTCTTTGACGGCATTCTGGCGCAGTGCCCTGAGATGGTGTGAGATGAGCTGACGGGTCTTCCCAAGCACCTCTTGCTCGGCCTCGGTGAGCGGGTCTGACACCAGCGCCTGGGCATTCAGGCGCACCGACTCGGTCAGCTTTCGCAGATCGAAGGTCACGCGATCGGAAGACCGGCGAGCCGTCGCCAAGGCGTAACGATCTCCCGGCTGCCAATTAGTCTCGTGGTGGTGAACGAACTGCGCTATGGCCTTTGAAAATGGCGAGTCAAGGGCCTCCGACAGTGACACGCTGCGCTTGGCCTGGATGAGCACTCGGAACTGGTCGCCGCGCAGCACGATGTCGTCGATCGCCTGCGCAGTCTCCAGGTGAATGCTGCATAGCGTTTGGCCCGCGCCAAGTGAGAGCAAAGCAAGCCCGTCGTCTCCGATCAGTGCATGCGCCATCGCGAAGGCGGCCACCCGCTCCTGGAAGCCCGCACCCGCGGCGACGGCCGCGCCGCCCGCCGTCCCCCGTCCTTTCTTCCTCAACTTGGCGGTCATCGATGCACCTTCTCGCAACGGTTCGTCGGCATTCGCACTCGCAGCGCACCTGGTACCGCTGCCGGCGCCCAGCAGCGCCGGCTCGGCTATGGCGGCGCGTTGAGCCTGCATTGCAGCGCAATCTCGTAGGCTGCCTCGAAATGCGGTGCCAGCGGCCGGTCCATGGCTCGGTGCTGGGCGATCACTGTCCGCTTGTCGGAGTCGCCAAGCCGCCCCTTGAAGATCAACCACGAGAACAGGTGCGGCGTGGTCTGAATGTGAGTGTGCCCAGAGACCTCTGCGAGCTTGCGGGCCTTCTGGTCGTCCGTGATGACTGCTTGCCCGATCTTCATCGCGAAGGCGATGGACGAGAGTTCTCCCTTGCCAAGGCGCTTGCGGCTTTCCAGCAGCTTGATCGCCTGCAGGTCGCCGATATCGCAGGAGTGGGCAGCAAAGCCTCCGCGCCGCTGCTCCTGGGCCAGGCGGCGCATGAGCTCAGTTTCAGCAACAGTTGGCGTCTTCTTGCGCGGCTTCGTCAGGCACTCGTAGCGCACGAAGCTGGTGATGCAGAACTCGCAGCGGGCTTCTTTTGCGGCCGAGTGCAAGGCAACCGACGAAAGCACATTCCACACTGAGCACGTGTCAGCAACGTTGACCAGGTGAAACCTCGACGGATCAATGGCCATGGAGAGTTCGGCCGTATAGAGCCGCGAGCTCAGCGAGCTCGCCGTGGCTGCAAAGGAGCGCCTCGGCCAGCCGGCCGATGCTTATCACGCCGACGCTGAACCCTTCGAAGCATAGGCCGACGTAGTGGTCAGAGAGGCCCGACTCCAAGAGACGGGCCTTGCGCTCCCGCTGTGTGGCGTTGAGGCTCTCTGGCAGTTCGGGGTCGACCTTGGCGTCGCGGGGCACGCGTAGGTTGCGAATACGGTCGTAGGCTGCCGCGTCGATGAGCTTGGCTTCTTTGAGCGCGATGGCCAGGGCGACGCAGCTCACGCGCAGCGCGTTGGCCCATCGCTGGGCGTCGACGTCCGACCAACGGGCTGGATCCGGAAGCTGAGCCAGAAAGGCGGGCGGCATGAGAAAGCAGGAGGCGAAGCGGTTGGCTCGCAGCTCCACCATGTCCGATCCGCTAGGACCTTCAAAGCTGACGCTGGCTCCTTGGGCGGAATCGAAGATGGCGTGGGCCATTTCGTGGGCGGCGCTGAACCGCTGGCGATAGACGTCCTCGCTGTAATTGACCAGGGCGCACTTGCCCGCGACCGGATGCCTGATGAACAGGCCGGAGATGTTGGAGTTTCCGAGCTTGCGCCGAAAGACATGGACGCCAACGCTGCGGAACTCTGCATAGACATCGCGAGGGACTTCCCGATCGGAATGCCCCAGCGCAGAGCGGAGGCTGGCGGCGGCGGCTTCGCCATGCCCCTTGAAGAATGTGCCTGTAGGCGCAAACGAGAAGCTCTTAGGCGCGCGGTCGAGCTCTCGCATCAAGAAGTCCTCCGTCTCGCACAGGTAGAGGAAGTCTTGGACGGCGCGGCGATCCTCCTTGCTGAAGTCGTTGCCGTGCGCGCGGTATAGCGTCTCGGTTTGCTCGAACGGCGCGACCTGTTCGTTGGAGATGAAGAACTTGAAGTCGCAGCGGTAGTGATCCGCCAAGATCAGCACCTCGTCGCCTGTGGGTTCGGCTTGGCCAGCTTCAACGGCGGCCAGGCGAGCGACGTCGATGCCAGTCGACGCCGCGGCTTCGACGATGGACTCTTTGAGCTGTTCTCGATACTTGGCGAGCTTGGAGCCGAGGGTTCGCAGATCGATGGCCATGGCTCTCGATGATATTCGGGGGCTCCGCGTCCGGTCCTACGCCCGCCGCCGTCATGGCGCGCGCTCGTTGTGCGTCTCGGCCAGGAACACCGCCAGCGTCGAGGCGGCACCGACCGCGAGCTTGGCGTGGCGCGGCTGGAGGCCCTTGGCGCCGGCAGCTTTGCCGTGCCCGGTCCCGTAGTGGTTGCGCAGCTCTGCAACGCCTTGCGTGATGCTGGCGAGGTTGCTTAGGAGGCGTTTGATGGTTTCGCTGGCTTTGGCCTGCTCAGGAATGTCTGCTGGCGTCAGGTCCAGTTCCTTGGCGGTCAGCTTCACCAGCTCGGGAATGTCCGCACTCTTCGAGAATTCGACGGCCCGCGCGGTCAAGATCGTCTTGCAGCAGCTTTCGACCAGTTCTTTGGCAGTGCCGATGGCCAGGCCGGGATCATTGCTGACCGCGGACTCCATCCGCGTGATCTGCTGACTCACGTATCCAGGGTCGGTTCCAGCGAGCGTCTCGCGGGCCGCCGCCAGGCCTGGAGTCTGCCCAACGCCAATGAAGCGGCCGACATATACGGGACGGCCGGAGATGCGCGTGCGCTCGGCCAGCTCAAAGCCATCCTTGCGCAGGAACTGGTTGAACATCTGGCGCAACCGCTCCGCCTCGGTGGCGTCGGGCCGGACCACCGGATGCAGCATCTCGCAGAGAAACCGGAGAAACGCGTCGTCGTCCCCATGGGCCAGGTTGAAACGGCTGTCGTGGAAGACCCAGTCGGCGTCCCAGTCGTCGTTGTTGACGCGGTGCTGCCAGATGTCGCCCGCCGCGTCCGGAAAGCGGCTGTCCTTCGAGGGCAGCTTCTGGAGATCGAAGAGCCGGCCCAAGAACTCTGCCTCTTCGAGGCGCCCCGACCAACTAGCTGTCTCCGAGGCGATGGAGTCGATGATGTCCCGGCGGGTCAGTTCGGTGATCTTCATGCGAGTGCTCTGCTGCTTGGGGTGTGTGGGCTTCTTGTCGGCGCCTGACATTCGGAAACCATCGCGGCAGCGACGCCTCGCCGCTATGGAAGTCTTCGATCGCTTGGAATGCCCGACCAGCGCTTGTACCGCACGAAGCGCCTTAGTGCGCTGGTCAGTGGCCGGCGGCACCAGTACAGCGGCCATCCGCTTGAGCGGCACCTGAGCGGCAGGTTTCGGAGCCCGCTGCCGTTCAGTTCCCGAGCCTGGGTGACTGAGACCAGTCTTCCGCGGAAGATCAGACCTAGTTCGCGGCTTGGCAGCGGGATCGTGAGTGGGTTGGTGCAGTAGCGGTCGACCACGCAGCGCGTAAGCGAGCGTCCAAGCAAGCGCTCCGCAGGCGACACCGCGAATCAGGTGTGCACGGCCCACCTGCGATAGATGCCGCTAGGCACTCGGCGCGTTCGATCGCGGCACTCGCGGGCGGGCGGTCGCGCATCAGAAGCGTATGGTCAGCCCAACGCCTCGAACCACGACCTAGTCTTCAAGACCAGCCTGCCAAAGTTCAACAGACTTCCGCGAGGCCCACTTCAAGGTCGAAACGTCGTCCAGGAGAACGAATCGAACCCTGTCCCCTGGCGCCCTCGAGAGCACAAGTTCAATTCCGGATGGCATTGAACCCCTTGCGCCGGTCTACGCTGCGGCGCGCCGCGCTGCCTTCAATGAATTGCCTGCGGCAACGGGACGGCAACGGCGGCCGACCCATCTGGATGGAGTTGTGAGTGCGTGCTCTCGCGCAACACTATGGTGACTGTGGTAGGCCGTGCTGGGCTCGAACCAGCGACCAAAGGATTATGAGTCTGCTGCCGTAGACCCGCACCGAACCATTCTACGAGGGAGCGGCCTACTGAGTTGCGCCCTTGTTCACGGGGAATTTGCTCACGACTTGCTCACGCGTGAGCAAGAAGAACGGCCCCCCCGCAGGAGCCGTCTCACCTGCTTTGAACGTACGCTTTCGTTCAAGCTTGGCGCTTCAGCAGTTCTTGGAGCATGGGTGCCCCGATTGGCACTGCGCCTGGTACGTGTCGAACAACTTGGTCGACGCTCCGACCCACGTCTCTCGGCCCTTACGGAAACTCTTCAGTCTTTCCTTGCGGCGGCAGCCTCGCTGATGCCGAGCTGCTTGAACGTGTTGAATGGCTTCTCCCGACGCTTGACGTTGAACATCAAGGAGGTGCGAGTCGCGTGCGAAGAGCTCCTCGATTGCGCCAACAACGGCATTCGAGAGGACAGCGTTCCCGCACGCCGCAATAGGCTTACGCCAATCGTCTCCGACGGCTACTCGGCCGACCGTCAGCCGGTCGTCTTGAGCTCAGCCAGCTTCTTCGCCACCTCGCGCTTGCCGATTCCGCGTAGCGCGGCGATGGCAGCCAAATTCTTCCCTCTAGGCTTGGCCTTACCAGCCTCCCACGCGTAAACGCTCTGTCCGGTGGCCCCGACCAGCAGGCCGAAGTCAGCAGCCGACAGCCCGAGCCTTTTGCGGTTGGCGCGCATGCCAGCGGCGCGGAAGCGGAACTGGCCGCCCTCCTCTTCGCTGGCGCCCGGCTTTGCGGATGATTTGGACGCGGTCGCCGCTCGCGCCACCACCTTGATTGCTCGCTCAAGGTCTTGCACGCGACGCTTGATAGCAGCAAGGTCCGAGCGCTGAGCAGAAATGGTCTTCTTGAGGCCTTCAGTCTCGCTGCGCAACTCTTTGCGAGCCAGGCGGACAATCTCGGACTTCAGGACTGTGGCGATGTTTGGCATTCAGGGATTGTGGCTGACGCGCGCTCGATAGGCGAGACGAGCGCTGCGATGCAGGAATGGCCGCCTCGCGTACTGCGGCGACTTAGCCGCGCAGGGGTTGCAAAGGACCATACAACGCGGGCAAACTCGCGCTGCGTTTGGCCGGGAGACCGCGCCGATTCGTTCGTACCCGGACAGCGCACCCCATCCGCGCACCGCCACCAGACCCTCGGTGTCTTGATGCGCGAAGTCGAGCAGCGCGGTGGGCAGCGTCAGCTTCTGCAGTTCAGGCCACGTCGCGGCCACCGTTGAGAAGACGCAGGCCGTTGAAGACAACGAGAAGGCTGGCGCCCATGTCGGCGAACACCGCCATCCACATCGTCGCGTTGTCGAATAATGCCAGCAGCAGGAAGACGAACTTGATGCCCAGGGCCAGCATGATGTTCTGCCAGAGGACTGCGTAGGTCCGTTTCGACAGCCGAATTGTCTCCGGTACCTTGCGCAGGTCGTCGTTCATGATGAGAACGTCGGCCGCCTCCTTCGCCGTGTCGGTGCCTGCGCCGCCCATCGAGAAACCGATGGCGGCCGCCGCCAGGCTGGGCGAGTCATTCACGCCATCGCCCACCATGCCGACTTGCGCTTGGCTGCCGAGCTGCGTGACGATGTCCTGCTTGTCCTGCGGAAGCAGATTGGCTCTGACATCCTCAATGCCGACCTCGTGCGCGATGTGCCGAGCGGTCGACGGGTTGTCGCCCGTCAGCATGACGGTATGAACGCCGAGGGCTTTCAACTCGGCGATGGCTTCCTTGCTAGTCTCCTTGGTGGTGTCCGCGACTGCGAACATCGCCAGCACGCCGCGTGTGTTCGCCAGCACGGACAGCGTGCGCCCCTGTGCCTCGTGGGTCTGCATCTGCACCTCGAGCTCTGGCGAGCACTGGCCCCGCTCGTGAATCCAGCGATGGTTGCCAAGCACGAAGTCGTGCCCGTCGACACGACCGTGCACGCCGCGCCCCAGTTTGGCACCGAAGTTTTCGATGCCCACGGGTTCGCCGTCCAGTCCGGTGGCCACCGCCTTCGATACTGGATGGTCCGAGCGCGCGGCCAGGCTGTGTGCGATGCGCAGGACCTGCGCTTCGGGCAGGTCCCTGGTCAAGACCACCTGGGCGACCAGCCGGGGCTTGCCTTCGGTCAACGTGCCGGTCTTGTCCAGCGCAACCACCGTGAGCTTGCGCGCCTGCTCGAGGAAGACGCCGCCCTTGATGAGGATGCCGCGCCGCGCTGCAGCGGCCAGCCCACTGACGACCGTCACGGGCGTCGAGATGACCAGGGCACAAGGGCAAGCGATGACGAGCAGCACCAGCGACTTGTAGACGGCCGTCAGCCAGGGCCAGCCGAGCAGCAGCGGCGTCCCGACGGCAACGGCCAGCGCCAGCACGAACACGGCCGGCGTGTACACGGCGGCAAACCGGTCGACGAAGCGCTGCGTGGGCGCGCGCTGCCCCTGGGCCTGCTCGACGGCGTGGATGATGCGTGCGAGCACCGTATCGCTTGCCGGCTTGGTGACCTCGAACTCGAGAGAACCGCTCTGGTTGATGGTGCCTGCGAAGACGTCGTCGCCCGGGCCCTTGTCGACGGGGATGCTCTCGCCAGTGACGGGTGCCTGGTTGACGGCGCTCTGGCCGGCCACCACCTTGCCGTCGAGGGCGAAGCGCTCGCCCGGCTTGACCCGCACGATGGCCCCGACCGCGATGCCCTTGGCGTCCAGGGTCGTCCACGAGCCATCGGGCTGACGGACCTCGGCCTGCGGCGGCGACAGCGCCAGCAGGCCGGCGATGGCATTGCGGGCGCGCTCGACGGAGCGGGCCTCGATGAGCTCGGCCAGGGAATAGAGCGCCATGACCATCGCGGCCTCGGGCCACTGGCCGATGGCGAACGCGCCGATGACGGCCACGGACATGAGCGCGTTGATGCTCAGCTGCAGACGCGCCAGCGACGCCAGCCCCTTGCGGAACACCGAGAGACCCGAGAGCGCGATGGCGACGGCGGCGACGGCCATGCCGGCGACCTTCCAGGGCATCGTCTCGGGCGCGAACAAGTGAACCAGCTCAGCCGCGATGGCCACGCCCAGTGCGGCAATCAGTCGTATCAGCTCGGAGCGCTGCGCTTTGGCCGTGTCCTCGGCCGCGGGAGGCGCAGAGACGGTTTGCGTCTTGAACCCGGCTCCTTCGATGGCCGCGATGACGGGTTGCCACGCGGTCGATGGCGCGTCCACTGCCAGCACGCGGCCCGGCAGGTCGAACTGCAGCCGCGCTTCCGGAAAGCCTTCCAGGGCGCGACGAATCTGAAGTTCCTCCGTCGGGCAATCCATGGCGGGGATGCGCAGCAGCAGACTTCCGGCAATGGGCACTGCACGTGCAACCGGGGCCGAACAGGCCGCCGAGCTGCAACAGTCGTGCTCATGCGGCTGCGAGTCACCGTGGTCGTGGTGGGTTTCGTCGTGGGTGTGGGCGTGCGCGGGATGAGACATGGGCAGTTGCTCGGCGAATGAGGGCATTTGAATCCCTGTAGCCACTACAGAGTCAAGCCCCCTACACTTGACCGTGAACTACCCGGGATTGACATGAAGATTGGCGAACTGTCGACGGCCTCGTCCACCGCTATCGAGACCATCCGGTATTACGAGCGCGAAGGCCTTCTGCCACCGCCGGGACGCACCGAGGGCAACTTTCGAATCTACGAGGCCTCCCACCTGGAGCGGCTGCAGTTCATCCGCTACTGTCGTGGCCTGGACATGTCGCTGGACGAGGTGCGGGTGCTCCTGCGGTTCAAGGATGCACCGGCGAAGGACTGCGGCGACGTCGATGCGCTGCTGGACGAGCACATCGGCCATGTCTCCAAGCGCATCAAGGAACTGCGCAGCCTCGAGCGGCAGCTGAAGGAGCTCCGGCAGCGCTGCAGCGCATCCCGCTCGGCCGACCAATGCGGCATCCTCGCGGGACTGGCCGAGGCGTCGCAGGAAGCCCCCACGCCCGGTCGGGACCCCAATCACCTGCGGTCCGTGCACGGGCACTGAACCGGGGCATTGACGGCCATGACCATTCGCTCCGCGTCCCCCGCTCTCGCCGCAGCGCTGCTATTCGGCGCCAGCACGCCGCTTGCCAAGCTGCTGGTGGGCGACATGTCTCCCTTGCTGCTGGCCGGCCTGCTGTACCTCGGCAGCGGCCTCGGCTTGGGCCTGCTGGTCCTTGTTCGCAGGGCGCGCAACGCGGAGGCCGCCAATGCCATGCGAATCCCCGCCCGCGAGTTGCCTTGGCTGCTCGGCGCCATCCTCTTCGGCGGGGTCGTCGGCCCGGCGTTGTTGATGTGGGGACTCGTCCAGACCGATGGAGCGACGGCATCGCTGCTGCTCAACGTCGAGGGTGTCCTCACGGCAGTCATCGCGTGGCTCGTGTTCAAGGAGAACGCTGACCGCCACATCGTGCTGGGAATGCTCGCCATCGTCGCGGGTGGTGTCCTGCTCTCCTGGGAACCCGGCGGCGCCACGCTTTCGCCCGGCGCGCTGCTCATCGTCGGTGCATGTCTGGCCTGGGCCATCGACAACAATCTGACGCGCAAGGTTTCCACCAACGACGCGATGCTCGTCGCCTGTCTCAAGGGGCTGATTGCCGGCGTGTGCAACACCGGGCTGGCGCTGGCTCTCGGAGCGACTCTCCCATCGCTGCCTGCCATCGGCAGCAGCATGCTGGTGGGCTTCCTTGGGTACGGGTTGAGCCTGACCCTCTTCGTGGTGGGCCTGCGCACACTCGGCACCGCCCGCACGGGTGCCTACTTTTCGGTGGCCCCCCTCTTCGGAGTCGTCATCTCGCTCGCGCTGTGGCCCCAGGCCCCGTCAGCTCTGTTCTGGAGCGCAGCCGCGCTGATGGCACTCGGGGTGTGGCTGCACATCAGGGAACGGCACGAGCACCCGCACACGCACGAGCCGCTCGAACATGCGCATCAGCACCGGCACGATGAGCATCATCGCCATCAGCACGAATTCGCATGGGACGATGCCGAGCCTCACGTGCACCCGCATCGGCACGAGGTGCTGACGCACAAGCACCCCCACTATCCCGACATCCATCACCGGCACGGGCATTCGCGCTGAGCAAAGCGGTCAACGGGAGGCGGGCAATTCTGGCGGACCGCTGCGCACGTCGGAGAACATGGCCCACGCGGCGGCCAAGCCCGACACCACGAGCCCCAGGTCCTGGTAGACGCCCAGAAGGAACGCCGCAGAAGCGCCGATGGCGCTCCAGATGACCGGAACGACAAAGACCCAGCGTGGCGTGTCGGGCGTCGTCAGCAGCAGGACGCCGACCGTGAAGATGGTGGTCGGACACGGCAGTCCGAATGTCGGTGAGGCCGGGTAGTGATGCCCGACCAGCACGCCCAATGCCGGATAGACGACGAGCGCGAAGGCAATCAGCACCCAGCCGAACAGCCCTCGTTTGCCCAGCTTGAACGAGACCTTGATGCGTCGCCGGGCGACACCAAACCAGGCGAATGCGACAGCACCAGCCAGACAAATCGAGCCGAAGACCCAGGCCGCCCTGTTAATGACCGCAAAGAAGGCCCAGTGATATGCCACACCTGTCCAGGTCCACAGGAGCGCCAGAATGGCACTGACCCACACACCCGCGCTCGCAACCCGCCGGAACGCCAGCCACACGACCGCCACCGCGCTGAACTCGAGCGCGAATTGGGCTGGCCAGACCGCCCGGTTGTAGGCGGCCATGACATCGAAGAACTCTGACTGAGTGAAGGGCAATGGCATCCTGGGCACCTCTGCGCAGGGCATCTGCTGGCCGAGTACATCCTAGGCACGAGTTCCGACAAAGGCTTGCGGTATCGCACGCGGCTGTCAACGCCGGGGTTCGGGCGCGACCGTAACCGAGAGCAGGCCAACAAGTCACCTCGCCGTTTCGACGGTTGACACGGCCAGCGCATCGTTGGCGGCCGAAACGCCCGGGAGAACGAATCAAGCGCCTCGTCGTGGGCTCGTCTCGCGGGGAACAGTCGAATGGGCCGCCACGCTCCTGGAGACTGACAGTGGGCTGCCAGTTGGGTCGACAGCGACTCCGCTCAAGTGGTGAGGGAGTCGGTCGTCAGCGCCTCGATGAGGGGACAACTGATACGCCGCTTCGACTCAGCACATCGAGTGACGAGCCCCTCCAGCGCGTGTTCGAGGGCCTGAAGCGTGCGGATGCGCTCCCGTACGTCGGCAAGTTTGTGCTCTCCGATGCTGCGCGCTGCCGCACACGACCGACCGTCATCGAGCGAGAGGAGTGCCTGCACGTCGTCGAGAGAGAAGCCGAGTGCTTGCGCGCGCTTGATGAACCGCAGACGCGTCAGTGCTGCCTGGCCGTATCTGGCGATACTGCCACTGGCGCGCTCAGGCACGGCCAACAGCCCACGCCGCTGGTAGTACCTGACGGTCTCGACATTGACGCCTGCGGCCGCAGCGAGCTGGCCAATTGTCATCTTGTGCATGAAGGCCTTGACTCCGTACTCAGGTACGTACCTAGAGTATCTCCATTCAAGCCAAAGAGGAACCCCGTGGCATCTCGATGGACGACCTCCGGCTCGCTGGTCGCAGGCGTAGCCGCTGCCATTGGCGCGTCGGCCTGTTGCGCCGGACCGTTGCTGCTGGTGCTGCTCGGAGTTGGCGGTGCTTGGGGTGCGCACTTGGTTGCTCTCGAGGCCTACCAGCCTTGGTTTGCCGTCACGGCCTTGGCCTTCTTCGGCGTTGCGTATCACCGGCTGTATCTCAGGCCCACTGAGTGTGCGCCCGGCGACACCTGCGCGTTCCCCGAAGTTCAGCGCCGACAACGGGTCATCTTCTGGACGCTCGCGTTGATGTCCGTCGCCTTGATGGCATTCCCGCTCTACGCATCACTCTTCTACTGAGGTTCACTGTGAAGTCTTTGTTCTTGCTTGTTGCCTTCCTGGTCACATCGACAACCGCATTCGCTGGCGGCGCACGCGCAGCCACCTTGGATGTCGCCAACATGGACTGCGCGGTCTGCCCGATTACGGTCCGCAAAGCCCTGGAGAAGGTGCCGGGAGTGGAGTCGGTCCAGGTCGACTTCAAGACCAAGCGAGCGGTGGTTGCATTTGACCCCGGCAAGACCACGCCAAAGGCCCTGACCAAGGCCACGGCCGACGCGGGGTTCCCTTCATCTGTCAAGCAGATTCAGTGACATGGCCGAACTCGTCCTGCAAAGCACGCTGACCTGCCCGAAGTGCGGCCACTCAAAGACGGAGGTCATGCCCACCAACGCCTGCCAGTGGTTCTACGAGTGCGAGAGCTGCAAGGCCTTGCTGCGTCCGAAGGAAGGGGACTGTTGCGTCTTCTGCTCCTACGGGACGCACAAGTGCCCGCCCCTTCAAGCCGACAAGCCTTCTTGCGGCGACTGCTGTTAAGAAGCCAGATGCCGCCAGGACCTGCAGCTGGTCCTTAGGCTAGAACTTGAGCTCCGCAGATAGAAACTGCGAACGCAATAGCCTGCGCCACGCCAACAACGGACAGCCGAGACCCGCGCGGCTCGACCTTAAAGGCGAAACAAGTTCCGCTTGTGCAGGCGGTACAGCGCAAGGCCCACGACGAAGCCGATGGCCACGTTCCACAGGTACAGCGCCGCCGTTACCTAGCCGTGCAGTTGTGACTCAACGAGTCGTGAGCGAGTCGCATACGCGATGCAGCCGCGCCGACGCATCCTGAGCCACCTCCTGCATTGCAGGATTGTTGGTGAGCCCAACCATCATGTCCGGGTTCAGGAAGCCGACGATGACTTCTCCGGTTCCGAGGTCACGAACTGTGACGTTGCACGGGAGAAGCAGACCCACGTTGGGCTCTGCCTGAATGGCCTTGTGCGCCAGTGGCGGGTTGCAGGCACCAAGGATGCGGTAAGCCGGCATCTCCTTGCCGAGCTTCTCCTTCATCGCCTTCTGGATGTCGATGTCACTGAGCACACCGAAGCCCTCTTTCTTGAGCCCATCGGTGACGCGTTGGACGGCCACGTCGAAGGGGCCGGGGATGGTCGTGTAGAAGCCGTATTCCATGGGTACTCCTAGATTGCGTGAATGCGTGGGACGCCGGTCGGTGCGTCATTTGTGGACCAGGCGCTGAATCAGCCCTTGGTAGCGCGCGCGAACGCGTCCGTGCCGCCGCGCGCCTTCCACTCGCCATAGCCGCCATGCAGGATGCGCACGTTCTCGAAGCCGTCCATGCGCAGCGCCATGGCCACCTGGCCCGAGAACGAGCTGGTGTTGCAGTACACCAGGACGGTCTTGTCCTTGGGCAGCTTCGCGCGCTCGGCAAACACCTTGCGCCACTCGATGTTGACCGCGCCGGGGATGTGGTCCTTGGCGAACTGCGAGGCTTCGCGTACGTCGAGCACGAAGAGCTTCTTGTAGTCCTCAGCCGGAATCTGCTCGGCCATGAGCGTGCCGCTGTTGTAGTCGACGAATTCGAAGTAGCCCTCCAGTGCGTTTATGGTGGGCTTGTCCGCCTGAGCATGGACGGCGAGCGGAAACCATGAAGCAGTGATGAGGGCCAGGGTCAGCGCAAGGCGACGTGAATTCACGAAAGTCTCCGAGGATGGAATGAAGGTCAGAGGGCCGGGTTGAGACGGGGATGCGTCTCCTCGCCCCAGCGATAGAGGACGGCGCCGGAGGCCAGCATGGCGACGGCGACGAACCAGAAGGCACTCTCGAGGCGGCCGCCGAGCGCTGCTGCAGCGCCCAGGCCGAGCGCCCCGATGCCATAGCCCAGGTCGCGCCAAAAGCGGTAGATGCCGATGGCCGAGGCGCGCCAGCTCGGATGGGCGATGTCGGCGACAGCCGCGCTCAGGTTCGGGTACAGCATCGCCATGCCGAAGCCAGCGATGGCAGCGGACATGCTCCACCACACCGACCCGCTGCCCATCGGCATCAGCGCGACGCCGGCGCCGCAAATCCACATGCCCCACGAGTTCAACAGGTGGCGACCTAGGCGGTCCGAAAGCCTGCCGGTGAAGAACTGCACCGCACCCCAGGTGAAACCGTAGACGCCGACTATCCAGCCGATGCCCGGCAGGTCGACGCCACGCTGATGTAGGTAGACCGGCCAGAAGGCCCAGACCAGCGCATCGACGAACTTCTCGACCATCCCGGCCTGGCAGAGGGCCGCCATGCGACGGTCGCGCCAGCTCATGAGGGCGAACATCTCGGCGGTCGAGGGCTGCTCGCTCACCGCCTGCGGATAGCGCGGCCTCAGTGTGGTGGCGCCCGCAACGGCATGCCGCTTAACCTCGTCCCGCGCCCAGGGCAGCGTCTCCGCGATGGAGAGCCAGGCAAGAAGCGTGGCCAGGCCGATGACTGCTGCGCCGAACCACAGAAGGCCATGGCGCGGCCCCAGCGCGGCTGCCAGGTAGCCCGTGACGACTGCGGCGACGGCAACGCCGACATAACCGGCGAACTCGTTCAACCCGATGACGAGGCCGCGCTGGTCGGCCCGTGTGAAGTCGAGCTTAGCCGTTTGCGTCATCGACCAGGTCAGGCCCTGGTTGATGCCGAGTAGGACGGTGGCGAAGACGACCCAGGACCAACTGGTCGCAAAGTACACGAGAAGTGGGATGGGTAACGCGACGAGCCATCCAAGCAGCAGGACTCGCTTGCGGCCCATTCGCTCGGCCATGCGACCGGCGATGAAGTTCATCGCGCCCTTCACGAAGCCGAAGGCGACGACGAACGCCACGAGGAGCATGAACGAGCCACGCGGTACGCCGAACTCGGTCTCTGCCAGCGCCGGCACGACATTGCGCATCATCCCGATGGTCATGCCCACGAGCAGCACCTGCAGCAGCTGCTGCAGGAACTGACCGAGGTTGACGCGGATGCCGAAGTGCATCTTCGGACTCAGGCAGTCGCCAATTCGGGCGCCGCGCCGCGCAGGTTCGCCTCGACGATGCGCGCCATGTCGGCGGGCTGGGGCGGAATCTCAGTCGTCAGCGCCGCGATGAACGCATCCCGGGTCATCGACAGCATCGGGTTGAAGCGCTTCTCGAACCCGATGGTCGAGGCCGGCTTGCCCGACAGGCCGGCGCCGCAGGCGCTGCCCGCCTGGTGCCCAGGGTAGATTTCCAACTCGTTGGGCAGGCTCAGGAGCCGGGTCTGCAGCGTCTCGTACAGCTGTGCAGCCATCTCGCGCTCCTGCCCTGCGAGGTCGGGGCGACCCACGGCACCGACGAACAAGGTATCGCCTGTGATGACGAACCAGGGCTCGTCGCCCCGGCGCAGGTCCCGGACCACCAGGCAGACGCTGTCGGGGGTGTGGCCCGGCGTGTGAATGACATCCACCAGCACGTTGCCCGACTCGAGTCGCTGGCCGTCATGTAGCGGCGTGAACGCAAAGCTCACCCGCCCCTGGTTGCTCTCGTGCAGGTAGTACGGTGCGCCGACACGACGCGCCAGGGCCGGACCGCCCGAGTAGTGGTCGGCATGGACATGGGTGTCGATGACGTGCGCGATGCGCACGCCGGCTTTCTCGGCCTCGGCGTCGAACCAGTCTTCGTCCCCTGCGACGACGTCGACCGCGACAGCCTTCTGCAGGCCGGCGCAGCCAAAGAAGTACGAGAGCGTGGCGTTGGCAGCCGGGCGTTGGCGGAAGAACATGGTCGTCTCCTGGGTCAGAACACCAGGGCCCTGTCGGCCCAGGCAGTCCACTGGGTGAGTTCGTCCAGGCTGCTGCGGTGAGCGCCCTGGAGAAGGTCCTCGGCCGCAATGCCCCGGGCATCCATGCACGTGCCGCAGACGCCAATGGCGCCGCCGTGGTTCACGACCGAGCCGAGCATCACCTCGAGGTTGTAGAAGCCGCTGGGCACCTTCTGCTTGACGTGCGCGGCTGCAGCGGCGTCGCCGATGAGGAATACCTTGACCTCGTGGTCCTCCTTCTTGGCCAGAGCGCCGGCAAGGCGTGCGCCGTTGTAGGTGCGTTCACTGCCGTAAGGGGCGTCGTTTAGGACCAGGAGCGTCTTCATGCTGCATGACCTCGCTTACTCGGCGACGGGCAGTCCGCGGGCGCGCCACTCGGCCACCCCGTCGGTGAGGTGGAACGCCTGGTAGCCCTTCCTGCGCAGCAGCTCGACTGCATCCTTGGCCATCAGGCAGAACGGGCCGCGGCAATACGCGACCACCGGCACGTCCTTGGGCAGCTCGGCGATGCGCTTCTTCAGTTCGCTCACCGGCAGAGAGCGTGCGTGGGGAAGGTGCGCAACAGCGAACTCCTCCTGCGGCCGCACGTCGAGTACCACGACCTCCCCTGCGGCGGCACGGCGCAAGATGTCCGCGCGGTCGACCCGCTCGAGGTCGCTCCCGTGCTCGACGATAGAGGCCAGCGCCATCTGGAGCTCGACCAGGCGCTCCTCGGCCTCCGAGCGAAGAGTGACCCAGAGGTCGGCCACGCTGGTGCTGGCCAGCCTGTACAGAACGTACTTGCCGTCCTTGCGCGTGTCCACGAGGCGTGCCAGCCGCAGCTCCTTCAGGTGGGCACTGGCGAGCTTGACGCTGATTTCCGCCTGGGCAGCCAGGGTCTCTACCGTCTTCTCACCCTGACACAGCAACTCGATGAGCTCCAGCCGCTTCGGGCTGGCGACAGCCTTGCCGATACGGGCAACCTGCTCGTAGAGATGGTTCTTAAGTTCTCTCATGCCAACAGTCTAACGTCTCTTGGATTGTTAGTACAGCATCTCTCCTGGAGGGCCCTCTTCATCGGCGCTCATCGGGAGGCTACGGTGGCAATCCGGGGTGCATTGCAGCTCCAGCGTTCTCGGCGGTGCAGCTCTCGCCCGAGGTCAGCCCTCCTCCGCCAATGCGCCAGGCGAGTACACGGACGTCTGTGCAACTCTTCGCCGGTGCAGCAGATACCACGCAGCTGGCACCACCAGCATCGAAAGCAGTGGCGCCGTGACCATGCCGCCGACCATCGGCGCGGCGATGCGGGCCATGATTTCGGAGCCCGTGCCGTGGCCCCACATCATCGGCAAGAGGCCGGCCATGACGATGGCGACAGTCATCGCCTTCGGCCGGACACGCAGCACCGCCCCCTCGCGAATGGCTGCCAGCAGTGTCTCCTCGTTGTCAGGCTCGCCGGCAGCCAGCCTGCCCTTGAGCGCGTTCTCGAGATAGACGAGCATGACCACGCCGAACTCCGCGGCCACCCCCGCCAAGGCGATAAAGCCCACAGCGGTAGCTACCGAGACGGAGTGGCCGAGCAGCCAGACCAGCCAAAAGCCCCCTACGAGCGAGAACGGCACCGCTGCCATCACCAGCGCGGCGTCAGTTGAGTTCCGGAACAGCACGTACAGCAGGACGAAGATGACGGCCAGCGTTGCCGGCACGACAACCTTCATGCGCTCCGTGGCGCGTTCCAGGTACTCGAACTGCCCGGACCAGGAAATGGCGTAGCCCGCCGGCATCGCCACTTCCTTGGCCACGGCGGCCTGCATTGCGTGCACGACCGAGCGCAGGTCCCGGCCTCGAACATCGACATACACCCAGCCGGACAGCCGGGCGTTCTCGCTGCGCAGCATCGGGGGCCCTTCTTCCAATCGGACCTGCGCGACGTCCTGCAGCAGCAGCTGCGCGCCCTTTTCGGTGACGAACGGCAGTGTGCGCAGGCGCTCAACCGAGTCGCGAATCTCTCGTGGGTAGCGCACGTTGATGGGGAAGCGTTCCCGGCCGCTCACGACCTCGCCCACGTTGTCGCCACCGATGGCGGTCGCGACGATGGCTTGCACGTCGGTGACGGAGAGGCCGTATCGGGCCGCTGCGGCACGGTCAACGTCGACGTCGATGTAGCGGCCGCCGGTCAGGCGCTCGGCCAGCGCTGAGGAGACGCCGGGGAGGTTCTTGACCACGGACTCAATTTGCGCCGTGAGCTTGTCAATGGCGGCAAGCTCTGTCCCGGCCACCTTGATGCCCACCGGGCTCTTGATGCCGGTGGCCAGCATGTCGATGCGGTTGCGGATGGGCGGCACCCAGATGTTGGACAGGCCGGGAACCTTCACGGCCCGGTCCAGTTCCTCCACCAGCTTGTCCGGCGTCATGCCCGCACGCCACTGCTCGCGCGGTTTGAACTGGATGGTCGTCTCGAACATCTCCAGCGGCGCAGGGTCGGTGGCGCTGTCGGCGCGACCCGCCTTGCCGAAGACCCGCTCGACCTCCGGCACGGTCTTGATGAGCCGGTCGGTCTGCTGCAGCAGCTCCGTGGCCTTGAACACCGACAGGCCCGGCAGCGCTGACGGCATGTACAGCAGGTCGCCCTCGTCCAGCGGCGGCATGAACTCGCCGCCCAGGCGGGTGACCGGGATGACGGTCAGCGCCAGCACGATGCCCGCGGCGACAAGCGTCGCCTTCGGAAATCGCAGCACCGCCTCCAGCGCAGGCCGGTAGATGCGCATCAGGAACCGGTTCAGCGGGTTGGCGTTCTCGTGCGGAACCTTTCCCCGCACCAGCAGGCCCATCAGCACCGGCACCAACGTCACCGAGAGCGAAGCGGCCGCGGCCATCGTGTACGTCTTGGTGAAGGCCAGCGGCGAGAACAGCCGCCCCTCCTGCGCCTCCAGCGTGAACACCGGCAGGAACGACAGCGTGATGACCAGCAGCGAGAAGAAGAGCGCCGGGCCCACCTCGACCGAGGCCTCGGTCACGAGCGACCAGCGCTCTTGCGCGGTCGGCATGCGACCGTTCCTGTGCTCGAACGCCTCGATGTGCTTGTGTGCAGCCTCCAGGAGCACGACCACGCCGTCGAGGGCAGCGCCGCAGGCCAGGGCGATACCCGCCAGGCTGAGGATGTTCGCGTTCAGCCCTTGCCAGCGCATGACGATGAAGGCAATGCCGACGGCGATGGGCAGCGAAAGAACCGCCACCAGCGCCGAACGCAGATGGAAGAGGAAGATGGCGCAGACGAGCGCCACGGCGATGAACTCCTCCGTGAGCTTCAGTTTGAGGTTGTCGATGGAGCGGTCGATGAGCTTCGAGCGGTCGTAGGTGTCGACAACCTCGACACCCTTCGGCAAGCTCGCCTTGAGCTGTTCCAGCTTGGCCTTCACGCCTTCGATGGTCGTCCGCGCGTTCTTGCCCGAGCGCATGACGACGACACCGCCGGCGACCTCGCCTTCGCCGTCGAGCTCGGCGATGCCGCGACGCATCTCCGGGCCGACCTGCACGAAGGCGACATCGCGCAGCAGCACCGGCGTGGCCCCGGAGACCGAGATGGGGATGCCACGGAAATCGTCGAGCGATTTCAGGAAGCCACGAGACCGAACCATGTATTCGGCCTCGGCCAGCTCGACCACGGAGCCGCCGGACGACTGGTTGGCCCTGCGCAGCGCCTCCATCACCATGCCCTGGGTGACCCCGAGCTGGCGCATGCGGTCAGGGTCCAGCACGACCTGGAATTGCTTGACCATGCCGCCGATGCTGGCGACCTCGGAGACGTCCTGCACCGTCTTCAGCTCGAACTTCAGGAACCAGTCGTTCAGCGCTCGCAGCTGGCCGAGGTCGTTCTTACCCGTGCGGTCCACCAGCGCGTACTCGTAGACCCAGCCCACGCCCGTGGCGTCAGGGCCGAGCGTTGCCGTAGCTCCTGCCGGCAGGCGGCTCTGCACCTGGTTCAGGTACTCGACCACGCGGGAGCGGGCCCAGTAGGCGTCAGTCTTGTCGTCGAAGAGGATGTAGACGAACGAGTCTCCGAAGAACGAGTAGCCGCGGACCGTCTTCGCACCTGGGACGCTGAGCATGGTCGTCGTCAGCGGATAGGTGACGAGGTCCTCCACCACCTGCGGCGGCTTGCCCGGGTAGCTCGTGCGGACGATGACCTGGGTGTCGGACAGGTCGGGCAGCGCGTCCACAGGGGTGTTCGCCACCGAGAACAGCGCGGCTGCGACGAGGAACGCCGTCGCGATGAGGACCAGGAACCGGTTCGCAACCGACCAACGGATGAGTGCGGCAATCACTTGGCGCCTCCCATCCGATGGACCGACACGAGCTCGTACTCGTCGCCCTTCTTCTTGAACTCGAAGTGGACGGAGTCGCCCACCTTCACGTCCGAGAAGGCGGTCGGACTCGGCTTGTTGAACGGCATCGTCATCGCCGGCCATTTCAGCTCTGCAATGGGGCCATGGGACAGCGTCATGCTGTCGGCGTCGACGCCGTCCACCTTGCCCTGGGCCGAGTAAGTCGCCGGCATGGCAGCCGAGGCAGAAGCAGGTGCCGAGGCAGGCTGCGCTGCCGACAGGCTGCCCAGAACCGAGCGCAGTCGGGCTTCGGAGTCGACCAAGAACTGACCGCTCGCCACAACCTGGTCGCCTTCAACCAGGCCCTGGACAACCTCGAGCTGCTCTCCGAGGTCGGCGCCGAGCTTCACCTCCCGTGGCTCGAACGCGCCGCCCTCCTTGCGAACGATGACGACGGCCCGCGTTCCCGTGCGGATGACCGCCTCGGCGGGCACGACCAGCCGTGAAGACGAAGGGCCGGCCACCTGCAGCCGCAGCAGCATTCCCGGCACGAGCCTGCCACCCTTGTTGTCGACCTCGAAGCGGGCCTGCAACGTGCGGGTGGCTGCGTTCACCTGGGGCAGGATTTCCTGCATCGTGCCGCTGAACGTCTGGCTCGGGTCGGCCTGCAGCGCGGCTGTGACCTTCTGTCCGCGCGTGAGTCGAACGGCCTGCGCCTCCGGCACCTCGGCCACCGCCCATACCCTCTCCAGGCCGGCGATGCGGAAGAGAGTCATGCCCGGGGAGACAGCGACCCCTTCGCGCACGCCCAACTCCGCGACAACTCCGCTCGCCGGAGAGACCAGGGTGTAGCGCGCCTGCGGCGTGCCGCCCTCCTCTGCCTGGCGCACGAGGTCGGCCGGAATGGACATCGCGCGTGTCCGCTCGCGCGCGGCGGCGGCAAGCTCGGCCGATGCGCCGGCGCGCTTCAGTGCAACGATGTCGTTCAGCGGCCCCAACCACTCGGGTGCGAAGACGGTGCCGAGTACCTGGCCCTTGGCGACGCGTTCCATCGGCGCGCGGACGCTGAGCCGCTCCAGGTAGCCGGCCGTGCGGGTCTGGACGGCGACATTCAGGCGCTCGTCTAACTGCACCGCGCCAACCGCGTCGAACGACGAACTGACATCCGCCTTCTTCACCACGGCCGTGCGGATGCCCAGGTTCTGCTGCACCTGCGGGCTGACCTTCACGCCGGAGTCGCTCGCATCGTCGGCGTAGACGGGCTGCAGCTGCATGTCCATGAAAGGCGACTTGCCCGGCTTGTCGAATCGCTGGCCGGGGACCATGGGGTCCTGCCAGTAGAGGACCTTGCGTTCGGGTGCGGATGCCGGCGCAGCCGGAGCCGCCACGGTGGCGTGGCCGGAGGTGCTGCGGCCCAGGTAGAACGCGCCGCCGCCGATGACAAGAGCGGCGGCCACGGCAAAGACGGAAAGTTGGACGCGGCTCATTGCGCTGCTCCTTGGGAAATCGGCTTGAAGACAAGTTGCGCCTGGGCCTTGGCCAGGTCGCGCTGGAGGTTGAGAAGCTTGCGTTGCGCTTCGACCTCGGCGTGACGGGCCTCGAACAGCATGACGAGGCTGGCCTGGTTGGAGCGGTAAGCCGCCAGAGTGGCTGCGGTGCGCTGCTGCAGCGGCGTCAGGACGCCGGCTTGGAAGCGCTCGATGCGTTCCTGCAGCCGTCGAGCATCGCTTGCCAGCACCGCGTACTCGCCAGCGGCGGCACGCCGGGCTTCTTCGGCGTCGGCCTCCGCCTTGTCGACGAGCGCCAGCTTGGCAGCGGTCTCGCGGTCCTGGCGCGCATCCGGCGCAATCGGCAGCGGGATGCTGACCCCGAAGGAGACAAGGTCCGGACGACCCTGCCGCTGTCCGTACGACACCTCGTAGGTCCAGTTCGGCTTGCGGTTCAGGCGTGCGACCTCGACCTCCTGCCGGGCCACCTCGATGTCGAACTGCTTGGAGACAACCAGCGGATGCGAGGCGACGAAGGCCTCCTGCGTCGGAACGGCCGCCAGACGAGGTTGCACGAGTTCATCGGCAGGCAAGCCCGTCCAACGCTGTAGGTTCACCGCCGAAGCGCCCTGCTGCTGACGCATGTCGGCTGACTCGTCTTCGGCGGTGCCCAGCGCACTCGACAGGCCGAGCACCTCGGCGCTGTTGCCGGAGACAGTGGCGAGCCGGCCCTTGCCGGCTTCCAGTTCCTCCCGCGCGTGCTTCTCGTTGAGCGTCGTGAGCGCGAGCGCCTGGCCGGCGTAGTAGGCCTCGACGTAGGCCATCGCCGTCTGCAGGCGGGCATCGGCTGCAGCGACACCTTCCATGACCGCTTCCCGCCGGTGCATGGCGTTGGAGACGGCCTCACGCGCGGAGCGCTTGTCGGCAGCGACCCACTCCTGGGACATGCCGATGCGCTTCATCGTCATGTCCTCGGCATTGGTGCTGAAGCGGCGGCTGCCGGTCGCCGGGAGGTTGTCGATGCCGAAGGTCAGCATCGGGTCGGGCTGCTGACCCGCAGCGCGCGCCATCTCGGCGGCACTCATGGCGCCAGCGCGAGCCGAGCGGGCCATCTGGGAGCGTTGAACGGCCAGGTCAACCGCCTGGTCCAGAGAGAGTGGCGCCGCAACAGCCCAGGTGGCTGGCAGCAAGGCGGCAGCCAGGGCAACTGCACGCAGGATGTGTCTTGACATTGAAGGCTCCGAAGACGAACGCAAACTCGGCTGGCATGCGGACGAGCCGCAGCAGCACCGGTCAGTCGACGGAGCGGGTCAGACGCGCAGTCTGAGGGTGGAGAGGAAGAGCGGGTCCGGAGGCGGCTGGGCCTCGGACGTGGCGGTCGGGGGGGCCGCTCGGGCTTCCTGGGCCTCGAGCACCAACGGCAGCTCGAGAACCTGGACCACAGCCGGCTGGGCCGCGACCGGCAGCTTGACGGCTTCGAAGGTCTTGGCTGGGTCAGCTGAGTGCTGATGGCACAGCACCGGCTGGTCCTGGTCCATGCCCTCGCACGGCTGACCAGCTTCCATCATCGCGGCCATCGCCTCGACGTCCACCTGCTGCGGGCAGACGTATTGCGCCAGCGCCAGCTGCGAGAACAGCAGCGACAGCACCACGAAGAACGTGGTGGCGAGGCGGTGGAGGCGACGGCGCAGCATGTGCATCAACAGTGTAGTTTGCGCGGCTCAGCCGGGACTTGCCCTATGTCAGGTCCCGCCCTCGTCGACTTCACTGCTTCATCATCGAGCCATGGTCGTGGTGCATGTGCCCTGCCATCGCGTCGTGCCCGTGGTCCGACACTTGCGCGTCGAACCAGCTGTGCAGCGCAGTCGCCAACTTGGTCTCCGCGGTCCGGTAGGTCAACTCTGCCCCGCCCGCCACCTCCTTGTACTCGATGGCAATCTGGCCGGGCTGGGCGGCCCTGAGTTCGGCAAGGCCGGGCATACCCGCACCGTGGATGTGTGTCGGGCCGGAGAAGTCACCCTTGAGGAACTGCGTCTGGATGTCGCGAAGGTGCCCGCGCACGAGCTTCACCTGCTCGCTGTCGGCGGTGTTCCGTGCGACGACCTTCTGGACGCCGCCATCTGGCGTCTTCGTGAAGACGTGCTGCGTGGCCTTCAGGCTGAAGGGCATCACGTCGGGCCCGCGCTGGGCGACCTCGGCTTGGCGCTGCGCATCTGCGGCATCTGCGTGGACTGAAAGCGCAGCCGCTGCTGCGCAGGCGAAGGCGGTCAGAGACTTCCTGAGCATGGTCGCCTCACTTGGCCACTTCGATAGCGGTCACGGTCAACGCGCCATTGACGTTGTCCGCCGCGAACTTGACCTTGTCACCCTGCTTGATGGCATCCAGCAGTTTGGGGTCGGCGACCTTGAAGACCATCGTCATGCCGGGCATGTCGAGGTTGGTGATGGGGCCGTGCTTGAGCGTGACCTTGCCCTGCTCCTTGTCGACCTTGCGGACCTCGCCGTCGGCCGTCGGGGCGGCGGCCGCGGATGTCGCTGGCGCGTGGTGCGCGGAGTGGTCGGTGGATTGGGCGAAGGCTGCACCGGAGAGGGACAGCGCCGCGACGGCGATGAGGGAAGACAGCTTCATGTTGCGCTCCAGAGTTCAAGAGTAGGAAGAGAAAACGCGCTCACGACCTTGCTTGTCGACGAGCAGAACTTGGTACGGGTCCTTGCGGGAACCCATTTCCATGCCGGGCGAGCCCACGGGCATGCCCGGAACCGCGATGCCGATGGCCACTGGCTTCATGGCGAGCAGCTTCTTGACGTCCGCCGCAGGGACGTGCCCTTCGACGACGTAGCCCGCGACCACCGCGGTGTGGCAGCTACCGAATCTGTCAGGCAGGCCGTACTTCTTACGAGCCACCGAGGTGTCGTCCACCATGGTGACCTTCACATCGAAGCCGGCTGCCTTGAGGTGGTCGACCCAGGCGCCGCAGCAGCCGCAGGACGGGTTCTTGAACACCTCCACCGTCGGCAGCGCGCCTGCAGCGAAAGCGGGGACGGCCGCGAGCGCCATTGCGCCCAGGGCCGCGGAGAGTGCATTGCGTCGGTTCATTTGACGACGACCTTTCCAATCATTCCGGCCTCGAAGTGGCCGGGTATCAAGCAGGCGAACTGGTATTCGCCCGTCTTGGTGAACTGCCAGACGATTTCGCCCTTGGCGCCAGGCTTCACGTGAGCCATGTTGGCGTCGGCGTGTTCCATGTCCGGGAACTTTTTCATCAGCTCAGCGTGCTCCCGGAGTTCCTGAGGGGTGCCCAGGACCATCTCGTGGAGCTGCTTGCCGCTGTTGCTGACGACGAACTTCACGGTCTCGCCGCGTTTGATGACGACGTCGGCCGGCGTGAACCGGAAAGCGTCGCTCATGTCGACCTTGATGGTCCGCGTGACCTTCTTCGGGTTACCTTCGCGGCCGAAGGCTCGCTCCTCCGCCTTGGCGGCGTCGTAGTGATGCGCCTTGGCGGGGTGGCTCTCGTCGCCGTGGGCAAAGGCGGAGGCGCCGAGTGAGGCCAGCGCAAGCGCGAGGCCCAAGTGAACAGCGTTCATGTGGTTGTCGTAGCTTCTGACAGGCGGACGAATGTCCGCGATTGCTCGCACCGGCGAGCGCCATCGAAGCCTCTCAACGGAGGCCGGAATGGGTCAGATGCTTCGGGGTGGCCGGTCCTGGCCGTCCGACTGGAAGGTCGGAGCGGGAGCGGCGAAGTGCGGGAAGACGGTGGTGCCCAGAAGCGTTGGCGTGAGGACGGACGGCGCGACCGCCATCAGCGGCGCCGCCGAGCAGGACGACAGGCAGTGGCGGCCCTTGTCGAAGCCGTTGTGGCTGTGGTCGTGCGGCGTGTGGTCTTCGCCAGTGGCGCTGGCCATGTCGTGCCCACCGTGGTCATGGCTCACCACTTCGGTATGCGAAGCCGGCTGTTGCTCGCACAGCAGCGCAGCTGCCGATACCCCTCGCAGGGGCAGGAGCATCGCCAGCAGCACGAGAAGGAACAGACGAACAGTCTTCACAGGGCTCAGCGTAGCACGGGGCGGTTACACATCTCTGTCTAGGAAGCGCGGTTTATGCAACGACCGGTATGGCGTTGAGGTTGACGGACTGAATTGTTGACTCTGACATCGTGGGAAGGTCAAGACTGCCCACATCGACCACTGAACGGAGCACATGATGCAAGCCTTCCGCGTTGACGACATGACCTGCGGTCACTGCGCCAGCACCATCACCAAGGCCCTGAAGGAGACGGACCCGAACGCCCGCGTGACCATCGACCTGGGTCAGCACCTCGTGATGGTGGAGCCCACCGAGGCGGACACCCAGGAGCTGAGCAATGCCATCAGCGAGGCAGGCTACACGCCGGTGCCGGTGGAGGCGCAGACGTTGGTTGCCGAGCCGGCCAAGCGAAGCGCTTGTTGCGGATGCTGCGGCTGATGCGAGGCCAGGGCTTGATTCGCCTCAAGCCCCTACCAGCGGCGCAGTCCCATGCTGAACACGTACTTGCTGGAGGTCCGTATGAAGCTCGCCCTGTCACTCATTGGCGGTGCAGTCCTGTTGGCCGGTTGCGCCACTGGTCCGAGGGGGGAGGACCACGCAGCCCATCACCCGCCCGGCGCCGCAGCAGCCGCCTCGGCGACGCCCTCGCCTGGCCAGATGGACTCGATGATGAAGTCGATGCAGGAGATGCACGACAAGATGATGGCCGCCAAGACTCCGGAGGAGCGCGCCAAGTTGATGCAGGAGCACATGAAGCTCATGCAGGACGGTATGGGAATGATGGGGCAGATGCGCGGCGGCTGGGGTTCCAAAGGCGGGCCCGGTGGAATGGGTGGTATGGGCATGGATGGCCGCGGCATGGCGATGAGCCCGGAGATGATGGGACGCCGCATGGACATGATGGAAATGATGATGCAGATGATGATGGACCGCGAGGGAATGAAGCCGCCGGCGGCCACGAAGTGAAAACTGGAGTGCCGTCATGGACCAACCAGGAACCAACCTGTCACGTTGGCGTTCGCCGCTGGGCATCTTCATGCTGGTCGCTGGTGCGGTCGGCGTCTACTACTTGCTCACCGAGCACCTGACGCACGTGACGCAAGCCATTCCATACCTGTTCTTGCTCGCTTGCCCGCTAATGCACCTCTTTCACGGGCACGGGCATGGCCACGGTCATCATCACCAAGGCAGCCGCGACTCGGAATCCTCAACCGGGCTGCCTCCGAAGGCCTGACCCCGATGCACGGAGGCCCGGCCAAGGGCGCTGAGCTCGCCTCGGGGCTTGGTGCCATCGTCCTGGGTGCAGGGCTGGCGCTCGTTCTGCCAGAGTGGCTAAGGGCGTACGGGCTACCTCTGTTGGTCGGAGGCGCTCTTGTGCACGGCGCCGGGATGACGCTGAAGTACAGGCTCGAGACGCGAGACGGGCCTCCCCTTTGGTGGGAGAGGGCATTGTTCTGGCTATGCTGGTTGTGCCTGGCAGCGCTGGGCGTCTGGCTTGCCGCGGGCCTCTTCCCTACGAAGTAGCGAGAAGGCACTTGACCTTCCAATCATGGGAGGGTCGAAAGTGGACTGGAAGTAAAGGAGCGCGCGATGCCGACCACCTCCCAGCCCCACGACCACTCGCACCACCATCACCAACACGAAGGCGGCAGCCATGTGATGCCGGACGGCACGGTGATGAAGGGGTCGATGCACGCGCACCATGACCATTCGGCACACGCCCACCACGACCACAGCCACCACGCCCACGCAGCGACATTGAAGGCCGCGCCGAAGGGCGACCAGACCCAGGTCGAGTACACCTGCCCGATGCACCCGCAGGTGCGGCAGATGGGTCCCGGGAGCTGCCCCATCTGCGGGATGGCGCTGGAGCCGGTGCTTGCGACGGCGGACCAAGCCGAGAGCCCCGAACTGCGGGACATGACGCGGCGGTTCTGGATTGGCACGGCACTGACGCTGCCGGTGTTCGCGCTGGAAATGGGCGGGCACCTGTTCAACATCCACCACCTCATCGCGCAGCAGACGTCGAACTGGGTGCAGCTGCTGTTGGGAACACCGGTCGTTCTGTGGGCCGGCTGGCCCTTCTTCACGCGAGCGGTCACGTCAGTCAAGAACCGCAGCCTGAACATGTTCTCGCTCATCGCGCTCGGAACGGGCGCGGCGTGGCTCTACAGCATCGTCGCGACGCTGCTGCCCGGCTTGTTCCCGTCGGCGCTGCGTGGCGAGGGCGGTGCGGTCGCGGTCTACTTCGAAGCGGCTGCGGTCATCACGGTGCTCGTGCTGCTGGGCCAGGTGCTCGAGCTGCGCGCACGAGAGAAGACATCCGGCGCCATCAAGGCGCTACTCGGCCTGGCGCCGAAGACGGCGGTGAAGGTGCACCCAGACGGCACGGACGAGACCGTCCAGGTCGACAGCATCCAAGTCGGCGACCTGCTGCGCGTGCGCCCTGGTGAGAAGGTGCCCGTGGACGGCGAGCTCACCGAGGGCAAAGGCAACGTCGACGAGTCGATGGTCACGGGCGAGCCCATCCCAGTGGCGAAGGCGGTCGGGGCCAAGGTCACGGCCGGCACGCTGAACCAGACCGGCGGCTTCGTGATGCGCGCCGAGAAGGTCGGCGCGGACACCCTGCTCTCGCAAATCGTCCACATGGTCGCGGCGGCGCAGCGCAGCCGTGCGCCGATTCAGCGGATGGCGGACCAGGTGGCCGGCTGGTTCGTGCCGGTGGTCATTCTCGTGGCGGCGCTGACGTTCGTCGCCTGGCTGGTGTGGGGTCCGTCGCCAGCGTTCAGCTACGCGCTCATCACGGCGGTGGCAGTGCTCATCATCGCGTGTCCCTGTGCGCTGGGGCTGGCCACGCCGATGTCCATCATGGTCGGCGTCGGCAAAGGCGCGCAGCACGGTGTGCTCATCCGTGACGCCGAAGCCCTGGAGAAGATGGAGAAGGTCGACACGCTGGTGGTCGACAAGACGGGGACGCTGACCGAAGGGAGGCCCAAGGTCGTGCACATCGAGCCAGCGCCTGGCTTCGCCGCCGGCGAGGTCCTGCAGAAGCTTGCAGGCGTCGAGCGGGCCAGCGAACACCCTCTGGCCATGGCCATCGTGATGGACGCACAGGAGCGCAAGCTTGCTCTGGCACCGGTCAGCGACTTCGATTCGCCCGTGGGCAAGGGCGTCATTGGGACGGTCGATGGCCAAGTCATCGTCTCTGGCAGCGCGAAGTTCCTATCGGAGCACGACATCGCGACGGAGAGTCTTGCGACAGCAGCCGAGGCGCAGCGTCAGAAGGCCGCGACGGTCATCTTCGTCGGCATCGGCGGCAAACTGGCTGGCTTCGTCGCAATTGCGGACCCCATCAAGCCGACGACACCTCAAGCGCTGAAGGCACTGCAGGCCGCGGGCGTTCGCGTGGTGATGTTGACGGGCGATGGCAAGACGACGGCCGAGGCAGTGGGCCGCGAGCTCGGCATCGACGAGGTGGTGGCCGAGGTCTTCCCGGAGGACAAGGCCGCGGTGGTCAGACGCCTCCAGGGAGAGGGACGTGTTGTTGCGATGGCCGGCGATGGGGTGAACGACGCCCCCGCCCTTGCCCAGGCCACCGTAGGGGTCGCGATGGGAACCGGCACAGACGTCGCAATGGAAAGCGCCGGCATCACGCTGCTCAAGGGTGACCTCATGGGCATCGTTCGCGCTCGCACGCTCTCGCACGCGACTATGCGGAACATCCGCCAGAACCTGTTCCTGAGCTTCGCCTACAACGTGGCCGGCATTCCGCTGGCGGCGGGCGTGCTGTACCCGTCCTTCGGGCTGCTGCTGTCGCCGGTTGTTGCAGCTGCCGCGATGGCGCTGTCGTCGGTGAGCGTGATTGCCAATGCGCTCAGGCTGCGCACGGTGAAGGTGGACTAGGCGCACGAAGACCACATCTGCACCGGCATGAGGTGCTGACGCACAAACACCTCCACTACCCGGACATCCACCACCGGCACCGCCACAGTCACTCACATTGAGCCGGCGAGCTCCCGGCTGCTCTGGCTCAACGACCGAGTTGGGGTTCGACAGGTCGAGGGGAGCGTACGCGGCTCGCGCGCCTAGACTGCGCTGTTTCGGGCTCGCCAAGGAGATGCGCTGGCGCTCGCGTTCGAGCGAAAGAATGCCGCCGGTATTGCTTAGTCACCGCACGGGCACCACCCCGCACGGTGTCAGCCGCACCCCCGGCGGCGCCGAGAGCGAAGCGCAGCGGCCTTAGACAGAAACATCAACACACAAGGAAAGAGCCCAACCAGAGGTCAGGCAACCACCCAAGTCACTCGATGCCGGCTGCACCATCGAGCTTCAACTTAGTCGACATTTCGTGCACGGTCTTGACAGGCCACTCCCTGCTGGGCCGAGGAAAAATGCACGCACCGGCGCAGCCGTTAACCGCATCATGGCGTACGGGGAGGATTCCAATAGTCTCAGTCGACCAGCTCGGGGCTTGCGCACTCCATCCGCGGAGCGCTCGATGTGACGACCTGCGGCCTTGAACTTCCCACTTTGCCGGACACGGCTCTGGTGCGCCTGGGCTTCGCCGCCCACCGACGTAGCCAGCACCGCTATTTCCTGTATTTCCGCTGTTTCAGATGGCAAGGCCAAGGCTGAGCAGCCACGGCGGTGGCCAACCGGACTGAAGGTCAGTGAAATAGGGCCGATATGGTGAACTGACAGTTCGTGTCGGTCCCATGAGCACCAGCAGAGTCACCATTCATTACGCCGTTGGCGCCCAGCGCTTCCTCGACGTCTCGGAGTTGCCCAAGTCGGCGGGTTCGTCAACTCAGACGCTACGGATAGTCATCAGGGCTCCAGATGGAAGCCCTCTGCTGCCGCCGGTCGACGTAGTGGGGCCGCAGGGCCCTGTCGACGTAGCGCACGTGGTCGGCCAGGCGATGGCCGGCCTGCCAAACCTAGCCTATGGCGTGAATCTGAAGCCTTACCTGTGGAGCGGCGCGCACTGGTGGGACGCTGACGACTGGGCCAGGAGCCTTTCGCTGGCGATGACCCGGCTCATCGGGACGCCGCGACACAATGGCCGCACCTCAAACTGCTTCTACAACGCCCTGTTAGATGCCTGGCTCGACCAGCGGCGCGACAAGCTGCTCGCCTTGCAGCCTTTCGGTACATGCCTTGGCGTTCCTGTACAGGACGGCGTCGTCGCTCTGCAAGAGGATGGAGCCATCTCGGTGGACCGAAGCGACCCGGCGTACGGGAACCTTCGCGTGTTGCCTGTTCGCGGACAGGACGTGTTCGATGCCTGGATGGACCTGGAGAATGGTCTTGCTGATGGCAGCAGGCTGATGCGCTTCTTGCGCTCTTCCCTTGACGACGACCAGGTCATCGTCCTGCGTCGATGGTTCGGACTCCACCTCGTGGTGCATCGAACCCCCAATCCCGAGAAGCTGATGTACATGTACGGGCCCGGGGGCAACGGCAAGAGCGTTGTTCTGCGGCTCCTTCGTGCCCTTGTGACGGACGCTGCCGTAGCACCGTTGCAGCTCGCGGACCTGCGGGTCTCGTCAAACCTCGAGAAACTGGTTGGCGCACTCAGCATGATTGGCGCCGAAGGCAACGCCGTTACCGACCTCAACTTGCTGAAGCAGCTCATCAGCTGGGAGCCAGTTAACGTCAATCCGAAATATAGAGACCCCTATACGCTGAACCCGCGCTGCCTGGTTACGCAGGCATCTAACCCTGCTCCGGCGTTCTCGGACCCTTCTAGAGGCATGGTTCGAAGAGTCATTGCCCTGCACATGACGCATCAACCCGAAGACGGCGACAAGGTCCTGGGGCTGGCGGATGCCATTTGCTCAGAAGAGTATGCGCTCTTGGTGGCTTGGGCGCTGCAGGGTGCGGGTGAGGTCTTGAGGGCCGGAACCATTGAGGTACCCGAGAGCGTCGCGGCCCACTCGGAGCGAGTGGTTCGTCCGATTCAGCCGGCTGACCGCTTCATCGGAATGCTGGAGTTCGGGCCCTTCGAAGTCGCCGCCGATGAGCTCTATGCGGCGTTCAGGCTCATGTGTGAGAGGCAGAAGCTTCCCCTTTCACCGAAGAAGCAGTTTCTCGAAGACCTGGCCCAACGACTGCAAGACGCTGCGCGAGAGTTTGAAGCGCGCACCAAGGTCGGGGATGTTGAACTTTCGATGCACATCACCGACCGCGGAGAGGCATTGCTGTTAGCGCCGCAGCTTCGAGGCGCCACCGCTTGTGATGCCTGGTTCGGCCTGCGCATCAGCGAGGGCCACTTTGGCCCGCCCATTGGGCATCTGGTGAAGCCCCACCGCCGGAACCTACCGCTCTCCATTAGCCCGGCAGCACTCATCGCCTTGGAGACTTGAGTCTCTAGGTGTTGAGTTCCAAGAGGTTGTTCATGGCCGGGATGCGGCTCATGGGCGGCTGGCGGTTGAGTGCGGAGTGTGGCCGATGCCAGTTGTAGCGGTGCAAGAAGGGCTGCAAGGCGGCTTCTCGC